>OBLG01001601.1_pt1 | contig 16688 bp, 18 predicted proteins | sample 1517451 | NCBI WGS metagenome assembly OBLG01 (sample SAMN04571694, study PRJEB22368) | human gut metagenome | biome: human gut; material: stool | host: Homo sapiens | place: Luxembourg | collected 2012-06-29
ATTTGCAAAGGTCATTACCGCATCAGTAAGCATTGTGCTGTCCGTTAGATATAGCGCACAAAGAAATCGATAACTTCCAGTTTAACGAACAGGAGATGATGAACGCATGAAAATCCTATATGAACTATCTTGGCTATGGGAAACGCTGGGCATTGCGCTTTTGGCTGCGGCTGTCTGCATGGCTTGCGGTGCGCTGATCTGCAAGGCAGCGAAGAAGAAACTCAGCAAAAGGGTGTTGGCGGTCATAGGGGCTGCGGCATTTGTGGGCGCGATTCTGGCGGTCATTCTGATCGCCCGGACACCGATGCCGCTTTGATAGGACGGAGAACTTGATTGGCAGCGCATAAGCTCCTGCTTTTATACATTGCGGGAAGGAGGACAGCCGAAAATGAAAGGCAGAACCTATATCGCAATCGACCTGAAATCTTTCTACGCCTCCGTGGAGTGCCGGGAGCGCGGCTTAGATCCTCTGGACACAAATCTTGTCGTTGCGGATGAGAGCCGGACGGACAAGACCATCTGCCTTGCCGTTACTCCCTCCCTCAAAAGCTACGGTATCTCCGGACGCGGACGGCTGTTTGAGGTCAAACAGCGCGTGAAGGAAGCGAATGCCGGACGGCAGCACGACGCACCGGGACGCAGACTGGACGGCACATCACACTTCTTCTCGGAGCTGCAAGCAAACCCGTCTCTGGCGATTGACTTCATCATCGCGCCGCCTCGGATGGCGTACTACATGGAGTACAGCACCCGCATCTATCAGGTTTATCTCAAGTATATTGCCCCGGAAGATATTGTGGTCTACTCCATCGACGAGGTGTTCATGGACGTGACGGACTACCTGAACACCTACAAGCTCTCCGCCCATGATCTCGCCATGAAGATCATCCTCGATGTGCTTGAAACAACCGGCATCACAGCAACCGCAGGAATCGGCACGAATCTTTTCCTCTGCAAAGTGGCAATGGACATTGTGGCGAAGCACATCCCCGCCGACAAGAACGGCGTCCGCATTGCAGAGTTGGATGAGATGAAGTTCCGGCGTGAGCTTTGGTCTCATCAGCCTCTCACGGACTTCTGGCGCGTGGGTCGGGGCATTGCCAAGAAACTTGAGCAGAACGGGATGTTCACCATGGGCGATGTTGCCCTTTGTTCAGAGCGGAACGAGGACTTGCTTTATAAGCTGTTCGGCAAGAATGCGGAATTGCTCATCGACCATGCGTGGGGCTGGGAGCCTACGACCATTGAGGCAATCAAGGCATACCGTCCCAGCTCCAACAGCCTCAGCTCCGGTCAGGTATTGCACTGCCCATACGAGACGGATAAAGCAAAGCTGGTTGTCCGGGAAATGACGGACTTGCTTGTGCTGGACTTGGTGGACAAGGGACTTGTCACCGACCAGATGGTTCTCACAGTCGGCTACGACATTGAGAACCTGACCGATCCGGCACGACGGGCAAAGTATCACGGCGCGGTTGAGACAGATCATTATGGGAGGCAGATTCCGAAACAGGCGCACGGCTCTATCAATCTCGACGGTCACACATCATCTACTCGCAAAATAATGTGTGCTGTGTCAGAACTCTTCGACCGGATCGTGGATAAGAATCTGCTTGTCCGCCGTATGTATGTTGTGGCGAATCATGTCCTGCCGGAAGCGGACGCGCCGAAGAAAAATGACGGTGCTGTCCAGCTTGACCTCTTCACCGACTATGCCGCAGAAGAGGAAAAACAGAAAGCCGAAGACGCCGCTTTGGAGCGTGAGCGGAAGATACAAGCCGCCACGCTTGCCATCAAGAAGAAGTACGGGAAGAACGCCATCCTCAAGGCGATGAATCTTGAAGAAGGCGCAACCGCGAAAGACCGTAATGCGCAGATCGGAGGACATAAGGCATGATTTCATGGAATACTCTTTGCTATAATCTTACTGCATTAGCAGAACTTCCGAATGGCGGTGGTGCAGAGATTGAATTTTGCTTAAACGGGAAGCAATACTTTATTGTTCATTATCGTCAGGCGGTGACGCTAACATATTCTCCAGATGGGTTTGACGTAAACGGAAATAGTGTCGAATATAGATACTCTTCCATGGAGGAATTAGGTGCAGCGAGGGACTTCGGATTTACCCTGAAAGACGAATGGAACAATGTTACTGATTATGTTTGCAGACCTTCGTTCGATGATTTTACATTGGACGAGATTCTTGAAGGATATAAAAAGGCTTGGAATGGGAGGAACAGGCGTTGAGTTGCGCTGAACAATATAAAGACATCATCGACATCCCTCACCATGTCTCCAAGACGCGACCGCAGATGCCGATGTCAGATCGTGCAGCGCAGTTCGCGCCCTTTGCCGCCCTCACCGGCTACGATGCTGCCATCAAAGAAACCGGGCGTCTGACCGATGAAAGGATCGAGCTTGACGAGGAAGCTCTGACTGCGTTGGACATGAAGTATCAACTTCTCATGGATGCCTTTGATGACGCGCCGGAAGTCACCATTACCTACTTCCAGCCTGATGAGCGGAAGGCTGGCGGAAAATACCTAACAACAACCGGCGCGGTCAAAAAGGTCGATGATTTTGAGCGGCGAATCACCATGCAGGACGGCGCAAAGATTCCGATGGATGACGTTCTAAGCATTGACGGAGAGTTGTTCTCATCGCTGGAATAATGTCGCTTGCCATGCGACCAAATGAAGTGAATACAGAGATAAATAGACTGCAAGGCGCAATGCCAAGCAGTCTTTTTTATGTGGAAACGATAGTTGCAGACGTATCAAATCAAAACGAGAACAAGAAAAATCCTGTTTAATCCCGGACAAATCCCAATAAACTGTCCGTTGTTATATGAAGGGGTATTTTACGAGGAATCTCTGCGATGGAATACGATTTGAGAGAATAGCAAGCACAGCAAGTGTAGCCACACTTGCGATTTTCGATTAAGGGGCCCCTCCCCCTTAATCAGAAAAATGCTTGTTGGGAATGCCTCCAGCACCAACAAAGTTGGTGCCATCCCTTCCTTTACGAAAGGACGGAACGCCTATGGCAAACAGGACGCGACCAAATCAGATACTCTTCTTCGTCTCCGACGATGAGAAAAGAATCATCAAGGCAAAGATGGCGCAGCTCGGAACAAAGAACATGGGAGCATATCTCCGGAAGATGGCGATTGACGGCTATATCATCAAGGTGGACTACACACAACAGAAAAAACTCGCCGCCGCTGTCAGCCGTGTCGCCTCGAATATCAATCAGATTTGCCGCCGCATAAACTCCACCGGACACTTCTATGCGGACGATATTGCAGAGCTGAAAGAAAGGCAGGGTGAGATATGGCAGTTACTAAAATCAAGCCAATCCGAGGAACTGTAAACAAAGCTCTCGCCTATATTCTTGACCCGCAGAAGACAGACGATACCTTCTATGTTTCGTCCTACGGGTGTGCTGCAAGCGATGCGGCGGCAAAAGAATTTGAATGGACAAGAAACCTCGCAGTACAGCAAGGAATGCAAATGCCGAAGGTACTTGCCCGTCATCTGATTCAGTCCTTTGACATCGGTGAAGTGACGCCGGAAGAGGCTCATGAAGTTGGAAAGCAGCTTGCGGACGAATGGCTCAAGGGCAAGTACGAATATGTGATTGCAACCCATATAGACAAGGGGCATTGCCATAATCACATCATCTTCAATGCCGTGAACTATGTGGACTTCCATGCCTACCGGAGCAACAAGAGAACCTATCGGGAACTGCGTCAGCTCAGTGACGAGATATGCAAGGAACACGGGTTGTCTGTGATCCCTCTGTCGCAGAACAAGGGCATGGGCTACAAGGAGTACACCGAAGCCAAACGCGGCACGAGCTGGAAGCAGAAACTCAAGCAGACCATCGACCGGCTTGTCATTACAGCGAAGGACTACGATGACTTTCTGCGGCTCATGCAGGAAGCCGGTTATGAAATCAAGACCGGCAAATACATCTCCTTCCGTGCTGAAGGTCAGGAGCGGTTTACCCGGTCTAAAACCATCGGAGAGAACTACACCGAGGAACGCATCAAGGAGCGGATTGCCGGACGGACGCCGCGCAGAAGTCAGAGACAGACCGTGCCGAAGGGCATCTCTCTCATCGGAGATATTCAGGAGCGGATCAGGCTCATCGACAGCAAGGGTTACGAGCATAAAGCAAAGCTCACGATCCTCAAGGAAGCGGCACGGACACTCAACTATCTCACGGAAAACAACTTGCTCCAATACGCCGATCTTGAGAAGAAGGTCGAGGACGTTCACAGCTCCTATGACCGCACCGGCAAGGAACTGAAAGGCGTTGAAGCGCGGCTGCGGGAAGTTCAGCCGCTTATCAAAAATATCTCCAACTACCAGCGGCTCAAGCCTGTATATGATGCCTTCCGGAAGGCAAAAGACAAGCCGGGGTTCAAGGCAAAGCACGAAGCAGAGCTTGTGATCTTTGAGGCGGCACGGAGTACACTTCTTGCTATGCAGGGCGATGAAAAACTGCCGAGCTTGAAGGCACTGCAAGCAGAACAGCAGAGGCTTCTCGAAGAACAGCAGCGGCTCTACGATGAACGTGCGAAGCTCAAAAAAGAAGCTCGGATGATCGATACATTGAAAGCAAACGTAGATGATTTCCTAAAGCCGAGTACGGAGCATGACCGTGATCAAGTTCGCAAAAATCAACTTGAATAAAGATAACTGCCTGAGCTGATTTATAAAACCGGCTCAGGCAGTTTCTGTACGGCTCTATCGGACGATATATTCCTGCAAAACGGTCGAATTCATCCGAAGTTTACGAAACTTACTTGAATTTTAGCTAATGCTGTGCTATAATAAAATGAATTATGCTATACGTTCTGTGCTGAGGTGAAAATTATGAAAGCAAGCTACAAAAAATTGTGGAAACTGCTCGTCGATAAGGAAATGAGCAAGGGCGATCTTCATAAAGCATCGGGGCTTTCTTCAAGCACGATGACTAAGCTCAGGAAGGGCGAGGACGTTTCAATGGAAGCCTTGAGAAAAATCTGTGCTTGCCTCGGTTGCAATATCGGTGACATCGTAGAGTTTGTGGATGACAGTAAACTAAGTCCAGATTCTGCCGTGGAGGAAAAACGCTGAATATGGGTAAACAGATTTCAAAGTACGAATATCAAAAGCACGGCTCAGATGGGTTAATGAAACCAATCATTTTCTGCTGTCCGGACGAAGAATGCGTGAAAAAAGGTATCAGCCTAAATGTCAGTGTTGCAAAAGAACTTTTCAGTGTAAAACCAATTCGAAGGTCATTTATGCTGCCCAAAATTGTTGATACGATTATTGCGGAGTTACCGAAGAATAGCACGATAAAGGATTTCGATGTGTTATTCAATCCAGATTATCAAATTGATGTTTTGCAACTTTTGATTGCTGCGTGCAAAAAAAGAGAGTTCTCAATCATATGGTCAGGAACATACAGCAATGGAAAGTTAATGTATGCGGAACCTGGATACGCTGATTTTAAGACATACGATTTAGACAAGTACGATGTGACATGCATCGTCTGATGAGGGAGGCTAACCAACCATGAAATACTCAGATTTGATTTCTTTCCATCCGATAGAGGATGTTATCCAACTTGTCACAGCTGAAAACAAAGACAAAGCTCGCGAATATGTAAAAACCTATGTAATGTCTGATAGCATGGCAGAGAGCTTACAGGCTCCCGTGCTTGATCAGCTTCAAATGGATGAAGTTGTGGACAACAAGGGCGTTTTAATCGTCGGCAACTATGGTACTGGTAAGTCTCACTTGATGAGTGTCATTTCCGCCATTGCAACTGATGCGGGTAATGTACAGTATCTTCAAAACAAGAAATTTGCCGAACAGGTTAAGCCCATTGCTGGCAAGTTTGAAGTTCTGCGTATCGAAATCGGCGGCGTTGTAATGCCACTGTATGACGTCATCATGGGATATGTACAGGATGATTTTGAAAAGCGCGGCATTGATTTTGAAGTGCCGGATTATAAGAGTGTTAAAAGCATCAAGACTGTCCTCAAGGATATGATGATTGCTTTTTCGGAAAAGTATCCGGATAAAGGCTACCTGATTATCGTTGATGAGTTTCTGTCCTATCTGTCTTCTCGAAACGAACGAGAAATCGTTCTGGATTTGGAATTCTTCCGCGCATTAGGCGAGATGTGTTCCAAGTCCTCTCTGCGTGTCATGTTTGGTATGCAGGAGAAGATTTTCGACAATCCGCGCTTTAGCTTTGTCGCTGATACACTCAAGCATGTCAGTGACCGTTTTACGCAGATGATTATCACGAAAGAAGCGACTTCCTATGTTGTTTCTGAGCGTATCCTCAAGAAAACGCCGGAGCAGAAAGCTCTGATTCGCAACCATCTGGAAAAGTTCTGTGGGCTTTATACTGGCATGTCCTCTCGTCTGGAAGAGTTCGTTGATCTGTTCCCGATTCATCCTTCGTACATAGATGTTTTCAACAAACTGTACTTGATTGAAAACCGTCATATTCTGAAGAATATCTCCACTACTATCAAGGGTATCTTCGACACAACCGTGCCGGAGAATGCGCCGGGCATCATCTCTTTTGATAACTACTGGCCTGCAATCAAATCCAATGGTCTGCTCAAAAGTGATCCGACCATCAGCCGTGTTGTCGGTGCAAGCCAACAGCTGGAAGATATTATCACCCGCGCATTCCCGAAACCGGCGTATAAACCGATGGCAATGCAGATAATTTATGCGCTCAGTGTTCATCGCCTGACAACGAACGGACTGGATGTACAGTTTGGTATGACGGCAGAGAATCTTAAAGAAGATCTATGCCTATATATGCTGATGCCGGAGCAGGATGCAGACTTCCTTCTGTCTGCGGTAAAAGTCACATTGAAAGAAATCATGACAACCGTTTCCGGGCAGTTCATTATCTTCAATGATGCCAACAGCCAGTATTATATCGACGTTGATAAGGTCGTTGACTACGACGAAAAGATTAAGCAAAAAGCGACGCTTCTGACCGATGATGAGATGAATCGTTCTTTCTACGGCGTTGTGTATTCATGCCTCGATTGGGACGCCAAGCAATATGTGACCAATTTCAACATCTATGAATACGACCTGAACTGGGATTCACATCATATTTTCCGTGAGGGTTATCTGTTCATGGGTCTGCCCGGTGAAAGAAGTACTGCACAGCCGGAACGTGACTTTTATATCCACATCATGCCGCCATACGACAATGGTGGTATAAGCGTGCAGAATCTTCCGGACGAAGTGTACCTGTATTTCAAATCCGCTGAGGAATTCCGCGAAATGTTGAGTCTATACGCTTCCGCAAACAGCCTTGCTGCTATGAGCGAAGGCAAAGACAAGGATGCATATCTGAACAAAGCAGCTGTGATCCGCAAGAAGTTGATCCGCTCCCTGAACGAAAACAAGAACACCTGCTTTGATGTGGTTTATAAACGGGAACGCCGTCAGCTCATCGAAGTCCTGAAGGGACGCTATAACCGTGACATGACCTTTAAGGATACTATCGACCTTGCTGCTTCAATATGTTTGGATGCTTACTTCTGCGAGATTTATCCGGAATATCCCGTAATGAAGACTAAAATCACTCGCAAAAACATGGCTGACGCAGTACGTGCGGCATTTGACCATTTCGCAGGCAGAAAGTCTCAGCTTTCTGCAAGTATGCTGCAAAGCTTTGGCGTTTTAGATGGAGATAAGGTTTCTACCAAAAACTCCAAGTATGCCGCTTACTATATCGGTAAACTGAAAGAGCTGCCGCCTCAGGGTGTTATCAACTACTCGGATATCTTTGAAGAGAAGTTTATGGGGCAGTATGTAGATAAACGCTTCAAGCTGAGTTTCATCTTTACTCCGATCATCTTCCTCTCCATGGTTTACGATGGATATGCCGTTATGACGCTGAAGAACGGCAAAGCTTTGACGGCTTCTAATCTGGACGAAGTTCCGAAAACAAGTGTGCTCGACCTTTATGAGTTCAAGTACCTTTCCAGACCTTCCGAAATGGCAATGGCAGAACTGAAAACACTTTTCAATGTGCTGGATATCAATCCGGCGTTGTTGGATAATCAGGCTACGCGAACAAAGGGCGTAGAAGAGCTTTTGAAGCAAGCGCAGGCAATGAGCAATTCTGCGGTGATCGCTGGCACGAAACTCAGTCAGGATTTCACTCTTTGGGGTGAAGCTCTGGTGCCGCCCGCAAGATTGGAACAGCTGAGAAAGGCTTGCCAGAATGTCCGTGATGAGTTCAGCAACTATCAGGCACGCTTCAATACATCGGCAAAGCTGAACAATTTCAGTCTCACCATGGAGCAGATTGACAAGCTGGCAAAGGATATTTCAGCAATCAAAAAGGTCAGTGAATACCTTGTCTTTAAGAACGGCTGCACGGCGATTGTGTCCTATATGACCGGCATCGAAACCGTGGAACTCGGTGATGCGCTCAAGCATGATATGGAAACCGCCAAGGACGCTTTCCGTGAGATCCGCGACAGCATCTGGAACGGCGAATCCGGCGAGGTAGCTGTGCAGAAAGTCGAGGCAGAGCTTGGCAAAGTCAAGGATAAGTATATCGACCTTTACTACTCGGAGCACAAGAAAAAGAGGCTGGACATCAACGATGCACAGAAACGCGGTAAAATTCAGGAAAGTCGGACACTCCTGACCCTGAAAAAGTTGCGCGGCATTGAAATTCTTTCTGTTGCGAAGCTGACCGATTTAGAAAACGAGCTTTCTGATCTGAAGGTCTGCTATGAGTTGACGCCGGAAGAATTGAAATCCTCGCCGGTATGCCCGCACTGTCACTTCCATCTGGATGATAACGTAAAGCCGGTTTTCGGCAAGCTGGATAACATAGAGATGCGTCTGGATTTCTTGCTTGAAGAATGGACAAAATCCTTGCTCGATACGATTTCCGATCCTATTGTTGAGAGCCAGAAGGAGTACCTGAGCGAGGCGCAGCAGAAAGCCATTGACGATTTCATTGAGACGAAGGAATTGCCTAAGCGCGTGGATGACTTCTTTGTGAAGGCAATTCAGGCACTGCTCAAGGGATTTGAACCTGTGGTTGTGAATGCGGACGATCTGGTAGAAAAGCTGACAAAGCTTCCTCCGCTGGATGAGCAGACATTCCGCAGCAAAGTCAGCGAACTGATTTCCGGATATACAAGTGGCAAGGATGCAGGCAAGCTGCGAATTATCGTGAAGAAATAAACCATTGCTCTGACGGGAATTGTGCAGATACCGTCTGCACAATTCTCCCGGAGATTTTCAGAAGAGATCGAAAGTGAGGATACAGCCATGGAACCGAGAAAGCTGACCAAAGAGGATATAGATAAGGTACGCAATATTGAAGGCTTCCCCATCGGCACCGATGAGGACATTATCGCGTTGTCTGATGCGCCGTACTATACTGCCTGCCCGAATCCGTTTATCGAGGAATTCATCAAGGAAAATGGCACTCCCTATGATGAGGCAACGGATGATTATCATCGTGAGCCGTTTGCAGCGGATGTGAGTGAGGGAAAGAATGATCCCATTTATATGGCACATACCTACCACACCAAAGTGCCGTATAAAGCTATCATGAATTATATCAAACATTATACAGCTCCCGGTGATATTGTATTCGATGGCTTCTGCGGTACAGGCATGACTGGCGTTGCTGCCCAAATGTTTGGAGCCGAAAATTACCAAGCAGGACTGTTTGAACAAGAAGGCGGGGCGAGAAATGTTATTGTAAGCGATTTATCGCCTGCTGCGCAGTTTATAGCTTATAACTATAATAATGCCGTACCGGTAACGCAATTCCTTGAATCCTCAAACCGAATTATTGATGAAGTGGAAAAAGAATGTGGATGGGTGTATGAAACAACGCATGATCCCTCGCAGATGGGGTAGTACAGGTAGACCCGCCCGTACTCGTCCGCCCAGCCGTTCTTCCGGGACAACTCCGCCCGGCGCAGGACAAAGGCATACAGCACCTTCGCTTCGTTGCTCAAGGGCTGGAATGTGGGTGCTTCAAAAAGGAAATTGGGGAGCCGGGTGAAACTGAACGCCTTTTCCGGCTGGTGAATATAAATCGTGTTTGTCATAGCGTGTTTTGTGGACGGTTAGAGGCCCGTTTTCCGGGGCGAATGATAAATGATACCAGCCGCCCCGGTTGAGGGCTTGCGGAGCCTTGCAAATCAAGGCTTTTCCCGCTCTTAACTGTCCACAGCAGACCTCCTTTTCCGTTCACTTTCTGTTTTCTGCCGCCTGTGAACTCTGGCGGCGCAGTCCGGGCAGTATTTGCCCCGGTTGGACTTCGGGACGAACACACCGCCGCACTCCGCACAGCGTTTCAAGTCCCTGTCCCGGTAAATCTCCGCTTCCAGCGTCCTGTCCAGCGGCAAGACCGCCCAGCGGAACCACTTGCAGCAGACGGAGAACGAAATCATCTGCGGACAGGCGCAGGTGTCGCCATCGTCCAGCGCAAGGCAGTTTCCGTCCTCGCAGTTGCAGCACTCCCGGCGTATCAGGCCGCTGGCTCGTCTCTTCTGGGGCGGGGTTATGCGGTAGGGGGAGCCGTCCGGCCTGTGTTCCAGCGGCGGCAGGTGTTGATAGGGTCTTTTGCTCATGCGTCCCTCCGTTTTCTTTGGCGTGTTCTGTTTCCAAGGTGCTTGTCCATCGATGAACTATCCCAAGTCTACACCTTTTTGACCGCCTGTGCCGTATATCCAAGAGGTAGGAAATCAGCCTGAAAAACTCCCTATTTCCACGCTCTCGGATTTGTGATATAATCAAAAAAAGATAAAAGACAAATTCAGGTTTCTGGTCTTCTTGCACAAAATAAAGGAGGAGCTATTATGCAAATTGTTTATATTCCAAGCGAATCAATGTCTGTTCAAGGTAAAAAAGATGAAATCTATAAAAGATATGGGAAAGACTGGAATATTAGAGAACAGGGAGGAGGTAACGGAAATTGGTTGTTGACCAGAAAAAGTGATGTGCTTGTAGATGGAAAAAGTTATCGTACTTTTGTACTTGAACACTACGGTAAATCCAAGCTGACAGCGAAGCTTGTTGATAAATTTCGTGAAGATGTAGCAAATGGTAAAATAAAACTGTAAATGCCTATGCCGTTATGCTATGAGCATAGTACATAGCATAACGGCTTCTCTTTCGTTGAGCTAGCAAGGAGGGTGAATATGTCTTTATCCATACAAGAGCGATTAAAAGACCTACGTGTGGAGCGTGGCTTGACGCTGGGGCAGCTTGCGGAGCAGACCGGGCTTTCCAAGTCTGCGCTGGGCAGTTACGAAACGGAAGACTTCAAGGACATCAGCCACTATGCCCTTATCCGGCTGGCGAAGTTTTACGGTGTGACCGCTGATTATCTGCTGGGGCTGTCTGAAATGAAAAATCACCCAAACGCCGATCTTGCAGACCTGCGTTTGAGTGATGAAATGATTGACCTGCTGAAAAGCGGGAGGATAGACAATACCCTGCTGTGTGAGCTGGCGGCGCACCCGGATTTCCCCCGGCTGATGGCTGACCTTGAAATCTATGTGAACGGAACGGCACTGAAACAGGCGCAGGGTGCAAACGCCATAGTGGACACGATGAGCGCAACTGTTATAAAAAAGCATAATCCTGGCATGAGTGATACGCAGTTAAGACAGCTTATCACCGCCCATATTGATGAGGACGAGTTTTGCCGCTATGTGATACAACGGGACATAAACGGGATTGCCCTTGCTCTGCGGGAAACACACAAGGACGATTTTTTCAGCGTCCCAGAGGATAACCCGCTAAAAGAAATGCTGGAAACTGCTGGTGAAATCGTCAGCCAGGACAGCGACACGGAACAAGCGTACTTGGCGTTTATCTGCAAACGGCTCAAGCTGAATTTTAGGAAGCTGTCAGTAGAAGAACGGAAGTGGCTGAAAAAGATTGCGGAAAAATCCGACTTGCTGAAGAATCCAAAACCGCAGAGAGGACGAAGATAAAAAATGCCTGAACGGCGGTTCTGGTTTTTCAGAACCACCATCCAGGCATTTTGTTTAGTAATAGAAAAAGGTGCAGTTGATTATTGCGTATTGTCAATCTCTCTCAAACCGGGTAGTAAAAATACGGCAAGCGCAACGATGATAATGCCAATTCCGCAAATGACAAACCATTTCTCAACTCCCAGCCGCTCCGCCAGAGGCCCGGAAATGACAAGGCCAAACGGCATGGCGAGGGAAGCGGCGCTTGTCAGTAGAGAAAAAACTCTCCCCAGATATTCTGGTTTGACCGTTTCTTGAAAAATCGCATTTTGCACACCGTAAAATGGAGCGGAAATTCCCATAACAGTACAGCACACAACAAAGACAAGAAATGCGTCTGGCGGCAAAAGCCCGGAGAGCATATTGCTAACGCCCATCAGGAGAACGGAAAGACCGATGGTGTACCGCCGTTTCTTAAAACCGCCCCAAATGCTCAGAATGACTCCGCCAAGCAGCATACCAACCGCAAAAGCAATTTCAGCGGCAGAGGCATGGGCCGGTGTTCCTTTGAAGTATGACATACAGATGAGAGGAAAAAGCGTACTGATTGGCATATAAAAGAACATATAAATTACACCAATCCAGAGCAGAGCAAAGAGGCCCCTGTTTTGCTTTAATACCACATACCCCTCTTTCATATCCTGTAAAAACTGTTGTCTTTTCGTTTCTGGACATAGTTCAGGCGTTGGTATGGACGAAATCGCAACAGTCACACAGGCAAGGATTGCACCCACAATATCTAACAATATAATTGCATTAAGAGGCCAAACAGCATATAAAAACGCTGCGGCAGCTGGACTGATAATCGCACTTACTGCTTGCATGGTCTGCGTGTAACCAGCGCATTTTGTAAGTTCCTCTTTTGGCACAATCATAGGTGTTGCTGCGCTGAATGCTGGAGAATGAAAAGCAGTTCCCGCACTTCGGATTAACAGGACAACCATAATAGACCATACGGGCAATTCCATGTAAAACGCCACCAGCGCCAGAATACCGCCAGCGGCGGCAATTATCAAATCCGCACCAATCATTACGCTTTTACGGCTGTGCCGGTCAACAAAAGCACCTGCAAACGGGCCTAAACAGGCTTGCGGCAAAAATCCAATCAGTGTTGCCGCCGTCAATATGATTGCAGAATTAGTTTTCGCAACCAAATAAAAGATAATGGCCATTTGCAAAATACCGCTGCTAATAAAGGATATTGCTTGTCCGGCAAGAAGTGTAAAATAAGTTTTTCTCCATGAATTGTTGTTTTGGGTCATAATGCGAACCTCCTTTTTTATTGCATTGTTCCTTTGTTTCTGCAATAAAAAGCAGGCGTTGTCCCACAGAGAGGGCAGACGCCTGCATAACAACAAAGCACGAAAAAACACCACGATACAGTTCAAAGACTGCTCGTGTCAAACCTACGTGTTCCTTTGCATACGCACGCAAAAAAAGCCCACCATCATGTGGAAAGGTACTTCTACTTTTTATTGCTTATTAGCGTACACAAATTAACACACGTAAGCCTCCTTCCAATCTCAAACTGTCGCACAGTATAACACACATCCGATAGACTTGTCAACCATTTTTAACCTTGTTTTCCATCTTGTTTTTCCATCTCTTACGGGCAGTAGCAAAGCCAGGCGAGCCAGTCAACGGTCAAGATGAACGGCGCTTTCAGCGCCGCCGTTGACAGTCTCGCCCGTCTTTGCTAATGGGTAATCAAGGCGGGAAAGCCATTTTAGGGCTTTCCCGCCCATTTCAATTTTGGGAGAAGAAAGGCCCCAAAATGAACGAGTGCGGCCAAACACTTTTAGGGATTGGCCACCTTGTCCACCCATCCAGCGGGGCGGCGGGGAACGGTCAAGGCCGGGCGTCAGCCCATTCATTTCAGCCTTGACGGTTTCCTGCCGTCCTGCTACTTTTCCCGGAGTGTGGCCACACATCTGGTCACGGTGTCCAGAGCTTTGGGACTTTTTGTCCCATAGGCCGGGGGCGGAGGACGAGGGACGGGGGCTTTCATAATACGCCCTGTCTGCTGCTGAAATCAGCCCTTTGTTTCCGGCTTACCAGCCCCAAACAAAGCCCTGCTTTCCTGCCGCGTCAAATGCCCTTGCCCTCCCCGGCGGCAACGGTATTTTCAGGGCAACGCCGACAGAGCGTATAACACACTACACTTTGCTCCGCAAAGTCGTGTGCCAAATGGGGCGCTGCCCCCTTTGGAAACCCCCGCAACAAACAGGTGCTATGCACCCAGCCGGGAGCATAGCGCCGTTTGTTGTCAGCAGCCCGTTTCACGGTCTGCGTGTAGTTCCTTGTAAACTGACCTAATGTGATCTTAAAGGAAGCGATCAGAGAACCTTCCTAATGCTTTTCTCTCTCGTCAGCAAGACGCTCGTTGATACCGTGGATGAGAGAACAAAGGACGAGGTGTTCACGTTCATTAAGAAAGTGGTCGATGCCAATATGCGAGCATCAGGCTACAGCGAAGATGAGATCATCCATCAGATTCGCCGCTACTTCAATCGTATGCAGCCTTCAGATCAGCTCCAGTACACCATGCTGAGAAAGTGCTGCAGCGAATTTGATCAGCTTTCTGCGGTTATGATGCAGGCAAAGAACAATATCAATATTCTTGAATTCATCCTCAAGACAGTAAATGTCCCGGCAGAGGAAAAGAATACGTTCCTCAAGGGCTATATTGACGAGATAATTGCAGCCCCGAATCAGGTAGAGAAAGATGTATATGATGAGATTGCCTATAACGAACTTGTCATCCGCCTTGAAGGAGAAGTTGATGTAGCCAAAGAGCAATTCGCTGCAGAACAGGCCAAAAAGGCGAACGATCTTAATCTAATCGCAGAGATGATTGACTGGATCTATGAGCGGGATGCCCAAGATGTAAACGGTCAAATCAGACTGAGCATGTTCACGCTAACGAAAATGCTTCAAGAGAAGGCGGTTGAATCTCATACTGAAGATTACCGGAGCCGCCGTAAAGTCAATTATCATGTCAATATTGGTGAATATTCTACTGTTGCTAACTTCAAGCGTGAGGATGAAGAACAACAAAAGATTAACTCTTTCTTCACCTCCAAAAGAGACACTGCCCTTGCAACAGTAAAAGACTGGCCTGCATATATCGGGTTCGGAGTCGGAGCTGCTGCGATTATCGGTTGCTTCTTTGCCGGCTTCTGGCTTCTGATTTTAACCCTTGGTGGAGCAGGCTATGGCTTGGTTACTCTGTTGTCTAATAGGTTCAAGCGGAAACAACTTGAACAGGCCTGCGCTGAAAGCATTAAGACAACTTCTGCTACTATGCAACAGCTATTTGCTGAATTCAAACAGTATCAAAGAGAACTTGATGAATATGACGCATACCACGACAGAATCCTTGATGAACTTCATAAAATTTGAATGGAGGTTGCACAATGATTGACAGAGAACTTATTGAAAGAGCTGAGTCCGGTAATGTTGATGCCATTATCTCCTTGGGATTTGCCTATTATGATCGAGAAGATGGCGAGGAAAAGCATTCGAGTTATATACCAAAGCTCTCGAGTTAGATCCAAACAATGCAAGAGCGATCAATAATCCTGGCAACTGCTATAACAATGGCGTTGGGGTGGAAGAAAACACCGAAAAGGCTATGGAGCTTTATAGAAAAGCTGCCGAGTTAGGCTATTCCAATGCGCAGTATAAACTCACAGACGGTTTGAAAAAAAGAACGATCCCGAATGCCTTGAATGGTATCTAAAAGCATTTGAAAACGGAGATGTAGACGCTCTGTATGATATTGCAAATATTTACAACGAAGGCACAATCGTACCCCAGGATTATCAGAAATACATTGAGTACCTCATTAAAGCAGATGAAATTGGAAATGATAGTGCAACTCTCGATCTGGCATGGGCTTATTTGCAAGGCGAACAGGTCGAAGCAGATAAGAAAAAAGGTATTGATCTGATGGAGAAAGCGGCGAATGCCGGGAATAAGACCGCTGCCAGCAATATGTCTTTGGCCTACAGAAAAGGTGACGGTGTCGAGGTCAACATCGAAAAGTCTATCGAATGGGCAATAAAAGCGGCCGAGCTTGGTGATGATGATAGAATCTTCCAATACGCAGTGGCATATTTCAACGGAGAAGATCCGGTAACAGAAGACAAAGCAAAAGCAGTCGAGTTCTTTGTCCTTGCAGCTAATGCCGGAAGCTCAACTGCGATGGAAAACCTCGGCGTGTGCTATAACAACGGATACGGAGTTGCTCTCGATAAGAACAAGGCCATTGAATGGTTTGAAAAAGCCGCTAAAGAAGGTGGCTTCAAGAAGGCAATGGACAATCTCGAAGATCTGTATCCCGAAGTTGACGCCAGCACATCCCAAACCAGGTATTTTGAATTGGTAAAAGCCGTCGCTGATGACGGTTATTATGAGGGCATGGTCAGGACTCACTTCTGCTATCGTGATGGAAGTGGGGCAGAAAAATATATGGAAAAAGCCATGCAATACCTCAACGAGGCAGTTGAGGGTGAATATGCAAAAGCTTGCTTCCTAAAGGGGCTGTATTTCTATAGTGGTGCGGGTTCAGCACATCGGTAAGTGGAGAAGCTCAACACATAGGTAAGTGAAAGGTTCAGCA
>OBLG01001614.1_pt1 | contig 16608 bp, 11 predicted proteins | sample 1517451 | NCBI WGS metagenome assembly OBLG01 (sample SAMN04571694, study PRJEB22368) | human gut metagenome | biome: human gut; material: stool | host: Homo sapiens | place: Luxembourg | collected 2012-06-29
TAACATGCCCTTATAGGGCTGAGCAAGCCACCGGCTTAGCCGGTGGTTATGACTGTTGCAGGTTGAACCGGATGCCCCACCGGAAAAGCCCGGAACGGGCACGGGTGCCGGTTCCGGGCAATTATACAGAGGGGGGAAGAGACGACTCACTTGGTCCGCATCTCGCCGCCCAGGGTTTTGGTCAGCCGACGGATGACAGAGGCGGCGGCGGACTCGATCTCCTGCGAGGTCAGGGTCTTTTGGTCGGAGCCGATGGACAGACGGAGCGTCACGGACTTTTTGCCGTCCGGGACCTGCCCGCCGCGGTACTCGTCCACAAAGGCAACGTCCCGCAGAGTCCGGTCGCTGTGCTGAGCCTTGGCAAAAGCCTCGGAGATCTGATCCCACTTGACGTCCGCATTAAACAGCATGGATACGTCGTAGTCGGTCACCGGGTACTCCGCAAGATGCGTGAACGTGTTGGTACGCGAGCGGAACGGAACCAGCGCGTCGCTGTTCAGTTCAAACAGCACCACCGCCAGATTCCGGATGCCGCAGGTCAGGGATACCTTTTTGGACAGCAGGGCAAGGTCGCCGATGCGCGTATCGCCCAGGTACAGATTGAGCCAGACCACCTCGTCTGCCCAGACCGGCTGCTCTACGCGGCGGAAGGTGTACGCCTCCATATGCGTGTAGCGCGGCATGGAAGCCAGAACGCCTTTGGCGGTGCGGAACAATCCGGTCACATCGTTTGCCGCGCCGGCAAACGCGCCTGCGATATGCCGCCGCTGAACAGGCAGCATTTCCTGCGGATCGTAAGCCGAACCAAACGCATCGCTCCGGAAGATCTGCGCCTCCTCAAAGAGGTTGAAGCTGTCATAAAACCGCTCGTTTTTCGCAACAGCCTGGATCAGATTGGGCAGGAGCGAGGAGCGGATGTACCGGTTCTCCGGCGCGGGCGGCGTGGACAGCGCCAGCACACCCTGGTCGCTGCCCAGCACGGCATTCATGACCGCCGTGTCCATCCACGGATAGGTGAATATTTCCTGCATATTGCACCGGAATGCCAGATACTCCTTTATGCGCCGCAGAAGGTCCTTGTCCAGCTGATTGATGGCGCCGGTAAACGCCGTGACGATGGGCGTCGGCTCAAAGTTCTCGTAGCCGTACATCCGCGCGACCTCTTCCATGATGTCCGCCTTGATGGACACATCGCCCGTGGCACGCCAGGCAGGCACCGTCAGGTGCATGGTATCCCCCTCAAAGCAGACCGCAAAGCCCAGCAGCTCCAGCTTGGCGGCAATCTCGCTGTTCGGGATGCGCTTGCCCAGCCGGCGCTCCAGCCACGACAGCGATACATCCAGCTGTTTGCGCTCCGGCTTGCGGAGATACCGGTCGGAGAAGGCGACCACGCGCATCTCCGGGAACTGCTCTGCCAGCAGTTGCATGGTCAGTGCAAGCGCCATGTCGCACCGCTCCGGATCAATAGCCTTCTCGTAGCGGGAGGACGCCTCGGTGCGGTTGTCGTAGCGCAGTGCCGTGCGGCGCACCCCGGTGGACTCAAAGTTCGCCACCTCCAGGATTACCCGGCTGGTGTCCGGCAGGACGGAATCCTTGTCGCCGCCCATGACGCCTGCCATCGCCACGGCGCCGGCGGCATCGGCGATGACCAGATCGTCCGGCGTCAGTGTCAGCTGTTTTCCGTTGAGCAGGGACAGCTTTTCGCCTTCCGCGGCGCGGCGCACCGTGATATGATCCGCAATATGATCCGCGTCGAACATATGCGTCGGCTGACCGGTTGCCAGCATGACGTAGTTGGAAATGTCCACCAGCGCGTTGATGGGACGCATACCCACGCGCCAGATGCGGCTCTGCATGGCAAAGGGCGCGGGTCTGACCGTCACGCCCTCGATCTGCGCGCCGATGTAGCGCGGGCAACGGTCGGGGTCGGCGATTTCCACGGGGTACTCCCGGCCGGCATCGGGCAGGCAGGGCGTGAACGGCTTGAGCGGCAGGTTATAGAGCGCGGAGATCTCCCGCGCGATGCCGTAGTGTCCCCACAGGTCGGGGCGGTTGGTCATGGACTTGTTGTCAATCTCCAGGATCACGTCATCCAGATCCAGCACCTGCGCAAGCGGTGTGCCCGCCGGCGCGCGGAATGCGGTGATGTCCATGATCTCGGCTTCCTCATGCGCCGGGAACAGGTCGGCAAGTCCCACCTCTACCGAGGCGCAGATCATGCCGAAGCTGGCTACCCCGCGCAGCTTGGCGTTCCGGATCTCGACCGGCTCGCCCTCCCCGTGCCAGCGCACGAAGGAGCCGGGGCACGCCACCACGACACGCATACCCGGCTCCAGATTGGAGCCGCCGCAGACGATGTCATGCAGTTCGCCGTCGCCGATATCAACCCGGCAGATGCGCAGCTTGTCCGCGTTGGGATGCGGCAGCACCTCCCGGATGTCACCCGACACGATGCCGTCAAAGCGGCGTGCCAGCTCGGTCACACCCTCCACCTCCACGGTGGACATGGTCAGATCGTATGCAAGATTCTTCAGATCCATGTCGGCGGGTATCTGAACATAATCCTTTATCCAGTTCAAAGACAGTTTCATAGCAGTACAACACCCTCCTTCCTATCAATGGAACTGACCAAGAAAACGCAGGTCTGCGCTGTGGAACAGGCGCACGTCATCCACACCGTAGCGCATCATGACCAGCCGGTCCAGCCCTATGTTGACATAGAACCCGGTGAATTCATCGGGGTCGAGTCCTGCCGCGCGCAGTACGTTGGGGTGCGGTGTGCCGCCGGGCATGATCTCGATCCAGCCGACGTGCTTGCACACCGAGCATCCCTTGCCGCCGCAGACGAGGCACCCCATATCAATCTCAAAGCCCGGCTCCACGAACGGGAAGAACCCGGCGCGCATCCGTACCGGCACCTCGCGTCCGAACACCTTGGACAGGATGCTCCGGATCATGACCTTGCCGGCAGTAAAGGTGAAATCGTGATCCACGACCAGCGCCTCATACTGGAAGAAGGCACGCTCGTGCCGGGCGTCGGTCGTTTCGTTGCGGTAGACTCTGCCGGGGTACACGAAGCGGTAGGGCGGCTTGCGTCTGCATATACCGGACGCTGCCCCCGGTCAGATGGGGGCGCAGGCAGAGCTTCTCGCCTGCCGCTCCCCTGTCGTGCCCCTCCAGCCAGTAGGTATCCATGCTTTCGCGGGCGGGGTGGTTGGGGGGGAAGTTGAGCTTGTCAAAGGCATACAGCTCGCTGGTGATGTCGTCCTCCTGGAAGATTTCAAAGCCCATGGAGCGGAAGGCGTCATCCAGATCGTAGCGCATCTGGGTGATGGGGTGCAGTCCGCCCGACAGCGGGGGCAGACCGGGAACGGTGCAGTCGAAATCCGGCGGGACGGCGGAAGCCTTGAGCTTCAGCTCCTCGCGGCGTGCGTCGATGAGGGCGGACAGTTTGTTCTTTGCCTCGTTGACCACGCGCCCCATCTCCGGGCGCAGGGACGCGTCCAGCCGGGGCAATTCCTTGAGCAGCCCGGTCAGACTGCCCTGCTTGCCCAGAATGTTGGCGCGCACCTCCTGCAAGCCTGTTTCGCTCCGGGCGTCGCGGATCTTCTGTTCCGCGTCGTGCAGGAGCTGCTCGATTCTCTCTTTCATGCGGCAAACCTCTCTTTATGTGAAAATTGTTCGGAACACGGTTTCCTGTCGGGGGGAAGGAAAGAAAAAACCGCCCCCGCTATCGCCAAGGGACGGGAGAAACCCGCGGTACCACCCTGCTTCAGCCCCGACGGGGCTGCACTTTTGCTCGCGCGTATTGCCGCGCGCGGCATCCGGTTTAACGCGGGCGGGGGCACACTGCCTTGCCGCTTTTCGCCGGAAACTCCCATACTGAACCTTCGGAGGATCCTCCGCCGGGCGCTTCCAGCCGCGTCGCCCGTTCTCTGGAGCGGATGCCGTCCTCTTACTCACGTATGCTCATCGTTTGAGGGTATTATACCCGATTGCACGGGATTTGTCAAGGGGGACATTGAAGAAACGGGGGGCAGGGGCATTACTTTTTTGCGGCTCCGGTTTTCCCTGCCGCCGGCTACTCCCCAATCCATAAGTTGAGAAAAGTTCTGGGGGCTTGGGGACTCTTTCAAGAGTCCCCAAGAGTCTCCCTTCCGCGGATCAGAGCATATCGGCGATCTCGTAGATCAGGCGTTCGGTTTTTTCCCAGCCGAGGCACGGGTCGGTGATGGACTGACCGAAGACTTCCCCGTCGGTTTTCTGACAGCCGTCCACGAGGTAGCTTTCGATCATCAGTCCCTTGCAGAGCCGCCGGATATCGGCGTTCTGGCGCATGGAACCGAGCACATCGCGGGATATCCGGATCTGCTCCTCATAGTGCTTGCCGGAATTGGCGTGGTTGGTATCAATGAGGACGGCGGGGTTTTCCAGTCCGGACTTGGCGTACCGCTCGTACAGACCGGCAAGATCCTCGTAGTGGTAGTTGGAAACCGTCTTGCCGTCCGTGGTCTGATAGCCGCGCAGGATGGCGTGCGCCAGCGGATTGCCGGTGCTTTCCACCTCCCAGCCGCGGTAAATGAAGGTGTGCGGATGGTGCGCCGCCGTGATGGCGTTCATCATGACCGACAGATCGCCCCCGGTCGGATTCTTCAGCCCGACCGGAATATCCAGACCGCTCGCCGTCAGGCGGTGCTGCTGGTTCTCCACGCTCCGCGCGCCGACGGCAACATAGGAAAGCAGATCGGACAGGTAGCGGTGGTTGTCCGGATACAGCATCTCGTCCGCGCTGGACAGTCCGTAATCCCGCAGGGCGCTCATGTGCAGCTGCCGGATGGCTATGATGCCGCGCAGCATATCCGGATGTCCGTGCGGATCCGGCTGGTGGAGCATTCCCTTGTAGCCGTCGCCGGTCGTGCGCGGCTTGTTGGTATAGATGCGCGGCACGATGAGGATCTTGTCCTGCACCTTGTCCGCCACGCGGCGCAGACGCCCGATATACTCCAGCACCGACTCGCTCTTGTCCGCAGAGCAGGGTCCGATGACCAGCAGAAACCGATCGCTCTGCCCGGTAAAGATGTCCCGTATCGCCTCATCCCGCGCCCGCTTGACCGCCGCCATCTCCGGCGTGACCGGGTACCATTCCTTTGTCTCCTGCGGGATGGGCAGTTTTCTGTAAAATTTCATGTTCATATGCAGGTATCCTCCTGCTTCCGCAAATGCGAAAGCCTTTCCTCCTATTTCATTTTTCCCGGTTTTCCGGCTGTTCTGCCCGACTGCCGGCTACCGGCTTGTCGAACTTTTCCCGCCGTTCGCCGGACAGGCGCATCATGTCGCGCATGGTCTCCCTGTCCCCGTCCGCCAGTGTCCCGCGCAGCCTGTCAAACGCCGCGCTGAAGCGATCCATCTCCTCCAGCAGAGCGTCCCGGTTGCACAGGAACAGCTCGCTCCACATCTCGTCGTTGATGCGCGCAATCCGCGTCAGGTCGCGGAAGGAGTCGCCTGTGAACGCCTCCAGCCCCGGCTGGTCGTTGGCACACATCAGCGCCACGGCAATGCAGTGGGTCAACTGGGACAGGAACGCAATCATCCGGTCATGCTCCCCGACCGACAGGCGGCTGATGCGGTGGAAGCCGAGCAGCTCGCCCAGCCGGACGCACAGCGCGATTGCCTCCGGCGTGTTTCGGTCGGTCGGCACCACGATGTAGTTCGCGCCGCGGAAAACGCTGTCGTCGCTGTGTTGCACGCCGCATTTCTCTCTGCCCGCCATCGGGTGCGCCGCGATAAACTCAACGCCCTCCGGCATCAGTGCCTGCATCCTGTCCACAATGCCGCCCTTGACGCCGGTAACATCCGTGACCAGCGTGCCCGGCGTCAAAAGATGCGCGTTCTCCTCCGCCCATGCCAGCAGGGTGTGCGGGTACAGGGCAAGCACCACAAGGTCCGCCCACGCGAACAGCGCCGGCTCTGCCTCCGTACTGCCCCCCGCAAGGAATCCCTCCCGGACGGCATAGGCGATATCCGCCTGCTCCTTCGTAACGGCGCGGACGGAAAAGCCCTGCTTTGTCAGCGCCTTGGCGTAACTGCCGCCGATAAGTCCCAGACCCACGATGAGCACGTGGGCACGGCTGTCCAGTTGTTTCAGTCTAAGTCCTGCTCCCATTCCCTATGTCTCTCCCTCCGTGCGCACCGCTATCCCCAGCGACCGCAACGTATCAAAAAATTCCGGCATACTTTTGGCGACGCACTCCACGCCGTCGATGCTGCCCCCGGTGCGGCACAGCAGAACCGCCAGCGACATGGCGACCCGGTGGTCGTTGTGCGCGCACAGTGCCCCGTCCGGTGCGTGTACGCCCGGCTCCACCGTGATTTCGTTCTCCCCGACCGTGATGCGCACGCCGCACCGCCGCAGTTCGGCAGCCATTGCCTCGCCGCGGTCGCTTTCCTTGAAGCGGAGCCGCGCCGTATCGCACAGCGTGCCGCCGTGGTGCAGCGCCGCCACCACCAGCAGGATCGGGGCAAGATCCGGGCAGTCCGCCACGGACAGCCGGCACTTCTCCCGGCACAGGCGCTCCATGTACGCCCCGAACACGCGGTCGCCCTGTGCGCCGTCATCGCGGAAATCCGCCAGCGAAATATCCCCGCCCAGCGTCCGCATGGCACCGAAGAAGGCGGCGGCGGACTGGTCGGTCGGCACGCAGAGCGTCTGCTCCGGCGCCCGCCCCGTCTGTCCGCCGGGTATGCGGTATGCCTGCACGCCGTCCGCCCCGACCGTATAGCCGAACAGCCGCAGGGCGTCCAGCGTCAGCCCGATGTAGGACGCGCTCCCGACCTGCCCGGTCAGGCGCAGGGAGCTGTCCCCGCGCAGGTGGGGCAGGGCAAGCAGCAGTCCCGAAACGAACTGACTGCTGATGTCGCCGGGAAAGCAGAAGGCATCCGGATGCAGACCGCCCCCCACCGTGATGCCTGCTTCCGTCCGTGCGAAGAGCACACCCTGCGCCCGGCAGATGTCCTCATACACGGACAGCGGGCGTGCAAATAGGCGCGGTGCGCCCGTAAAGGTCATCCGGGCGCCCGCCGGCTGCAGCAGGGCGAACGGGAGCAGCAGGCGCAGGGTTGTACCGCTCTCGCCGCAGTCGGCAACGGCGTCCGGCGGAAAGCCGACCGGCACCCGCCCGCAGATCGTTGCCCCGGTGCCGTCCTGCCGGATTGCGGCGCCCATGGCGCGCAGACAGCGCAGGGTTGCCCGGATATCCGCGTTGTCCGGCAGATCGCGCAGGCGCGTCTCCCCCGGCGTGAACGCCGCCGCGATCAGGTACCGGTGCGCGACGCTCTTGGAGGCCGGCACCCGCACGGTTCCCTGCGGGATGCCGGGCGTGACGGTCACACGCATGGCGGTTCCTCCCCCTGCGCCGGCTGTCCCAGCGACAGCAGCAGGTCGATCGCCTCGCAGTACCCCGCAAAGCCGTGCCCCTTGATGCAGGCTACGCAGGCGGCGCGCACATAGCTGACGCGGCGGAACTCCTCCCGCGTATCCACGTCCGAAATATGCACCTCCACGGTCGGGATGCCGACTGCCTTGAGCGCGTCCAGCAGGGCAACCGAGGTGTGCGTGTAGGCGGCAGGGTTGAGCACGATGCCGTCATACACGCCGAGCGCAGCCTGCACGGCGTCCACCAAAGCCCCCTCGTGGTTGGACTGGAAAAATCCGATCCCGACTCCCCGCCGCTCCGCGTGCCCGCGGAGCATATCGCACAGGGAGCGGTAGGTCTGCGTACCGTATATCTGCGGCTCCCGGACGCCGAGCAGGTTCAGGTTGGGACCGTTGATGACCAGTATCCGGCGCATCGCAGGCCGTTTCGTGTCTGTATTCAAAGCAGATCGCTCCTTTCTTTCTGTTGCACCGCCAGTGCCGCCAGCAGGCGGTCGGCGCAGTCCTCCGGGGCGCCGGAAACGGGGAAGCGCAGATCGGCTGCCTCCCGGTACAGCGCCTCGCGCGCCCGGAATACCCGCTCCAGCGCCGCCCGGTCGCGCGTCAGCGGGCGGTCATCGGATGGTTGAATCCCGCTCAGCGGGCGATCCAGATACACCAGCCTGCCGTTGCGGCGCAGTGCCTGTATGTTCTCGTTCCGCGTGACCGCGCCGCCGCCCGTGGCAATGATACAGCCTGTCCCTGCGGCAAGCTCCCGCAGGACAGCGCTCTCCTCCTGCCGGAACGCCTCCTCGCCGTGCGCGGTCAGGTACGCCGCCGGCGTCATGCCGACACGCTGCGCCAGCAGGGCATCACTGTCGGCAAAGGGCTTGCCGGTCCGCGCCGCCAGCAGTCTGCCGAGCGTGCTTTTGCCGCTGCCCGGCATCCCGATCAGTACGATGTTTTCCTTGCGCTCCCGGATGGCGGCATATACGTCGTCGGTTCTGTCCGGCATATCCGGGCGATCCAGAAACAGTGCCGCCGCATACGCCGCCTGCGCAACCAGCATATACAGCCCGCCGGCGGCGGGAATGCCACACGCCCGCGCACGGCAGACAAATGCGGTCCGCAGCGGGTGATACACTGCGTCCGCCACGCCGCGCAGGTGCGGGAAATCCGCCGGGTCTGCGGGTATATCCCCATCGTGCGGGAACATCCCGACCGGAGTCGTGTTGAGCAGGATTCCGATGTCCTCCCGCCGCCCGTACAGGGCATCATACCCGACGGTATCCTCCCCGGCAGGTCTGCGCGACACGCGGATGACCGATGCCGCTCCCTCCGCCCGCAGGACGGCGCAGGCGGTCGAGGACGTGCCCCCGGTGCCCAGCACCGCCGCGCACTGCCCGCGCACGTCGATCCCGGCGCGGCGGAGCAGCAGGCGCATCCCGTAAAAATCCGTGTTGTAGCCGATGAGCTTTCCGTCCCGGCACAGCACCGTGTTGACTGCGCCGATGGCGCGCGCCGACCCGTCGATGCTGTCCAGGTACGGTATGACCGTCCGCTTGTAGGGAATGGTCACATTGATCCCCCGGAAGTCGCGGGCGCGCATAAAATCCCCGACATCCTCCGGCTTCAGCTCGCAGAGCCTGTAATCGTATTTCCCCAGCATGGCGTGGATCTCCGCCGAGAAGCTGTGTCCGAGATGCTCCCCGATACAGCCGTACTCCGTTATTTTCCGCTCCATACCTGCCTCCTCAGACCCGCAATGCATCGTTGCCGAAGCGCAGCAGCAGCAGATCCGCCACGGTCAGTGCCGTGACCGCGTCAATAACCGGGCAGGCACGCGGCGCCACGCAGGGGTCATGCCTGCCGCGCACGCGCAGCGTCACGTTCTCGCCCCGGACAAAGTCCACGCTGTCCTGCGGCAGTGCGATGGACGGAGTCGGCTTGACGGCACAGCGGAACACCAGCGGCATTCCGTTGGTGATGCCGCCGCCGATGCCGCTGCCGCGGTTGCCGACCGTGACGACCGCGCCGGTCTCGGTGATCCGGTAGGGATCGTTGGCGGCACTCCCGCGCATTCCGGCAAGCGCAAAGCCGTCGCCGAACTCCACGCCCCGGACTGCCGGAACCGAAAACAGCCCGTGCGCCAGCATTCCCTCCACCGTATCAAACCACGGCTCGCCCAATCCCGCGCAAAGCCCGGTCACAGCCGTTTCGGTCACTCCGCCGACGCTGTCGCCGTCCGCCTTGGCGGCAAGGATGGCTTGCTGCATCCGCTCGCCCGCCGCCCGGTCAAGCACCGGGAAGCCCGGCTCGCGCAGGGCGTCCAGCTCCCCGTCCGGGATCTGCCCGTCCGTTTGCCGGAAGGGTCTGTCCTGCACGCCGGCGCAAGCCGCCAGATGCGTCCCGATCCGGATGCCCCTGCCACGCAGGGCGCCCTCCGCGATCGCACCGGCAGCCACCAGTGCCGCCGTGATGCGTCCGCTGAAATGCCCCCCGCCGCGGTAGTCGGAATAGCCGTGATACTTGCAGAACGCCGGGTAATCGCTGTGCCCGGGGCGGGCGCAGTCCTGCATCCCGGCATAGTCGCCGCTGTGCTGTCCGGCGTTTGGAATCCGGATGCAGAGCGGCGTTCCGGTCGTGCAGCCGTTGAACACGCCGCTCTCAATCACGAAGGGATCCTGCTCCACGCGTGCCGTCGCCGTCTGCCCCTGCGGGCGGCGGCGGGTCAGCTCCCGCGCGATGTGTGCCTCATCCACCGGGATACCGGGCGACAGCCCGTCCAGCACGGCACCGATGCTGCTGCCGTGACTCTCGCCGAACAGCGTCAGAGTCAGTGCGTTTCCGTATACGTTCTTCATAGGAACGAGATCACCTCCCCGCACGAACCGAGGATGTCGTCCGTGCTTTCCTTTTGCAGGGTAAACCGACCGATTTCCGGGACGCGCACCGTTGTGATGCCGTCCGCGCCCGCCTTCTTGTCGTGTGCCAGAACCGCGCAGAGGTCGTCCCGCCCGCACCGGAAGGCGGTCGGCAGGTCGTACCGGTGCAGCAGGCGCGTGAGCCGGTGCCGCACCTCGCCGTCCGTCATGGCAAGCATCCCGATGCTGACGCATTCGCCGTGCAGGAGCGGGTACGGCTGGCGGGCGCTGATGCTCTCAACGGCGTGCCCTACGGTATGCCCGAAATTGAGCACGCGGCGCAAGCCCCCTTCCCGTTCGTCCGCCTCGACAACTGCCATCTTGATGCGCAGTGCCGCACAGATCAGCTCCTCCCGGGAAATACAGGCGCTCCTGTCTTCCAGCCGCGCGAACATGGCGGCATCCGAGGTGGCAAACATCTTGATGATCTCTGCCATGCCGCAGGCGTACTGACGCGCATCCAGCGTCTGCAGTACGCAGGGGTCAGCCAGCACCGCTCGCGGCTGGTAGAAGGTGCCGATTATGTTCTTGTACCCGTCAAGGTCCACGGCGACCTTGCCCCCGACCGAGGAATCCACCATGGCAAGCAGGGTGGTCGGCAGGTTGTAAAAGTCGATCCCGCGCATATAGGTTGCCGCGACAAACCCGCCGAGATCCCCTATCACGCCGCCGCCGACCGCCACCAGCGCATCGCCGCGGTCAAAGCCTGCCTTCAGCATGATTCTGAGGACGGAAAGCCATGTATCGGGGCACTTGTTCGCCTCGCCCGGCTCCAGCGTGACAAGGTGCGGCTCGGCGCACGCATCCGCGACCGCCTGCGCGTAGGCAGCCGGTACGCCGCTGTCGGTCAGGATCAGGACGCGGCGGCGGAGCGAAAAACAGCTTCCGACCTGCGCCAGCGCGCCTTCCTCCACTGTGATCGGGTAGCTGTGCGCCCCCAGATTCATAGTCAGTACGCTCATTCTGTGATCATTCCTTTCTCACCACTGCGGAAGTTTCGGGCGGTTCCGGTTTGCCGGAGCGCAAAACTTCCTGTCTGAAAAAATAGTTTCAGGCATCCGTTCGGTTCAGCATCCGCTCCCCGGAAAAGCTCCCCAGCACGCGCACGCTGTTGCAGACCCGCTCCAGCTCGCGGCGCATGGTCTGCCCCGCCTCGGTGCCGAGGTTGCCTTCCCCCTCGGCGTAGAAATAGTATGCCCAGTTTTCCACGCCGGTCGGGTGGCTTTTCAGGCACTTGAGGTTGTAGTCATGCCGGCTGATGACGGATATGGCATCGCCCAGTGCGCCGGGCTGGTTCTTACAGCTGAACAGCAGGACGAAGTGATTGTCGGACGGCTTGATCTCGCACGCCGCCGTAGAAAACACCGCAAAGCGCGTGGTGTTGGATTTCTGCTCGTTGATGTCGTTCTCCAGCACCTGCAGACCGTACAGCTCCGCCGTCTCCCGCGCGGCGATGACAGCCACCTCGCGCCGCTCCCCGGCGGCGACCGTCCGGGCGGCGACCGCCGTATTCACGGCTGTCGTCTGTATCCAGCCCTGCCGCCGCAGGTAGGGCTGGCACTGGGCAAGCGCCTGCGGGTGGCTGACCACCTCGCGCACCTCCGCCAGCGTAACGCCGGGCTTGGCGAGCAGGCATTGGGACAGCGGCAGGTCGTAGATCCCGCTGATGGTCAGGGATCCGCGCCACGCAAGATCCATAACCTGCCCGACGTCGCCCGCATAACTGTTCTCGATCGGCAGGACGGCGCAGTGGCACGCGCCGCTCTCCACGCTCCGGTACGCTGTGGCGAAATCGGGGCAGGCGACTTTTTCGCCGGGCTCCCCGAATATCCGCATGGTTGCCACGTGCGCGAACGCGCCCTCCACCCCGCTGTACGCCACGCGCAGTCCGCTGACGAGCAGGCGCTGGTAGCGCTTGGATTCGGTAATCGTACCGACCAGGAAATTCCGGTAGTAGGGGCGGTACGCCGGGGGCAGGCGCTCGGTGTTGCGCGCGATCATCTCCGCCTCCCGCGCCTTGTCCTCCACCGGCAGTCCGTGCTCCTCCTTATAGGCTGCGACCACGGCAGCCGCCTGCATCCGTTCCGCAAACAGCTCCGCCATTTCCCGGTCGATCCGGTCTATGTTTTTGCGCGCCTCCGCGATGTCAGACCGCGCGCCCGGCGCCGCGGCGGCGGTTCTCTTTTCCTCGGTTCTTCCGTCCATGCCCTTTTTTGCATCCTCTCTTGTTTTTTCGTTCTGTACAACAAAAAGAAAAGCCCGCGCGGATTCCGTTTCGGGATCTCCATGCGGGCTTTCCAATATGTCGGGACCTATCCGGACGTTCCAGCCGATTCTACCATCAGAGGGAAACGCCGTTGATCACGAGCAACGGACAGAAAGACCGCCTTGATGGTAATAATAAAATCGGGATGTCATCTGCATCATGGCGTTTACCTGCCCCTTTCCTTACTTTTTGTCTTTGCCCTTTATTATACCTCGTTTGCGGCGGTTTGTCAAGTGTAGATTGTATTGTATTTTTATTTTTTGAAAGAAGTAAAATCACGCAGCAAATACCGCAAGTAGCCTTGACATTTGATACGACATCCGATATAATAATATTGGTATAATTTGCTATATTGACCGGATGTGTCAAAACGGATAGGAGAAAAACAATGGCTGAAAAAACAACCGCCGACATCGGCTTTGAAAAACAGATATGGGACGCAGCGTGCGTGCTGCGCGGGAATATGGATGCCTCGGAATACAAGAATGTGGTGTTGGGGCTGATTTTCTTAAAATACATCTCCGACCGCTTCGAGGAGAAACACCGGGAGCTGGTTGCGGAAGGCGACGGCTTCGAGGAGGACATTGACGAATACACCTCCGAGGGGATTTTCTTTGTGCCGCAAGGCGCGCGGTGGGGTGACATTGCCGCCAAGGCGCACACACCGGAGATCGGCACGGCGATTGATGAAGCCATGCGCGCGATCGAGAAGGACAACAAGCGCCTGAAGGATATTCTGCCGAAAAACTTTGCCCGCCCGGAGCTGGACAAGCGGCGGCTGGGTGAGGTGGTCGATCTTTTCACCAACATCCGCATGATCGAGCACGGAGACGAAAAGGACATTCTCGGCAGAACCTACGAATACTGCCTTTCCAAATTTGCCGAGCAGGAGGGCAAGCTGGCGGGCGAATTCTACACGCCGTCCTGCGTGGTTCGCACGTTGGTAGAAGTTTTGCAACCCTATCACGGGCGTGTGTATGACCCCTGCTGCGGGAGCGGCGGAATGTTTGTGCAGTCGGCGAAATTTGTCGAAAGCCACAGCGGAAATATCAACGACATTTCGGTCTACGGGCAGGATTCCAACCCGACCACATGGAAGATGGCGCAGATGAACCTTGCCATTCGCGGCATTGACGCCGACCTCGGCAAATTCAACGCCGATACATTCTTCAACGATTGCCACCCGACCCTGCGCGCGGATTTCATCATGGCGAACCCGCCGTTCAATCTCTCGGACTGGGGCGCGGACAAACTGGCGGACGATGTGCGGTGGGAATATGGCACGCCACCGGCAGGAAATGCAAACTTTGCCTGGCTTCAGCACATGATTCATCACTTGGCAAAGAACGGACGTATCGGCATGGTGCTGGCGAACGGCTCGCTGTCCTCGCAGTCGGGCGGTGAAGGTGAAATCCGCAAAAAAATCATCAATAAGGACTTGGTGGACTGCATCGTTGCCATGCCGACGCAGTTGTTCTATACCACGCAGATTCCGGTCTCGCTGTGGTTCCTCATCAAAGGCAAAAAGCAACCGGGCAAAACGCTGTTTATCGACGCGCGGAAGCTGGGCACGATGGTCTCGCGCAAGAACCGCGAGCTGACCGACGCGGACATCCGGAGGATTGCCGACACCTACAACGCCTTTGCGGACGGCACGCTGACCGACCAAAAGGGCTTTTGCGCCGTGGCGACCACGGAGAACATCGCAAAGCAGGACTACATCCTCACGCCGGGGCGGTATGTCGGCATTGAGGAGCAGGCGGACGACGGCGAACCGTTTGACGACAAGATGAAGCGCCTGACCGGAGAACTCGCCGGGCTGTTTGAGAAGTCGCACGAGCTGGAACAGGAGATACGCGAGAAACTGGGGGCGATTGGGTATGAAGTTTGATTTTTATTCAACGCAAAAGGAGAAAGATAATGGACTTGCAAGATAAAATCGGTAGAGAGGCATTTGTAGATAAGATTATCGGTTTTGTTGATTCTCTGAAAAAGGGCAAGAACTTTTGTTTGGCAATCAACGGAGCGTGGGGGAGCGGTAAATCCTTTGTGTTGGGCTTGATTGAAGAAAAATTGTCTCAGAAACAGGAGTATATCATTATAAAGTACGATGCTTGGGAAAATACATTTTATTCCGATCCCCTTATTGCTATTTTAAGTTGTATTCTCGATGGTTTGGAAGATAAACTTTCAAAGATGAAGGGGTATGGAAAAGTCGCTGCGGATTTAGGAAAGAAAAAAGGAAAAGAAATTGTAGACAAACTAAGCGAGAACGGTGGAAAAATCGGATTTATCGCCAAGATAATTAAGGAAATTTCCGAAGTCATTCCCGACTTGAAAAATGTTTCATTGGTAACTGATACAAAAGATAATCAATTAGCAATTTTCAAAAGTTACAAGTCATTACTACATGAAATAAAAGAATTGTTAAACAAACTGACAGAAAAGGTCTTGGTTACAAATGAGCAAACCAAACTTGTCATTCTCGTTGACGAAATCGACCGTTGTCTGCCTGATGAACAACTCAAGATTTTAGAACGGCTTCATCATTTGTTTGACGTGAAGAACTGCGCCGTTATTGTAACTATGAATCAGACTTGCGTTGCTGAAACCGTCAAAACCATATACGGAATCGACGGCTATGAATATCTGCGCAAATTCTTTAACTTCACGTTCCGTCTTGACACTTCGGCAAATGAGTATCTGAAAAACTTGTTAGAGGAATATATCAGGAACTTTGAAAAAATACAAGTCCCGGTAAACGAGGTGGATCTACCTGTTAAATTGGCTTATCAATGCTTGCTTTACGGTAGTAAAAAGGCATTGGATAAGGCGGACAACAGAGAACTGACCCGTTACTATGAATGTGTAACGAACGTGTGCAATGATTTCGGTTGGCAGAAATTGAACCCGCACTATGTGTTTTTTGTTCTGTTGGCTTTATATATCCGCAAAATCATTTCGCCTACTTTCCTGAATGCGAATGAGATTATTGCGAATCAAAGCAACATTTCTGAAACATATGAAAATCTTTCAGATGGAGAAAGGCAGTATGTAATGCCGTACTACGATTATTTGAAGGAATTTTTAGGAGTAGATAAAAGCAATCCGACCGAAGAGTTTATCCGTCTGTATCGATCGAACGGGAGTCAAATTGCCAAATTTTTGTGGACGTTTAACGAAACGGTTTGTTTTTCAATGGAGCAACAGTTCTCCTACAACGAAATGCGTAGATTTAACGGTCAGCCTATGGTAAAACCGGAAGCCTGCAAAGAGTTGCGCAGACTTGTTATTTTATACGGCGGGGAGCAAGAAAAATGCGAGAGATGACAAGCTCCAATAGTGTGGACAATATAACTTGGGATACAGTCTGTGCGAATAAATTCTGCGCTTCTGTTACTGATGGAACTCATGATTCTCCGAAGCCACAAAAGTTTGGAAAAAAACTGATTACATCAAAGCATTTAATGGGGGATTATATTGATTTTGATTCGGCTAATTGGATAAGCGAAAATGATTATAAAAAGATTATTTCAAGAAGTATTGTAGAACAGTGGGATGTCCTCTTTAGCATGATAGGAACAATAGGGAATATTTACATAGAGAAAAATCCCGTTGTAAAATATGCGTGCAAAAACATGGGGATTTTCAAATTTGCAGGAAACAAAGAAAATGCTTATTGGATGTATTATTACTTACAATCTCCCCAAGCGAAAGAATATTTCCAGTCTCACCTTAGAGGATCAACACAATCCTATGTTCCACTTTGCAGTTTGCGGGAGATGCCAGTCCCAATTCCAGATAAAAAGACAAGAAATGGCATTGTATCTCTTTTAAGATCTTTAGACGTAAAAATCGCAATAAATCGGGAGATAAACGATAATTTAGAGCAGCAAGCTCAATCCTATTTTCAAGAATTATTCGTTGATAATGCTGATCCAGAATGGACTACCGGAACAATTAGCGATCTTGGTACTGTTGTTGGAGGCAGTACACCTTCAAAAGCT
>OBLG01001616.1_pt1 | contig 16582 bp, 15 predicted proteins | sample 1517451 | NCBI WGS metagenome assembly OBLG01 (sample SAMN04571694, study PRJEB22368) | human gut metagenome | biome: human gut; material: stool | host: Homo sapiens | place: Luxembourg | collected 2012-06-29
TAGAATTTGTGTACAACGCGGACGGCTTGCGCGTGCAGAAAACGGTCAACGGCGTGGCGACGAAGTACACGCTGCATGGCAAGAATGTTGTGCATATGACTTCCGGCGCGGATGAGCTGCACTTCTTCTATGACGCGCAGAACCGCCCGGCGGTGGTGGTGTACAACGGCACGGCGTATGCGTATGTCAAGAGCTTGCAGGGCGATATTGTTGCAATTCTGGATGAGAATGGCAATGCCGTTGTTAGCTACGGCTACGATGCGTGGGGCGCGCCGCTGTGGTGTACCGGTGAACTGGCGGAAACGCTGGGCAAGGTGCAGCCGTTTAGGTATAGGGGGTATGTCTACGACGAAGAGACGGGGCTGTATTATCTGAGAAACAGATTTTACAATGCACACAACAGTCGTTGTATCTCTGCTGACTCAATGCTGTCAACCCGTGGTACACATACTTCTGCAAATGCCTATGCTTATTCCCGTAATGCTCCGACAATCCGTGCTGATGCTAACGGACAGGACAGTATCTATGTCATTTATGATAGTCGCCCCAATGCTACAGATGAACATCCTGAATATAAGGGTCTAACCCTTCAAGGTGAATGGGCAATCAACGCTTTGCGGGAAAATGGCCATTACGTAATGCCTGCTGGTTTTACCAATATTCCTGAGTTCATAGCAGCATGGAACAATGCCGGAGCTTACGAATACGATTACATTATCATTTATGCGCACGGCAGCCCTGGCACTATTGACTGTGCAGGTGGTTATTTGAAGGAAACTACTGAATCAGGTGAAGATGCGAACGGGAACCACTGTTATAGCTCTATCAATGAATTGAAAGAGATACGAGTCAATAAGGGCATTTACCTGCTTTCGTGTAACGGCGCCACGCCAAACTCAGAATATATGACAGCTATTGGTATGCTTTCTTCAAAAGCCGGTGGGGCGCCGACTATGGGTTCAGCATACGCTTCTGTTAACTATTATGAAGGCACGGGAATACCTTATCAATCTCCTGGCCTCAAGTGGTCAAATGGTTTGTCGAAAAATTTCAGCAACTTGATGAATTGGCTATATGCAAGTTGCTGGGTGACCTTCTCAAAAGACGGGATGTGGATTGACTGATATGGTAATGAAAGGAAATGTATCTGGTGAAAAAGAATATGTTGATAATGTTTTTCATCTTCGCTTTGCTCATATGTCAATTCGTTTGGTGGTTTGACATAGGATCTTGGTGTTCTCTTCCAATCGAATTGTGTTACACACACGCTTCCGATTTTTCCTTTAGAGATAAAAACAATAATAAAGCCGAAGCAGATATGTACACATGGCGCACATTCTTTCACCCTGATGATTTTGTCTCGTCGGAAGAGAAGTTGATTTATAATCAGTATAATTCTCTCGTTGGTTTTGACTTTTCACAATATACTTACATCCTCAGTTACGGATTTTCTATTGAGTATCTGTATTGTAAACAACCTGATGCAAAAAAAATGCAATATGGTAAAGTCGTTCATGATGTCAATTGTCTTCCGAATGAGGTTCTGCTATATCGCGTTCCGAGAGTATATATCGAGCCTAATCCGGATCGCACCGATAGTTTTTCTTACAAATTTATTCATTCTGCTCCTTGAATTGCTTCTTCACCTCTTTATTATACCCCTTTTTCGTCCTTTTGGCTGTTCTTTCTTTGTGCGGGATTGCCTTAATTTGTGTTTGTGAGTGAGGTGTTAGAGTGTATTTTCCTGTTCTACCGACAGTATATAGAAAAATGAGTGTTTTTTTCTGTACCATTACATCCATAACGAGTCTATTGGTAACTATACTCATGTTCCTTGTGTTGTATTTGGGAAACCAAGTGCAGGGTATTGTGTTTATTTCATTTCTTTTTTCAGTTATTCTATCTATCGTAGCATGGAGAGCTTGTTTGATAACAATTAAATGTAACGAGTATGTACACATTATTGTTGACAAGCGTATTGTTGCATTGTATAGTCCTACCGGGAAAGCATTACGTACTTTCAACTTTTCTGACATAGTGGATGTGCGGGTTGTCAACTTACCTCAAGTTATGTATGCCGCCTCAATACCCTGTGTGCGTAAACAGCAATACATCTGTATACAATCTGATTCTTCACACGCCGAAACACGTCCCCATACAACCTATTCAGAGATTCGAAGTAATCCCCACTGCATTGTTTTAGCCTATAATGAGTATGCTTATAATAGTATCAGCTCAATTCTATTGCGTCAAGAAACTGGAGATACCGTGTAAGGGGGGCAATTCCCCATACCAATGGGTACAGAAGAAGAGTGGCTTGAGGGTTGGATTGAACCTTTGCGGAAGAGTCCTCGTTGGGGAACTGCCGTTGATGGCGAGCAAATGAGTGTGTTCTATTTCGTGAATGGCCTCCACTATATGGTTAACGACGTCGTCGATGGTAAAAAAGGTTGGAAGTATCGCAGCAATATGGGATTTGGATATGTTGATTGTATTGGCGGTGCGAGGTTCATGGGACAACAGTTTTTCAAAAACAGCAGAACCTTGGATGCTAATATTCGTGCGACTGCAAGTGGAATCCGAGCGAACAACCTTTCCCGCTTAGAAGATATTGATCCCACTGCTTTGGAGGAAATCACATATGGTGCCGTGCTATTTACTCTTCCAGATAAGAAAGGAAAGAGGCACATGGCATATTACATCGGGAGTCATAATGGATATGAGCATTGTATTATTGAAACCACAGGAAAAGGAGATCGAATGCATTATGCGAATTTGGAAGAACGGCTGTACAATCCAGAAACTGGGCATGGTTTCTATGAGTGGGGCGAACTGGCATGTGTTGACTATAGCGGTGTGTGCGGTTCTTGGATTGCTCTTCCCTATGATATTCCTTCCGATTGAGGTGTCAGCTGATCAGTCTACGTCGCAGGAATATACTGAGGTATTGACACCTCATGAACAAAATGGCATGTGGGGATATACCGATCGTACTGGTTCTATAGTTATACAGCCGCAGTGGGCTGTTGCGGGGTGGTATCGGGGCGGAACCGCAGCCGTTTGCTCTACCGATGGGCAGTGGGGGATTATAGATGAAAACGGCGAATATCTCGTACCATGCCGATACGATAGCATCTGGGATCAGCATTCATATTATGAGACAACGCCATTTGAAGATTCTAACAGTTACATTGGCGGTCTGAGTGATGGATTCTATATTATCATCGATCGCGTTGATGATGAAGAATATATGGGATTCTTTTGCATTTCAACCAAGACACTTGTTGAACCACAATGGTTTTCAGTTACAATTGCTGACGAGGGTATTGGAATCAATGAATTAGTTCTGGTAGAAGACTGGGATGCAGGCTTTGGATATGTAGACCGCTTTGGACATGTGGTTATTGAGTGTCAGTACGATTGGGCAACACCTTTCGTAGAAGGAGTGGCGCAAGTGGGAAAGTGGATTGATGACGATTACTATGAATACTATATCGATACTACTGGAAATGAAATTAACCTCATGATGAACTGATTTACACAACATCAACTACTCTATCTCTGAAGATTCAAACAATGTAGCAATAAGCGGTAACACCGCAACAGAAGGTTGGCGAGATGACCATGCAGGAATTGTTGGATATAGATTGGATTGGAGACGATTAATTATGAAAATCAAAAGGTTACTGTCTCAAATCTTGGCTAATCGAAAGAATAGGCTTCTGTATATTGTTGATGCAAGTTGGGAAATATTTATTTTACTTTTTCCTGTTTGGTTTATACTGTCAAACGGGAAAGCTCGTCTTGCGGAAACGCTCGGTGGAAATAGAGATCTCGCATCTATTCTCATCTGTCTTACTCAACTCAGCATGATTTATGCAGAAAAAGTAATTACATATATGATAGAAAAAAGGGCGGATGTAAAATAAGATTAGGCTCTCAGACAATACCGTACAAGAGCATCAGCAACGCTGCCAACGAATTGTGTGGTATCTCTTTAAGTAAGGATGCAGGCACTGGTGTCTAAACAAACGTTACGAAAAAACGCGGCGAAGCCCATCAGCTTCGCCGCGGTCAAAGACATTCGTCTATGACAATGCGGCGTGTTGAGAGCAACGAGCGGTTGTCTGCACGGCAAGAATATTGTGCATATGACTTCCGGCACGGATGAACTGCACTTCTTCTACGATGCGCAGAACCGCCCGGCGGTGGTGGTGTACAACGGCACGGCGTATGCGTATGTCAAGAGCTTGCAGGGCGATATTGTTGCAATTCTGGATGAGAATGGCAATACCGTCGTTAGCTACGGCTACGATGCGTGGGGCGCGCCGCTGTGGTGTACTGGCGAGCTGGCAGAAACGCTGGGCAAGGTGCAGCCGTTTAGGTATCGCGGGTATGTGTTTGACGAGGAGACGGGGCTGTACTATCTCAGAAGTCGGTACTATAATGTGGAAGAAAATCGCTTTTTGTCTGCCGACGAGGGAATAATTGTGAGCAATAAGTTAATGACTGGGAATATGTATGCATATGGAAAGAATACACCGATATGCATAGAAGACTCAGAAGGAACAGATGCATATTGGCTAACTGACATTGATAATGTATATGGCTTTGGGCATACTTCCTTGTTAATTGAAGATAGTCAAACTCATAAATGGTATTATTTTTTCTGGGGGTCTCAGAGCGGTGGAATAGCTTCGAAAGCAAAAATTCAGCTAATTGAAATTGAATCTGTTCCGTTTGATTCTTCGGGACGGCTTGACTTAGCTGCATTTAATATTATTCTTAGTACAACCCTTGTGGATGAAAGTACACCGATAGAAAATCAAGAGTATATATATGATAATTTTTATGAAACCGCAACCTTGTTTAGGTGTAATACAACACCATCGTATTTGCGTGCAAAGCGTATATTAGAAGAAGGAAGCTTGGAAGGAGAACAATATCAAGTTTTGGCATACAACTGTATGCAAGTTTCGAGCTATGTTCTGGCTGCTAGTTTTAGCGCATACTATCAGGAAAGCTTTGAAAACATTGCAAGCGCCATCGTTCCGAATGATGCGAGGTACTTAATTAGTAGTATGTCACGAGAAACTGTTACAGACTATAGTCATTATGCACCTGAGGGTATTGAAAAAATGATTATTGACTCCATTGATAATTTCGCCAAGCATAGATAATTATGAAAGGATGGGATGAAAGTGATTCGCAAATGTTTGTGCGTATGCTTAGCTTTGATAGTTTCTCTTAGTGTGTATAAGAGCAATAGTGCTTTTGCCGAAATGCATGGTGTAGCTCAACAGCAAAAAATTGATTCAGGTAATGCATTCTATTGTACATACGATAAAATAACTGAGACGGTATTTTTTTTGATTAAAGGAAATAATGCAGTCTCGTACATTTATAGTTTCACAAAAGAAGGAAAAATGAAAAAAATATCAAAACTATGGAACTCAGAAGTTCGCTCAATGATAGCGGGTAATGGGTGCTTATACTATACTGTGAAACATAAATTGGGTCCTAATGCAGATTTATTTGAAATTGATTTGGCAACCGGCAAACAGAGAAGAATACTAAGCAATGAAATTGTCTATGACATTAAAGCAGCTGGGAATGGGAATATTCTGATTGTGTTTGATGGATATACCACAGAGCAACATGCTGGGCTGTGGTGCTATTCGATAGATAAACAAATTTTTTCAAGACCGGAATTTTTAGACTACACACTACTTCGAATTGGAGAAGATGGTGTATCGCTTAAAAATGCAGATAATATGTGGAGTTACTTTGACTTCGCAAGTGCGGAAATTCATGAGATTAATTTTTGCAGTTCTAATTATGTGGACATCTGCAATAATGCGTACTGGACGGAAATGATTCCTGGATCATATAATTTGACTGTTTTTCTTAATGGAAAAGTGATTTATCAGGTCGATGGCTATGAGGGAATCAGTAAAAATAAGTATCATATAATTTGGTATAAGCGCCAGAACTCTTCACAAATTTTGAATGTGATGGATATTGAGGAACCTAACATTGCTTCGCAAATTAGGACGTATGAGATTGTCACGACATCAAATGTTTATCTATTTGAACACTATGCAGCTATGCTGAGCGATGGTAAAACGCAGGAAGTTTCATTACTGAATTTAAAGACAGGAGATATGAAACAAATACGCCCTTAACATACAAATGCGTCATTGCTGGCAAAACATTCCGATTGCTAATGATACTGCGCACACCGAAACGGCGGTCACTCCCTGCTCTCAGCAGGTATGACCGCCGTTCGGCGCAAAGAACAGCACGTCGTCATCAAAAGTAACCTTTCAATTTCATACCCCACCAAGGCACATCAGAGCAGTTCGGGAGACCGAGGGGCTTTTCTTGTGCCGAAAAAGCGTCATGCAAACCCATGGCGCTTTTTTTGTACGCTTTTTTACGGCGAGAGAAAGGAGGGACGCCATGGAAGCGAATATTCAGACCATCATGGAAGCGGCGCTGCAGCAAGGAATTTGGGCGGCGCTTTATATTTATCTTTTTTTCCGAATGCTGAAAGAAAATGCAGCGCGGGAAGAAAAATATCAGGCGATGATTGACAGCCTTAGCACAAACATCGCGGAGGGAATCGAGGACATTCAGAACCGACTGGATGCACTCACAAAATAACAAACGATTAATTTCAATAAATATTCAAAAGGAGTACAATGAAACACATGAATTACAATGCGGCGGAAAATCAGCCGCACAAATATGCACGCCCCGTTACGCTGGACGAGATGAACCGGATGCCGGGGCAGGAAGAATACGAACGCCGAACGCGCACGAGCAAGGTGTTTTCCTTGGGCGCGGGCTTTATCAGGCGGTGATGTACCCGGAAGCGGTGCATTTCCGAGACAAGAACAGCGGAAAGCTGGAAGAAATCGACAACACACTGATGACGATTCAGGATTCGGCGGGCGGCGTGTATCTCACGAATCGCAACAACGATGAACTGAAGGTTGAATTTCATGGCGCGCAGGACGCAGCGATGGTTCTGCTGCGCAATGAGGATGACTGCTACCTCGGCTGGAAGCTGGATGGAGCGCAGGAAGTTCAGCCGAAGGTTGTGGACTTTGCGTGTCCGCAGGAGGGCGAACGCGACCGCCGCCGCGCGGTGCTGGCGTAGCTGGACGGGGAAGTGGTGTATGAGGACATTTTCCCGGATGTGAATCTGAACTGCGCGGTTCAGGCACTGCGCTTTAAGGATTCCTTTACGTTCAAAACGCCGGAAAGCGTGCGGAAGCTGTCGTTCCTGCTCTTTACGCCGGAAATGCAGGCGGAAAAGCAGGCGGACGATTCGATTCAAGTGACGGCATCGGATGGCAGAACGGCATTTCTGCTGCCGCGGCCGTTCCTGCAATCTGCCGAAGCGGAGGACGAAATCGGCGGCGTGCAGGTGGACATGTCGGCGACGGTTGAGCCGTTTACATGGCGCGTGACGTACACGCCGGACGAAAAATGGCTGCAAAAGGCGAAATTCCCGGTTGTGCTGGATCCGCCGGTCATCACGAAGAACCATTCCAGCGCAATGGAAGACAACTTTGTGAGCAGCAAAAAGGCGGATGAGGTACAGAGCTACGGCGCAACGGGGATGACGGTGTCGTACAACAGAGGCAATTGGGGAACCAGCCGCTCGTTTATTGATACTATTTCCTGCATTCGCCTGCACCATCTGCTTGCGCCTTTTCCACGCTGTCGTCCGCTCATTCCACTTAGCGTAGCGCTGCTACGCTGCGTTCCATTCGCGTTAGACAGCGTGAAAAATTCGCGGCGCATCTTGGTGCATTCTCATTTGGAAATAGTATAAGTTCCTTCCGTCGGGACTGCCGGAAATTGATTCGTCGTATTACATCACGAAAGCGATTTTCAATGTCAAAACGAAAACGGCACCGACAACGAAGGCCTCCGTCTACCTGAAAGAAGTGCTGGGGGAATGGAACAGCCAGACCATCACCTACAACAACGCCCCGGCGCTGAACGACAAAACGCTGGATTATCAGTACATGGAGGCGAACAGCACATGGTATAACTATGATATTTCCAACTTGGTTCGCAAGTGGTACGGCGGCGAAAACTACGGTTTCGCGCTGGAAGCGAACACGAGCACCTACATTACGCTTTACACCAGCGACCATGCGTATTATCAGCCGTATGTGACGATTAACTACGTCTCTCTGGCAGGCTTGGAAGACTATCTGGTCTATGAAGATCAGGATGTTGGGCGCGCGGGCGTTGGTCATGTCAGCCTCTACAATGGCAATCTGATCTTTGAACGGCAGGACACGTCCAGCAGCGGAAACCGGATGCCGGTATCGGTCAGCCACGTCTACAATTCGTGCTACCGTCAGGTGGATGCGTTCGGGGCAGGCGCAGGCTGGAAAATGAACATCCAGCAGACGCTGCACAAGGAAACGCTGACGGACTCGGATGGCAGCACAACGTTCTATGTCTATATGGACGGCGATGGGACGCGGCACCATTTTCAGCAGACATCCGGCGAATGGCAGGATCAATCGGGTCTGGGAATGAAGCTGAGCTTTACAGACAGCACAGCTGTGATTGTTGACCGGGATCATAACAGCATGACGTTTGACCTGCCGACGGAGGAGTTTGCGGGCGACTACGAACACGTCGGGATGCTCAAAACAATCGCGGATTCCTGCGGCAATACGATGCGCATTACGGCTTCGGGCTGCATTGTCAGCAATGTGCAGGACGGCATCGGCAGAAATACGGTTTTCGCGAATGAAAACAACCGCGTCAGCACGATTTACACTCCCGGCTATGGGGAACAGGGCACCTGCGGATTTGAGTATGATGCAGTGAATCACCTGACGCATGTGTGGGAACTGGCTGGTGAGTCCGGCACAGAAGATTTGTATTATACCTATGATGACCGCGGACTTCTGACGTCCGCAGTCAACTGCGACGGCGTCAAAGTGACATATGAGTATTACACGACCCGTGAGCCCTTCCGCGTGAAGCGCGTTCGCATGACTGGCGGCGATGTGTGTGCGTATGACCGTACCTATGCGTATAAGGATTGCCTGACGGTAGTCACGGACAACCTGAGCGGCAAGAAGCTGTTCTATCATTTCAATGATTACGGCAACTGCATCTCTGTGAATGACCAGCTGGGATATGCCTGCTTTGCGAAATACACGGACAGCAATCCGATTAACCATCCGGAAACGATTTCCAAGATGCAGCGCAGCGTGGTGAACTTCCTGAATGGTCACAACATGCAGACGGCAGGCATCTGGACGAATGAGAGCCTCGATGGGACTGGCACATATAGCTATGCGACGGATGCGCACTACATGGGCACGAAGTCGCTGAAAATGGTCAAGACGAATCAGACAGGCTGGATGACGGCCCGCCAAGATGTGACGCTGCCGAAGGGACAAGCCTATACGTTTTCTGCATTCTTTCAGACGCTTGCGGATACCGTGGCGCAGCTGCGCGTTACCTACAAAAACAGCGACGGCGATGAGGTTGCGGTGGATAGTTTGCCGCAGTGCAGCAAGGGCGAATGGGAACGCATGAGCGTGAGTTTCTCGCTTCCAGCAGACAGCGCCAGCGACAGTGCAACTGTTCGCTTGATGGCGGGCGGGGGCGCAGGAACGGTCTGGTTTGACTGTGCGCAGCTGGAAGCGGGCGAAGTCGCCAATCGCTACAATATGCTGACGAATGGTGACTTTACGTTTAATTGCGGCGCACATCCCACAGGCTGGAGCAAAAACAGCTCCAATACCAGTGAAGATATGGTGTATGCCGATTGCACGGGCAGCAAGCCGGAAGGACTTTCTGCAAATACGATGCGCTTGTATGGTACTGGGCGTACCAAGTATGCGGGTATCTATCAGGATATTCCAATCAGCGGCAGCAAGGGCGACGTGTTTGTAGCAGGCGGGTGGTCGCTGAACTTCTCCAAGCCGCGCAAGGGGGAGGACTTCCGCTATAACATCCGTGTGGCGTTCTTGAAAGCAGGCACATCGTCCACGCGCGTGAATACGTCCTCGATCGAATGGAGCGAGGAATGGACGGATTGGCAGTTTGCTGCCGGCCCGGTGGTTGCACCGTGCGATTATACATCCATTCGCTTCAACGTGGACTACGAGCGCAACATCAACTATGCTGAATTTGGCGGCTTGTTCCTGCATAAGGAAGAATTTGGTCAAACGTATGTGTATGACAGCAGGGGCAATGTACTTTCCGCGAAAAATGCAGCCAGCTTGCAGGATGGCGCAACCTATGATGCGTTCGACAATATCCTGACGTACTTTCAGCCGGGTCGTTCTGCTGCGGTGAAAACCGTGATGGAATGGGGCGAAAGTGATGAGGAGAAGAAGAAACATCTGCTGCGCAAGTCTACCAGCCCACTGGGGACAGTCAGCGAGTATACCTACGATGATTATGGCAATCAGCTGACCACGAAAACAAGCGATGGCACGGCGTTCATGCAGACCACGACGGTCTATGATGAGCAGGGCAATCATGTAAAACAGCAGATAGATGCCCGCGGCATGGCAGAAACTCGGCAGACGGATGATGAGCTGGATACGCTGCAATCAGTTACGGATGCCCGCGGACAGGTGCTGCACTATACTTATGATCGTAATCGCAGGGTGACGAAGGCTTCGACGACGGCAGACGGGCGCGAATACACCAATACGTTTGCGTATACCAAGGATAAGCTGACGCAGGTGAAACACAACACGTCCGATAATGCTTCGGAAGATGTTGCCTATACGCTTGCATATGATGCAGTCGGACGGCTTGAATCCGTGAAGGTTGGCACACAAACGCTGGTCGAAACGGCTTATCAGGCGGATGGCATGACGGAAAGCGTCACCTATGGCAACCGTGGACAGGTATGCTACACATATGATGACTTTAAGCGCATTGTTGGTATGCGCTATGATGACGATACGGATGACCGCTTCCAGTATACCTACGGCGCAAACGGCGAAGTTGCACGAGTGAAGGATTGCGCGCGCGACGTTTCGGTGCTGAGTGAATACGATGCTGCCAATCGTCCGCGCCGAAAGACAGTGCTTGAAGGCGACAAGCATGCGTATACGGGCGAACTGGTCTATGATGCGTATGATAATGTAAAGACCTTCAAGGAACAGGTCGGAGAGAACCGAGAAAAATACACAACCACTTTTACGCACGATGAAGAAAACCGTCCGACGCTGATGACGTTCGGGGACAACCAAACGGTGACGTATACTTATGATGGACTCGGCCGAGTAAGTGAACGCAGCGCAAATGCAGGCGGAACGGCTGTGACAACGGCGTACACCTATTTGGATGGTGCATATGGCAGCAACAGCACGACGCCGCTCGTTCGCACGATGACGCAGGCGGGGACTGAACTGACCTATACATATGATGAAACGGGCAATATCACGGGCATCAGCGACGGTCAGCAGGAAATTACCTATGTGTATGACCTGCTGGGGCAGCTGATTCGGGTGAACGACCCGTATGATACGACGGCTGGCACTGCGGGTACGACGTGGGTGTTTGCCTATGACCATGGCGGCAATATTCAGCAGAAAACGGCGTATGCGTACACGACCGGCAGCGTCGGTGCGGCTGTCCAGTGCGACACGTTCGCCTATACGGATGCGAACTGGAAGGATAAGCTGACGGCGCTCAATGGCGTGAACATTACTTATGATGAGATTGGCAATCCGCTGTCGGATGGCACTTGGCAGTACAAATGGGCACAGGGGCGGCAGATCCGGGGAATGCAGAAGAGCGGCGAAGAGGTCGCCTTTGCATATAACGCGGATGGTCTTCGTGTTCAGAAAACGGCGACTTCCACCGGTACGACGAAGTACATCATGCACGGCCGCAATCTGGTTCACCTTATTCGCGGCGACGAGAACCTGCATTTCTTCTATGATGCGCAGAACAAGCCTGCAATGGCGATTTACAACGACACCGCGTATGCGTACCTGTACAACCAGCAGGATGATGTTGTCGGCATGGTTGACAGCGAAGGGCAGTTGGTGGTAAAATATCAGTACGATGCTTGGGGTCAGCCAATCAGTACAGGAGGTGCATTAGCGGAGACGCTGGGTGCGCTGAATCCCTTCAGGTATCGCGGCTACATCTACGACGAGGAAACGGGTCTCTACTATCTGCGCAGCAGATATTACAACCCGAAGCTGAGCCGATTCATCAATGCGGATGATGTGGAAGCGCTGGGTGCTGATGGCGACATCAATGGCTACCAGCTGTTCAACTACTGCATGAACGACCCGGTGAACCGTCGAGATGAAGCGGGTTCGTGGTCGCTGCCGAACTGGGCGAAAGTGGCGATTGGCGCGGCGCTGATTGTTGGCGCGGCAGTAGTTGCTACGGTTGCAACAGGCGGTGTCGCTTGCTTTGCCTATGGCGCTGCGATTGGTGCGGCGAAAGGCGCGGTATCGGGCGCGATTGGCGGAGCCATTTCAGGCGCAATCGAAAGCCGAATCGCGACGGGAAGCTGGGACGGCGCTCTTGAAGCGGCGATTGATGGTGCCGCGGATGGTTTCCTTGGCGGCGCAATCGGCGGCTTTATTGTGGGTGGTCTCACCAGTCCGAATTGCTTTGTTGCTGGTACACCGATTCAAACGGAGAACGGCGCTGTACCAATTGAAGAAATTGTACCGGGACAGCTGGTGTGGGCAGAAAACCCTGACACGGGCGAATGCACGCTAAAGCGAGTAGTCCAACTCTTCCGGAATGAAAAGTACGAACTGGTTCATGTGCAGGTTCGTGGCGCAACGATTACCACTACGGCGGGACATCCCTTTTTCGTACAGGGACAGGGCTGGATTTTCGCTAAGGACCTGAAGGTCGGCTATCAGCTTAAACTGTTGAGCGGCGGCACGGCGCTTGTTGAAGCCGTTGAATGGGAAGAACTTTCCGAGCCTGTTACGGTTTATAACTTCGAGGTTGAGGAGTTCCATACTTACTTTGTTGGAATCCATGGCTTTTTGGTACATAATCTATGTGTGCAAAAAACTGTCGCAGGTGACCATAATGGATACTCCGCGAGAGTGTCTGTGGGCGGTGAAGCTAACCGCCATGCTCCACATGCTCATATATTCTACAAGGCAGAAAAAATTGCCAGTGTTGATGATATGGGAAATATATTGGTGGGGAAATTAGATAGAGCAGGAAAGAAGTTTGTTAAACAGAATATAGTGCAAATCGCCGACGGTATTCACAAATATTATAAATAATGTATAACCAAAGGAGAAGTGAACATGGATATTAATAAGCTTGCACTAGAACTGCAACAAAATCAATCTGTTCGGCAGAAAATATATGCACAGTATATGAACAATCAAGACGACTTTTTCTTTCAGAATTTTCATGGCATACTGGAAGAAAAAGTCTTGTTTGAATATCTACAACATGCTCAAAAACATAAAAAGCTGATGAAACTGTTGCCGGCAATTTTGTGCTTTTCTACGCAGACGACCTTATCGGCGCGTGTTATTCGGAAAATCCAGCGCCTTCCTATAAGTGCCCGAAGAAACTGCGTGTTCTCACTTGCTCACTGCGAGCTTTCTGTTTTTCAAGCTTGCGTTTTGTTCTCAATTGTGCAAGAAATGGAACTATTCTGCTTCATTCTGGACGATATGCTCCGAAAAGAAATCTATTCACTTGCCGATGTTCAGCTGCTTGTCGGCTTCGCAAAAGGCATCAACAAATTGGTGATTCAGGACGTGCTTGCGCAGATTGAGAAGGAGCAAATACCCTTGAAAGCAAAAGAAAAGGTACAATGGCTTAGGGTGAAGGTAGGAATAGAGAAAGAAGAAAGCTCCTACTGAGTGGAGGAAGCATATGTTAGGAATTACTTTTTCCGCAGAAGCAGAACCATCAGCTGCCGAGCGAATTTCCGATTGCTTTCAGTATTTTGAATCGCGGATGGACGTGATTCGTCTGGCGAGATACTGCAAAGTGCTGGACAGCATCAAAATTATTCTTTTCACTGCGCCGGATGAAAAAGAGCGGAAGCACATCAGCTTGAAGTGGCGAGAGGCGGAAATTTGCGTCAGGCTGGACGGCGATACCTTCATGAAAGCCTCGCAGGATGAACAGCGAGACATGGTGTGAGCTGCCATTACGCGGGCGCTGGAAATCATCCGAGATCGGAGTGAGGTGAAGAACTTCCGCTTTGAGTGCAAATCGCTGCTGTATGACATGTTCCCGGATGCGTACATGACGCCGTTTGTCTTTTCAACCGAATCGGAATCACCAGCAGCACAAATGATCATGGACAGCTTCTGCCTAATCGAAAAGAACATGCGGGTTACGTCGCTTGCGAAGTATACGGACGCACTCGACAGCATCGGCATCATTCCAGAATGTCTATCAGAAGAATTGTTACGCACATTCGGTTGCGGCAAAGACCGCAAATATATCAGCTGGAAGCATCGTTATGCGGATATTCGGCTGCATGTCCCGTTCCTGCCTTTTGTGCAGGCACCGAAGGAAGAACGGATGGCGCGGGGCAAGCAGATTATCCGCGATTCGCTGGAAGTTGTTGCGGCGCGGTGTCGGGCGAAGAAACTGCGGTTTGATTTGGATGAACTGCTGAGTGACCTTTTCCCGGAGGAAGCAGCTTCAATGACGCAGGAGAAAAAATAGAAAATTACAAAAGCCAATACGGTGAACAAGAAAACGGGGTGGCTGCCTCTCGATACAGGGGGACAGCCACTTCTATAAATAACAGGAGGTCACATGCCAAACATTTCATCCTCCGAGCTGATTGCGCAGTTTCAAACGGCACTGCGCGATGGCTGGGGTACATCTACGGCGCGTCGGGCGAAATCTGGACGCAGGCACAGCAGAACGCCGCGAGCCGTGAACAGACAAAAAAATATGGTCGGAAATGGGTCAGACACCGCGTGGCGGACTGCTCCGGCCTTTTTGCGTGGGCGTTTCGGCAGCTCGGCGGGTACTGCTACCACGGTAGCAACACCATGTTTCGCCGTTACAGCAGCGCATCCGGCAGTATGTCCGCCGGAAAACGAACCGATGGCACGCCGCTCAAACCCGGCACTGCCGTCTACAAATTCAACGCCTCGGAGGGTTATCACCACGTCGGATTGTATATCGGCGAGGGCGCGGTTATCGAAGCCAAAGGCACGGCGTATGGCGTTGTCACGTCGAAAATCGGCAGCGGGTGGACGCATTGGGGCGAGCTGAAAGGCGTGGATTACGCCGAAAAAGGAGAACAAATTGCAATGAGTCATACTATTTTCGGATTCAACTGCGCCATCTGCTTGCGCCTTTTTGATTCTGTCGTCCGCTCATTCCACTTAGCGTAGCGCTGCTACGCTGCGTTTCATTCGCGTTAGCCAGAATACAAAAATTCGCGGCGCATCTTGGCTCATTTTCATCCGAAAATAGTATAAACCGAAATTAGCGGTCGTGACGACGGCATCCGGCAGCCTGAACATGCGCAAAACGGCGAGCAAGTCCGCCGAAGTGATTGCGAAAATCCCGCAGGGCGCGACCATAACTGTTCTTATGGAAGTGGATGACTGGTGGCGCGTGCAGTACAAAAACAGCACCGGCTGGTGCGCGGCAGAGTTCCTCACGAAGCAGGAAAACGCGGATAATCAGGCGCGGATGAGCATCAAAATTGTCGATAGTGCCGGTAACGTGTTTGAACCTGCGGGTGATTTTACGGTGAAGGTGGCGAACGCAGATGTGGGCGATTTTTGAACAGCTGCGCGACCACGCGACAACCATCGTTGGACTTGTGACGGCGCTGACGCTGATGTACAGCTGGTTCCGAAAGCCGATGAAGCAGCTGATTGCAAGGGAACAGCAGCAGGAGGAGGATCTTGCGATTCTGACATGGGCATTTTTGCAGAATGCGCATGACAACTATACGCGGCAGGGCTGGTGTACTGCGGCGGAAAAAGAGCAGGTGCTGAATATGCACAAAAGTTACGCGGCGAAAGGACGCAATCACCTGTCCGCAAGCTACGAACAGGAGATTCTTGCTCTGCCGGAAACGCCGCCAGGGAGGCGAAGCAAATGACGAAGCAGAAAGCATACGTCCAGTTCAGCAAACGAATTGTTCTTTTGGTCACTGTTGCAGTGACTGTGATTTCGCTGCTGGCGGTGGTGCTATGCTTCTTCCGCAGCGACACGGACGCGCTGGTCAGCACGGTTCGGACGTACATCAACTACGCGACGATTGTTTTCGCAGCGTACAGCGGAAACTCGGTGTTCGAGAAGTGGCTGACGCAGGGGAAGAGCAATGATACGCCTGGAGATACAGAGGAGAAGTAAGGTAATAGTGAGTTTCACAAGAGGGCAGCACATCAGCTGCTGTCATGTCTAAAAACGCGGATGCACACTTTACAAAAGTGTGATAGAATCATACCATCGAAAGATGCAGAGAAGCTCCCGCGCACGGCGCGAGGGGCTTTTTTCGTACCGTTCGATAGAAAAACGTGCGCAAGGAGCGCACAGAAAAGAAAGGAACCATATGAGTAACCAAGAAAACAATCAGAAA
>OBLG01001617.1_pt1 | contig 16581 bp, 13 predicted proteins | sample 1517451 | NCBI WGS metagenome assembly OBLG01 (sample SAMN04571694, study PRJEB22368) | human gut metagenome | biome: human gut; material: stool | host: Homo sapiens | place: Luxembourg | collected 2012-06-29
TGTTAGGCGCGCCGCCAGCGTTCGTCCTGAGCCAGGATCAAACTCTTTATAAATGATATTTATCACTTAAAAGTGTTAAATCTTGTTCGCTCAGCACGCAATCGCTTGCGTCCTGTGTGAATTACTTTGTTTGGAATTGTTTACCGTGTTTTTCCAACACGAAAATAGGTTCCGTTACAAGTTTTTCGATATTGTTCAATTTTCAAGGTCCTGTGCGCCTCAGCCTTGCGGCTGACGACTTGATTATTTTACCACAGAAGCGGTTTTTTGTCAAGCTCTTTTTTCGAGGCTTTTGAACGTTCTGAACTTGGATCGCTTCGTGTTTCTCGATGCTAACCGGAACATTTCAGCGTCTATTGGTTCTTTTCAAAGGCTTCCGGCTGAGATTTCAGAAGTCATTCTTTTGTCTCAGCACTTGGCGCTCAAATATAATACCACACCCCGGCAGTCTTGTCAACACTTTTTGACATCTTTTTTCCAATTCTTTTGCCTGCTGTATTTCTGCGGTCTGCCTCTGCTGCCCTATATAATGTAATTATAAGAGCTTCTCCTTGGGGCAGCGTATAGTTCCCCACAGATATTACACCTCGGAATCGGGCCCTGGCTGTCAAGTGGGCGGCGGTCCGATTTTAGTCCGAAATTTTGTTCTGAATTTTGGCTAAAACTCCAAAACGCAAAATGTAGTGGTATTTTTCTTGACTTGCCACTAGATAGTGATAAAATAGAGCTACATTCAGTTTGTTGGATATCGAGTGCGCAGACGGGTATCTCTTATTGTGAGAGATGCCCGTTCACACTGTCAGTTGGAGGAGAGCTTATGAAGATCATCAAACGCAACGGTGCAGAGGTCCCCTTTGATATTACCAAGATCATCACGGCCGTTACCAAGGCCAGCGATTCCGTCGGCGGTCAGAGCCGTCTGACCCGGGAACAGATCACGCAGATCGCCGCGGCTGTGACCGACCAGTGTCAGGCGCTGAACCGTGCGGTGAACGTGGAAGAAGTACAGGACATGGTGGAGAACCAGCTCATGGACATCCAGGCCCACGATGTGGCACGGCACTATATCACCTACCGCTATGTGCAGAGCCTGAAGCGGCAGACCAACACCACCGACGAGCGCATCCTGAGCCTGATCGAGTGCCAGAACGAAGAGGTCAAGCAGGAGAACGCCAACAAGAACCCCACCGTGAACAGCGTGCAGCGCGACTATATGGCCGGTGAGATCTCCAAGGACCTGACCGCCCGTCTGCTGCTGGACCCAGAGATCGTGAAGGCACATCAGGAAGGCCTGATCCACTTCCACGATTCCGATTACTTTGCCCAGCACATGCACAACTGCGACCTGGTCAACCTTGAGGATATGCTGCAGAACGGCACGGTCATCTCCGGCACCTATATCGAAAAGCCCCACAGCTTTTCCACCGCCTGCAACATTGCCACTCAGATCATTGCACAGGTGGCCTCCAACCAGTACGGCGGTCAGAGCATCAGCCTGACTCATCTGGCTCCCTTTGTGGACGTCTCCCGCAAGAAGATCGCCGCCGAGGTCGAAGTAGAGATGGAAGGTCTGGACGTCTCCGCCGAGCGCAAGAAGGAGATCGTGGAGCGCCGCCTGCGCAACGAGATCAACCGCGGCGTGCAGACCATCCAGTATCAGGTGGTCACCCTGATGACCACCAACGGTCAGGCCCCCTTCATCACCGTGTTCATGTATCTGGGTGAGGCCCGCAACGCGCAGGAGAAAGCCGACCTGGCCATCATCATTGAGGAAACCATCCGCCAGCGCTACCAGGGTGTGAAGAACGAGGCCGGTGTGTGGATCACCCCCGCCTTCCCCAAGCTGATCTATGTGCTGGAGGAGGACAACATCCGCCCCGGTACTCCTTATTATTATCTGACCGAGCTGGCCGCCAAGTGCACCGCCAAGCGCATGGTTCCGGACTACATCTCCGAAAAGAAGATGCTGGAGCTCAAGGTGGACAAGAACGGCGAGGGCCACTGCTACACCTGCATGGGCTGCCGTAGCTTCCTGACCCCCTATGTGGACCCCGAGACCGGCAAGCCCAAATACTACGGCCGTTTCAATCAGGGTGTGGTCACCATCAATCTGGTGGACGTTGCCCTGAGTTCTGAGGGCAACTTTGAAAAGTTCTGGAAGATCTTTGACGAGCGTCTGGATCTGTGCCATCGCGCCCTGCAGGCCCGTCACAAGCGGCTGCTGGGCACCCCCAGTGACGCCGCACCCATCCTGTGGCAGTACGGCGCACTGGCCCGCCTGAAGAAGGGTGAAAAGATCGACAAGCTGCTGTTCGGCGGCTATTCCACCATCAGCCTGGGTTACGCCGGCCTGTATGAGTGCGTGAAGTATATGACCGGCAAGAGCCACACCGACGCCGGTGCCAAGCCCTTTGCCCTCAGCGTGATGCAGCACATGAACGACAAGTGCAACCAGTGGAAGAAGGCCGAGAACATGGACTATTCCCTCTATGGCACCCCGCTGGAGTCCACCACCTACAAGTTTGCCAAGTGCCTGCAGAAGCGTTTTGGCATTGTGCCCGGCATCACCGACAAGAACTATATCACCAACAGCTACCACGTCCATGTCTCGGAGCAGATCGACGCCTTTACCAAACTGAAGTTCGAGAGCGACTTCCAGCGTCTGTCCCCGGGCGGTGCTATCAGCTATGTGGAAGTGCCCAACATGCAGGACAATCTGGAAGCCGTGATGAGCGTGCTGCAGTTCATCTACGACAACATCATGTACGCCGAGTTGAACACCAAGTCTGATTACTGCCAGTGCTGCGGCTACGACGGCGAGATCAAGATCGTGGAGGATGACGGCAAGCTGGTGTGGGAGTGCCCCAAGTGCGGCAATCGCGACCAGAACAAGCTGAACGTTGCCCGCCGCACCTGCGGTTATATCGGCACCCAGTTCTGGAATCAGGGCCGCACCCAGGAGATCAAGGACCGCGTGCTGCATCTGTAACCCTCTCAGTCAATGCTTCGCATTGCCAGCTCCCCCGAGAGGGGGAGCTTTTTATTGGAGTATCACTATGAACTACGCAACCATCAAGTATTACGACATTGCCAACGGGCCCGGCGTGCGCACCAGCGTATTTGTTTCCGGCTGCCGCCACCGCTGCCCCGGCTGCTTCAACTCCGTGGCCTGGGATTTTGCCTACGGCCAGCCCTTCGACAAGGCCACCCGCAATCAGGTGTTCGCCTCCTGCCAGCCGGACTACATTGCCGGGCTGTCCCTGCTGGGCGGCGAGCCCTTTGAGCCGGAAAACCAGCGGGAGCTGCTGCCCTTTGTGCGCAACTTCAAGGCCCTGTACCCCAACAAAACGGTCTGGTGCTACTCCGGCTACACCTGGGAGCAGCTCACCGGCAAAGAGCCCTGCGCCGCCCGGTGCGAGGTGACCGATGAGCTGCTGCAGCTGCTGGATGTGCTGGTGGACGGTGAATTCGTGCAGGCAAAGCACGACATCTCCCTGCGCTTCCGCGGCAGCAGCAACCAGCGGCTGCTGGATGTGCCCCGGACACTGGCCGCCGGGCAGCCGGTGTGGTGGGAGGACGAAGCCGTGTTTGCCACCCACACCATGGACCGGAACTAAAAAAGAAGAACGCCCCAGTTTTCCACAGTGCAGGCAGAGCCTGGTGGAAAACCGGGGCGTTTTGTGGTTCAGATTCAGCCCTGGACAGATACGGGTTCCTTGGGCTTGTTCTCCACACGGGCACTGGTGCGGCCCTCCGGGCGGATCTCGCCGGCAGCGGTCAGGGCCATCCGGGTCAGGGTGGGGCCTACCAGCTCATACACCAGCACCGAGAACAGCACCACGTTCCGGACCATGTGTCCGTCAGAAAGCTGGGCAGCCTCTGCGGCCATGCCCAGGGCTACGCCAGCCTGGGGCAGCAGGGTAATGCCCAGATACTTCTGGATGCTGGGGCTGCACTTGGTGGCACGGCAGCTGGCATAGGCACCGCCGATCTTGCCCAGGGAGCGGCTGGCGATGTACACCACGCCCACCAGCAGCACCAGAGGGTTGGACAGGATGGTCAGGTCCAGCTCTGCGCCGGACAGCACAAAGAACAGGATGTTGATGGGGGACACCCACCGGTCCAGACGGTCCATCAGCTCCTCCGAGGTGGGGCAGACGTTGCAGAACACGGTGCCGGTCATCATGCACACCAGCAGCAGGGAGAAGCCGCAGCGCACGCCGTCTACCTCAACCTCCAGCATGGAAACGCCCACCGTCAGCAGCACAAAAGCCACCGACAGGCTCATGCGCTTGGACCGGGAGTGGAAGTAGACCTCCAGCAGGTTCAGCAGGTAACCGGCAACGGCACCCAGCAGCAGGGACAGCAGGATCTCCATGAGAGGCTCCACCACCACGCTGAGCAGGTCCATGTGGCCCTGCTCCAGGGCATTGGCCACACCATAGGAGGCCGAGAACAGCACCAGGCCCACAGCGTCGTCAATGGCGACCACCATCAGCAGCAGGTGGGTCAGGGGGCCCTTGGCCTTATACTGCTTTACCACCATGAGGGTGGCAGCCGGGGCCGTGGCTGCGGCAATGGAGCCCAAGGTAATGGCGGACGCCAGGGACAGCACCTGGGGGGAACAGCAGATGCACCCCCACCAGGGCCACGTCCACCAGGGCGGTGGTGATCACCGCCTGGGCGATGCCCACGGTAATGGCCTGCTGGCCCATGCTCCGCAGGGAGCTGAGCCGGAACTCGTTGCCGATGACAAAGGCGATAAAGCCCAGTGCCACCTGGGTGACTACGCCGTAGCCCTCCACCTGCCCCAGGGAGCCAAAGCCGATGCCCAGGCCGCTGAGGCCCAGCCGCCCCAGCACAAAGGGGCCCAGCAGCAGCCCGGCCACCAGATAGGACGTGACCGCCGGAAGATTTACCGCCTTGGCCAAACGGGACATGAGCAGGCCTGCGATCAGAGCGATGGACAGGCAGATAAGCATTTGTTCCATGTGTGTTCTCCTGGGGCAGAGCGGTTCCGCAGCCTGCCCCATTTCCTCCTTATTTTTTAAACCTTCCATTCCAGGGCCGTGCAGGAAAGGGAATGCGCCCAGGGGAAACCTGCACGGCAAAAACGCATACTATATCAGTATACTCTCCGCCAAAAGAAAAAGCAACCATTCACCGCACTTTTATAAAAAATCAAGGCAAACAGCAAAAAAGCTCCCCCGACATCGGGGGAGCAAGAGACACCGCAGTGCCTATCCTTAGTTGAATTTGAACAGCTTCTTGGCCAGGCGATAGCAGCCCAGCACCACCTTGTCGCCGCCGGGGACATTCACGTTGCTGACACCGCCCAGGCTCAGCACCACCGAGCGGTACACCTTGGGGCTCACATGGTCCTTCAGGTACTGCCACAGTTCCTTCTTTTTGGTGTAGGCCTCCGGGGTGCCATCCAGCAACAGGAAGATGTCGCTGACGGTCATCATCATGGACAGGTAGTGGAGCATATAGGCCCGGAGCCGCTTTTCATGCTGCAGGGCATCCAGGTCCTGGCAGTCGATCATGTGCTTGGTGACCCGCAGCTGCTGGTCCACACGCTTTACCATGACGCTCTCGTTGACGCTCTGGTCGGCACGGCCGATAAAGTAGCGGTACAGGTCCAGATCCATATAATACATGCTCTTGACATAGGGCAGGGGCTGGTACACAAAGATGTTGTCCACATAGAAGGTGTGCTTGGGCAGCACCATGCCGCACTGACGCAGCACCTGGGTGCGGTACATCACCGAGTGCATCAGCAGGTTCTGGTCCGGGCGGAAATGGCCCACATGCATCCAGCTGAACAGCCGGTTCTGCGGGAACACATTGGTGTAGCGCACGGTATGGCTGGTGCCGTCCTCCACGTGCTCGTACACATAGTTGCAGATCATCAGGTCCGGGGCGGTGTGACGCTCCACCAGCGCAGCCAGCCGGGCCAGCACCTTTTTCAGGGCCTCGGTGTCCAGCCAGTCGTCACTGTCCACCACCTTGTAGTACAGGCCCGTGGCGTTGCGGATGCCCTGGTTCACGCCCTCGCCGTGGCCGCCGTTCTCCTGATGGATGGCCTTGACGATGGTGGGGTATTTGGCGGCGTATTCGTCGCAGATGGCAGGGGTCTCGTCCTTGACCGAGCCGTCATCCACCAGAATGATCTCTGCCCGCTCGCCGGCAGACAGCAGCGTCTCGATGCAGTGGCGCATATAAGCCGCCGAGTTGTAGCAGGGCACGGCAAAGGTAATGAGTTTCTGGTCCATATTCTAAATTGCTCCTTTAAATTCGATTTGCAGTTTCGGCGCACCGGGGGCCGCCGGATGGAGATATGTGTTCTTATTATAGCATTTTCAATCCTGAAAAGCTATGCCCGCCCCCGGATATCCCGGATTTTTCGCACCGTTCGGTGCAATGTGGTGTTTTTCTGTGCGCGCAGACACGGTTTTGTGGTATACTGGTAGCGTTTTGAGCACTCCGCGCACTGCGCGTTCACTGATTATAACGGAGGAAACCATGGAAACCCCGCACAGCATCCTGAAAAAATTTTTTGGCTACGACAGCTTCCGCCCCGGGCAGGAGCAGATCGTGCAGCGCCTGCTGGCCGGGCAGGACGTGCTGGCCGTGATGCCCACCGGTGCCGGTAAGTCCATCTGCTATCAGGTGCCCGCCCTGCTGCTGCCGGGCATCACGCTGGTGGTGTCGCCGCTGGTGAGTCTGATGAAGGATCAGGTGGGAGCTCTTGTGCAGGCCGGTGTGGCAGCGGCTTTTCTGAACAACAGCCTCACCGACAACCAGAAAGCCCTGATGCTGCACCGCGCCCGCGAGGGCTGGTATAAGATCATCTATGTGGCCCCGGAGCGGCTGGAAATGCCAGGCTTCCAGCGCTTTGTGCAGGAGCAGCAGATCAGCATGGTCACGGTGGACGAGGCCCACTGCATCAGCCAGTGGGGGCAGGACTTCCGCCCCAGCTACCTGCGCATCCAGGCCTTCGTGGACAGCCTGCCCACCCGGCCGGTGGTGGGCGCATTCACGGCCACCGCCACCGCTCATGTGCGGGATGACATCCGTACCCATCTTGCCCTGCGCGATCCCTATGAGGTGACTGCCAGCTTCGACCGGCCCAACCTTTACTTTGCCACCCAGCGGGCCCTGCCCAGCGAAAAGCCCCGCCGCCTGCTGGAACTGGTGCTGCAGGAGGGCAATAACGCCGGTATCGTCTATTGCAGCACCACAAAACAGGTGGATGAGACTGCCCGCCTGCTGCAGAGCCGGGGCATCCGGGCGGCGGCCTACCACGCCAAGCTGGACGCCGACACCCGCCGCAGGAATCAGGATGATTTCCTCTACGACCGGGTGCAGGTGATGGTGGCCACCAACGCCTTTGGCATGGGCATCGACAAGCCCAACGTGCGGTTCGTCATCCATTATAATATGCCCAAGGATCTGGAGAGCTATTATCAGGAGGCCGGCCGTGCCGGGCGGGACGGTCAGCCCTCCCGCTGCACCCTGCTGTACTCCGGCACCGATGTGCGTACCATCCGTTTCTTCATCGACAAGGAGCTGGAAGCCGACAACGGCCTGCCTGCCGACGTCAAGGCCGAAGCCGCCCGCAAGGCCGAAGAGCGGCTCAAGTATATGACCTTCTATTCCACTACCCCGAAGTGCCTGCGGGGCTTTTTGCTGGAATACTTCGGCGAGGCCGCACCGAAAAAATGCGGCAACTGCTCCTGCTGTCTGGCGGCAGAGCAGGAAGCACAGCTGCAGCTGGAAACCTCCCGGCGGCGTGCGGCCGACAACGCCCACCGGCTGGAAAAGCCCCGCCGCACCAAGTCCACCGCCGGGGCCGCCCCGCTCAGCGCGGCCGACGAAAAACTGCTGAACGCCCTGTATGCGCGGCGCAAATGGCTGGCCGGCAAGCAGAATGTGCCTGCCTTTATGGTGTTCAGCGACGCCACTTTGCGGGAGATGGTGGAGAAAAAGCCCCTCAGTCTGGACGAGCTGCTGAACATCAGCGGCGTGGGCGAAAAGAAAGCCGCCCGCTACGGCACCACCTTCCTGCGCATCATCGAAGATGCGGTGGAAAACCGGGAATGAGCCTCCCCGCTCTCCTTCCGACAAAAGAAAAAAGGCTCCCCCAAGGGGAGCCTTTCGTGCACCCTGTCGTGCAGCCCATCCGGGCCGCAGCAGGGTGTTTTTTAGTTCAGTACGATCTCGCCGTTCTCGTCGGCATCCACCACAAGGGTGCTGCCGGAGGCCAGGGTGCCGTCGATGAGCTTTTCGGCGGCGGGGTCCTCCACGGCCTTGCGGATGACACGGCGCAGGTCGCGGGCACCAAACTTGCCGCCCTCGCTCTTCTTCACCAGTGCCTTGAGGGCCGCCGGAGTATAGCGGTAGGCAATGCCCTTGGCGTCCATGCCGGGCTTGTACTCGTCCAGCATCAGGGCTGCAATGCCCTGCAGGGTCTCCTCGCTCAGGGGCTTGAAGGTGATCACCTCGTCCACACGGCCCAGGAACTCCGGCCGCAGGAACTGTGCCAGCGCCTTGCGGGTCTTTTCGGCACTGCGCTGCTCTTCGCTCTTGTTGAAGCCCAGGCTGCTGGTGCTCTGGTCGCTGCTGCCCGCGTTGGAGGTCATGCAGATGACCGTGTTGGAAAAGTCCACCGTGCGGCCCTGGGCGTCGTTGATCCTGCCTTCGTCCAAGATCTGCAGCAGGATGTTCATCACGTCCGGGTGGGCCTTTTCGATCTCGTCAAACAACACCACGCTGTAGGGACGGCGGCGCACCTTCTCGGTGAGCTGACCGGCCTCCTCATAGCCCACATAGCCCGGAGGCGAACCGATCATACGGGACACCGCGTATTTTTCCATATACTCGCTCATGTCCAGACGGATCAGCGGATCCGGGCCGTCGAACAGCTGGTTTGCCAGCTGCTTGACCAGCTCAGTCTTGCCCACGCCGGTGGGGCCCACAAAGATGAAGCTGGCCGGACGGCGGCGGCCGGACAGGTCGGCGCGGCTGCGCTTGATGGCCTGCGCCACCAGATGCACGGCCTCGTCCTGCCCGACGATCTTCTTTTTCAGCTCATTTTCCAACCCGGCCAGCTTGGCGAACTCACTCTCGCGGATCTTCACCGCCGGGATACCGGTCCACAGCTCGATGACCTTGGCCACGTCATCCATGGTCACCTGGATCTCACTGGCGGCTGCCTGCTTGGCGGGCAGCTCGGCTTCCAGCTTGGCGATGCGGGTCTTGCGCTCCGCCACCCGCTCATAGTCGATGGGCTCGTTGACGTCCGCCGTCTCCATATCCGCTTCTTCCTGCTTCAGGGCGTCCAGCTCCTTCTGCATGCCCAGATACTCGGAGATGACCGGGTGGGCCAGATTGCAGCAGGCGCAGGCTTCGTCCAGCAGGTCGATGGCCTTGTCGGGCAGATAGCGGTCAGTGATGTAGCGTTCGCTCAGGGTGACGGTGGCGCTCAGCACGTCGGCGGGCACCTGCACATGGTGATGTTGCTCGTAGTAGTGCTTGATGCCGTTCATCACGGCCAGCGTGTCGGCCACGCTGGGCTCCTCCACCCGCACGGGCTGGAAGCGGCGCTCCAGTGCCTGATCCTTCTCAATGTACTTGCGGTACTCGGTAAAGGTGGTGGCACCGATCACCTGGATCTCGCCGCGGGACAGGGCGGGCTTGAGGATGTTGCCCGCGTTCATGGCACCCTCGCTCTCACCGGCAGAGGTGATGGTGTGGATCTCGTCGATGAACAGGATCACGTTCCCGGCTGCCTTCACCTCGCCCAGCAGGCCCTTGACCCGCTGCTCAAACTGGCCGCGGAACTGGGTGCCCGCCACCAGACTGGTGAGGTCCAGCAGATAGATCTCCTTGTCCTGCAGGCCGATGGGCACATCGCCCTTGGCAATGCGCTCGGCAATGCCCTCGGCAATGGCCGTCTTGCCCACACCGGCTTCGCCGATGAGGCAGGGGTTGTTCTTCTGGCGGCGGCTCAGGATCTGGATGGTGCGGTAGATCTCGCGGTCACGGCCGATGATATCATCCAGTTTGCCTTCCCGCGCCTTGCGGGTCAGGTTCTCACAATAGGTATCCAGGAATTTGCGCTTGGGGGGCTTTTTGCCGTTCTTGCGGTCGGAGCCCTTTTTGTCGCCGTCCTGTTTTTCACTGCTGGTAAAGCCCAGCGGGAAGGTGGCATTGCTGCCGGGGATCAGATCCTCGTCCTCGTCGGGGGCATTCTCGCCGCCCTGGGTCATGTTCATCATCATGGAGAGCGGGTTGGAATCGCCCAGCTCTTCCATCATGCTCTCCATCCGGTTTTCCATGTTGTCCAGATCCTGATCCGACATACCGAACTGCTTCATCAGATCGTCCACCGGTTTGATGTGCAGCTCCCGCGCACAATGCAGGCAGTAGCCCTCCTGCTTCATCTGGCCATCCACCATCCGCTGGATGAAAATGATGGCCGGACGTTTCTGGCATCGAATACAGACCATAGTTCCTCCTTGCTGTTCTCTCCCCGCTCTCTGTTACAGGAATGGGTTGAACAGATTAAACACTTTATAGTAAAGACTGCCGCTCATCACGGTGTCATTCAGCACACTCAGGCTGCCGCCGGTGATCACCACAAGGCCCCACACGACACACAGCACCAGATAGAGGTCCATCAGCGCGGTGCCGCCGCCCACCAGCCAGCCAAGGCCCCGGTTCACCGTGCCGACTACCGGCAGCTTGTTCACAAGGCCCAGCACCGTGACCAGCATGCTCACCAGCAGCCGCAGCAGCGCGTAGAACACAAAGAACAGCACCAGCGTGATCACCGGGATGAGCAGCGGCTGCAGCACCTTTTCCACGATGGTGTCGGCCAGCACCACGGCATTGTCGGACAGCACCGCTCCGATGGAGCGCTCACAGGCTGCCACGATGGACGCCCGGAAGCTCTGGGGCAGAAATCCCGCGTACTTGTCGGCAATGCCGGTCAGGTCCACCACGCCGCCTGCGGCCAGGCTGGCCGCGATCTGGGTGCGGAACCCACCGGCCAGCAGGTGCTCGAATACCCAGCCTGCACAGGCGGACGAAAGCTGATGGGCCCCCAACAGGCTGAGCCCGTTGCCCAGCAGCTGGACCATGGAGGCCAGAAAGCCCTTGCGCGCATACCGCACGGTCAGGACGATCCACGCCGCCGTACATAGGATATCAAAAAGAAATGACGGATTCTTGAACATACCTTGTTTTCCCTGTTATTTTTTAGCACTCGGCTCATGCCGTTGCGATAAAGAGGCGTCTCAGGACGCACTGGAGCTGTCCGGCTCCGGTGCCGTGACCTGCTGCACCGTATTTCCGCTGAACACCAGCAGCTGCCGACCATTGAGCACACCCGCCTGGGGCTTTGCATCCATCGGCTGGGTCCACTGGAACTCCCCCGCCTTGTTGAAGCATTCCACCGTGCTGTCGGTGAGCAAATAGAAGCCATCGGCTGCGCGGAGGATGTGGCTGGCCGCCGGCACATTGCCGCTGTACTGCACGCCCAGGCTGTTGTCCAGCAGCACGGCGGTGCAGGTCTGGCCGCCGCTCAGCAGCAGGGCCACGCCGCCGTTTTCGGTGTCCACATCCACAAGGGTACTGCCGCCGAAGTCATAGCTGGCCTTCTCGCCGCCGTTGGCACCGTACAGCACCGCCCGGTCCTCATAAAGGGCCAGCACGCTGTCCCCGCTCAGCCAGCCCAGCCACTGGGGCACGCTGGTGGCGGTGCCCAGCTGTACCGGGTCGCCCTGCGCAAGGGCCAACACATAGAGGTTCGTGGTCAGCTGGCCGCCGTTCGCAGTCACCGCCGCCACCGCAATGCGGCGGCTGTCCGGTGAAAAGGCCATGCGCAGCGGGGTGCCCTCGGCGCTGGTCAGGTTCCAGCTCAGTACCTGTTCCATGGCGGACGAGTACACGGTCAGCTTTGCCACGCTGTCGGTGTCGTCGGTGGCTACGGCCACCTGCCCGGCATCCGCCACGGCGCACAGGTAGATGCTGCTGTCCAGCGTTTTGGTGTACAGGTTCTGGGTGCGGCTCTCCACCCGCAGCTCATTGCCGGAGCGGTTGTACAGCACAAAGCGGCTTTTTCCGGCTGCCAGCGCCGGGCGGGCATAGCCGCTCTGGACGCTGTTGAGCTTTGCACCGCCAAAGCTGTACACCACACAGGTGTCCGTATCCATCTCCGCAAAACCGCCGGACAGCTTTGCCACCGCCGTGGGCTCGGTGATGCCGGTCTGCTGCGGCCAGCCTGTATTCGGGGTCAGGGTGATGTGCACACTGTCCACCAGATCCTTGGCACGGGCAATGGAGGTGCCCACCGCGCCGGTGGCAAACAGGACCAGCACCGTGAGCACCGCCACGATGATGGCCCCGCGGCGCAGCCGACGGCTGCGTGCCCGCTGACGCGCTGCTTCCAGATACTCGACCCGTCCGGCCGAGAGCGGCTCGCCCTCTGCCGGGGAACTGCCGCGATGAATCTTTCTCATGAATGGTTCTCCTTCATATCCGGGTATTCCACACATTTCAGGAACAGCCCCTTTGCCGGCAGGGTCGGCCCCGCCTGGCTGCGGTCGCAGCCGGCCAGGATGCCCGGGATCTGTTCCGGCTGCATCCGGCCCGCGCCCACTTCGCACAAGGTGCCCGCCAGAATGCGCACCATGTTGTACAGGTAGCCGTCCGCCGTCACCTCAATGTCGATCTCGTCGCCCCGCCGGGTGACATGGCAGTCGGTGATGGTGCGCACCGTGTCGCCATGGGCTGCGGCGGATGACCCCGCCGCGCACAGGGCCAGAAAATCGTGGGTGCCCACGAACTGCTGCGCCGCCGCCTGCATCCGCACTTCGTCCAGATGCTTCGGCATCCGGGTGTAGTAGGCCGCGTCAAAGGGCGAGTCGATGGGGTGGTTGTGGATGCGGTACAGATAGGTCTTGGTGTGGGCCGCGTACCGGGCGTGGAAGTCCTCCGGCACCACCCGCGCCGCCAGCACCCGGATGTCCGGCGGCAGGTGCTGGTTCAGCGCCAGCGGCAGCTTTTCCGGCGGAATGCGGGTGTCGGCGTGGAAGTTGAGCCGAAAGCCCAGCGCGTGCACCCCGGCATCCGTGCGGCTGCAGCCCTTGATGTCCGGCCGGGTACCCAGCACGGCTTCCAGCGCATCCTGAAACACGGCCGCTACGCTGCGCCCGTTGGGCTGCACTTGAAACCCGCAGTAATTCGTGCCATCGTAGGCAAGGGTCAGTAAAAAGTTCATGGATAAACGCTGCTTTCCCGTTTCATGGTTTTAAATCGGAAGAACGCAAAAAGCGTCCGGCGATAGCGCCGACTGGCGCAGCGCCAGCTTTTTGCGTTCTGACTTCAGCTTTGGGGTCTGAAAGGGGCGGGCAGCCCCTTTCTCGTCAGGGGTAAGTAGAGTCCAGAGGATGAGAGGGGCGCGTCGAAACGCCCCTCTTGTCCTCTGGCCCAGCGGAGCGTCATGCTCCTTTAAAAATTCGGGAACACCCACCGGGACGACAGGATCAACGCAAAGCAGACGATGCAGAACGCCAGGTCGATGTAGTCCTGCTTCGTGCAGCGCAGCACCTTGAGCCGGGTGCGGCCGTCGCCGCCGCGGTAGCAGCGGCACTCCATGGCCATGGCCAGCTCGTCGGCACGGCGGAAGGCCGAGATGAACAGCGGGATGAGCACCGGCACCAGCGCCTTGACCCGGTCCAGCATCTTGCCGGTGTCCAGCTGGGCACCGCGGGCCTTCTGGGCGTTCATGATCTTGTCGGTCTCCTCGATCAGGGTGGGGATGAACCGCAGGGCAATGCTCATCATCATGGCCAGCTCGTGCACCGGGAAGTGCAGCCTGCCCAAAGGCTTGAGCAGCTGTTCAATGGCATCCGTCAGCACGATGGGGCTGGTGGTGTAGGTGAGCAGGCTGGTGCCCGCGATCAGGGCCATGACACGCACGGCCATGAGCACCGCGTAGCGCACGCCCTCGGCGTAAATGGTCAGAAAGCCCAGCTTTACCAGCGGGTCGCCCTCGCCCGACACAAAGAACAGGTTGAGCACCGCCGTGAACACCACGATGGGCAGAATGGGCTTCAGGCTCTTGAGGATCATCTTGAAGGGGATCTGCGCCACCTTGTACATCAGCGCAAGGAACAGGATGGAAAGGGTCAGCCCCAGCGGGTTGGATGCCGCAAACAGCAGCACGATGTAAACGATGGTCAGCACCAGCTTCATGCGCGGGTCGAACCGGTGCACAAGGCTCGTGCCCGGGAAGTGCTGGCCGATGGTGATATCTCTCAGCATTTGTCAGCGCCCCCTTCCTGCTTGTCTGCGCGGGGCAGCACAAGGCTCTCGCCGGCATCCCGGCGGCGCTTGGCCTCCAGGATCATCTTGACCGCATAGGGGATGGTGTACACGTCGGCAGGCACATCCACGCCCATTTCCCGCAGCTTGAGGAAGATCTTGGTCACCTGCGGCACGCTCAGGCCCAGCCCCAGCAGCTCCGGAGCCCGGGCAAACACCTTTTCCACCGTGTCGTACATGGCGATCTTCTTGTTGCTCATCACCAGCACGCGATTGGCGTACTTGGCAATGTCCTCCATGCTGTGGGACACCAGCAGCACGGTGGTGCCGGTCTTTTTGTGGTACTCCTTCACTTCCGAGAGGATGTCGTCCCGGCCCTCCGGGTCCAGACCGGCGGCGGGCTCGTCCAGCACCAGGATGCGGGGCCGCATGGCCATGACGCCTGCCACGGCCACCCGGCGCTTCTGGCCGCCGGACAGCTCAAAGGGGCTGCGCTCCAGCAACGCCGGGTCCAGACCCACAAAGTCTGCGGCCTCGTGCACGCGGCGGTCGATCTCCGCCTCGTCCAGGCCCATGTTCTTCGGGCCAAAGGCGATGTCCTTATAGCAAGTCTCCTCAAACAGCTGGTATTCCGGGTACTGGAATACCAGACCGGTGAGGAAGCGGAAGTCCCGGATCTTTTCCGGGTCGGCCCACAGGTCGCGGCCGTCGATGTAGATCTTACCGCTGGTGGGCTTGTTCAGGCCGTTCATGTGGGTGATGAGAGTGCTCTTGCCGGAGCCGGTGGCCCCGATGATGCCCACAAAGTCGCCCTCTTCCACCGTAAAGCTCACGTCATCCAGCGCGGTGACCGCATTGGGCATGCCGGGGTTGTAGACGTAGCTCAGATGTTCTACTTTGATGATATCTGCCATTTCGTCTGTCCCCCTTTACTGCAGCAGCTCATACAGCGCCTGTGCGCACTCGCCGGTGTCGATGATGCCCTCCGGCATCGGGATGCCGGCCTTCACCAGCTCGTCCCGCAGCTCTGCGGCCTGCGGCACATCCAGATGCAGCGCGCGCACCTTCTCAGTCTGGCTGAACACCTCTTTCGGGGTGCCCTCCATCACCACATGGCCCTTGCTCATCACCAGCACACGGTCGGCCTGGGCGGCCTCTTCCATGTAGTGGGTGATGGACACCACGGTGATGCCCATGTTCTTGTTCAGGTGGTGGATGGTCTGCATCACCTGCTCCCGGCCCCGGGGGTCCAGCATGGCGGTGGCTTCGTCCAAAATCAGGCAGTCCGGCCGCATGGCCACCACGCCTGCAATGGCAACGCGCTGCTTCTGGCCGCCGGACAGGTTGTGGGGTGCCCGCTCCCGGAACTCGTAGATGCCGGCCATCTTCATGGACTCATCCACTCGGCGGCGCATCTCGTCCGGCGGCACGCCCAGATTCTCCAGCGCAAAGGCCACATCCTCTTCCACCACGGTGGCCACGATCTGGTTATCCGGGTTCTGGAACACCATGCCCACCGTCTGGCGGATGTCGTAGATCTTGCTGTCATCGCTGGTGTCCATGCCTTCCACATAGACCTTGCCGCTTTCCGGCAGCAAAATGGCATTGAAGTGCTTAGCCAGCGTGGATTTGCCGCAGCCGTTGGCACCCAGCACGGCCACGAACTCGCCGCGCTTCACGCTTGTCGATACGCCGTCCAGCGCATAAACAGGCTGTTCACTGTCATAGCGGAACTTTAAGTTTTCTGCTGTTAAAATCGTTTCACTCATTTGTTTTCTCTTTCTGGTGGTGCGCCCCTCCGAAAGGGGCTGTACCCCATTCTGTTGAAATTGATCGCTTGTTTATTTTCAGCGTCCTCGCCCTCTCTTATTCTTCCCAGATGGCCGTGGCACCGCAGGGCACCACGCCGCCGGTGGCGGACACCGGCAGACCGATCTCGTCGCAGCTGGTCTTGCCGCCAAAGCGGGGCACCAGCGTGGTCTTGAGCATATATTCCATGACCGCCGGAGACAGGCCGGTGGTGTAGCTGTTGACCGCAAAGAAGAGGGGCTTGTCGCTCAGCACCTCTTCGCACTGGCTGATAAGGTCGTAGATGCAGTCCTCCAGCTTCCAGATCTCGCCGCCGGGGCCGCGGCCGTAGCTGGGCGGGTCCATGATGATGCCGTCATAGGTGTTGCCGCGGCGCTTTTCCCGCGCCACGAACTTGGCACAGTCGTCCACCAGCCAGCGGATGGGCTTGTCGGTCAG
>OBLG01001623.1_pt1 | contig 16536 bp, 15 predicted proteins | sample 1517451 | NCBI WGS metagenome assembly OBLG01 (sample SAMN04571694, study PRJEB22368) | human gut metagenome | biome: human gut; material: stool | host: Homo sapiens | place: Luxembourg | collected 2012-06-29
GGCTCATGAGAGCTTCCACAGTCTTCTGGTTGGGGTTGAGAATATCGATCAGTCTTTTGTGGGTCCTGCGCTCGAACTGCTCACGGGAATCCTTGTACTTGTGAACAGCGCGGAGAATGGTAACGACCTCTTTCTTGGTCGGCAGCGGGATCGGGCCGGAAACGGAAGCGCCGTTGCGCTTGGCAGTTTCAACGATCTTCTCGGCGCTGGCGTCGATGAGCTGATGATCATAAGCCTTGAGGCGGATTCTGATCATTTCCTGGTTTGCCATGTGTTTTTCCTCCTTGATTTGCACGTACTCAGTTGTTTCTGTGATCTCTGGGTACGGTCGAGTCCCGCAATACGCTAAGCCGTGCGTATCATTCTGCACCATGAAAAAAGACCGACGTTGTCGGCCTTTCATCACTGCAGCGATATACGCTGTATTGTGATCCTCAGCCGCCCGATGACCGGACATACTCCGCAGAAGTTACCGCCCTTGGCGCAATCTCCTGCATCATCGCAATGACACGCGTGGGTGCGTTGCACATCCTTTTCGCGTGCTCATATATCATATAACAAATCCCCCTTGGTGTCAAGGGGGATTTTCAATATTTTTTGTTCAAAACAGCAGAACTTTCGCGCCCGGTTTTGGCCTTTTTGCCGAATCCCGGCGTTCATTTCTTCCGCCACGTGCTGGGCATCAGCAGCACCAGCATCGGGTACAGCTCCAGCCGCCCCAGCAGCATATCGATGCACAGCACGACCTTCGCCAGCGGCGAGAAAAACGCGAAGTTCCCCGCCGGGCCGCACAGCCCGAGGCCGGGGCCGATATTATTGAATGTCGCAAGGACAGCCGTCAGCGTCGTTGACCCGTCATAGCCATCGAGCGAGACGAGCAGCACGGAGGCCGCGGCGATCAGCACATACAATATAAAATAGGTGCTCACCGCGCGGACCGTCTCGCCGGAGACGGGCTTGCCGTCGACGGTAATGACCTTGACGGTATGCGGATGCAGGATCTTGCGCAGCTCCGCCTTGGCTGCCCGCATGAGAATGACGACGCGCGAGACCTTCAGCCCGCCGCCGGTCGAGCCTGCGCTTGCGCCGACGATCATGAGAAGCACCAGAATCACGCGTGAGAACTCCGGCCACAGGTCAAAATTCTCCGTACCGTAGCCCGTCGTGGTGATGACGGACGAAACGGTAAACGCCGCATGGTGCAGGCTGTAGCCAAAATCCCCGTGATAGAGGCTTTTAATGTTGAAGGTAATAAGCAGCGTCGAGATCACGATGATCGATACGTACCAGCGCAGCTCCGTGTTCTTCCACGCCAGATCAAATTTTCTGCGCAGCAGGAAGAAATAGATCGAGAAATTCACGCCGAACAGCGCCATGAAGACCGTCGTGACCGTCTGCGTGTAGGCGCTGTAGGAGGCGAAGGAGTCGTTTCTGATGGCGAAGCCGCCCGTGCCCGCCGTGCCGAACGCGTTGCAGAGCGAATCAAACAGCGGGTCGCCGCCTGCCAGATATAAGATGATCTGCACGACCGTCAGGCCGAAATAAATGCCATACAAAATTTTAGACGAATCGACCATGCGCGGGACCATCTTGGACACCGTCGGTCCTGGGCTTTCGGCGCGCAGCAGATGGATGGCCTGTCCCCCGTCCATGCGGACGATGGCCAGCATGAATACGAGAATGCCCATGCCGCCGATCCAGTGTGAAAGGCTCCGCCAGAAGAGCATACAGCGGTCAAGCGACTCGACCGCCGGGAGGATGCTGGAACCCGTGGTCGTAAAGCCGGAGATCATCTCGAACACCGCGTCGAGGTAAAACGGGATCTGCCCCGACAGCGTGAACGGCAGCGCGCCCACGAGCGACAGCACGATCCAGCTCAGCGCGACAGCGATCAGGCCCTCCTTCGCGTACATGGCGCTGCGCTTTCTGCCGCCCAGGCCGAGCGCCAGCGCGCCCAGCACGGCCGCACCCAGCAGCACCCACAGAAAATACCAGCCGTTCTTTTCCCGATAAATGACCGCCACCAGCAGCGGCAGCAGCATGAGCGTGGCCTCGATCAGAAGCACCGCGCCCAGCACGTATACAATGACCCGCTTATTCATGCCCCGGCCCTCTTGCAAGGATGTCCTCAAGCTTGCCGAGCCCTGCGCTGCACGTCACGACGATCACGCTGTCGCCGGGTTCGATGGTGTCCTGGCCGCTGGGGATGATGATCTGCCCGCCCCGGCCGATGCAGCCGATCAGCAGATTTTCCCGCAGCTTCAGTTCCTGAAGCGGAACGCCGCAGAGCTTCGAACCTTCGGATACGCGGAACTCCAGCGCCTCGGCCTTGCCGCCGACAAGCTTGTAGAGTGTTTCGATCTGCGCGGACATAGCGGCAGATGAGGTTCGACGCGGAGTTGCGCGGATTGAACACGCTTCCCAGATCCATACTGTCGATGATGGACTGGAACGATGTGCGGTTGACCTTGGTGATGACCTTGACCTTCGGCCATGTCTTTCGGATATACATGCCGATGAGCACGTTTTCCTCATCGATGCCGGTCAGCGCGGCGACCGCTCCGGTCGTCTCGATGCCGCATTTGCGCAGAAACGCCTCATTTGTGCCGTCTCCGCACAGGATTTCCGCCTTGTGCAGCAGCACGGAAAGCTCCTCACAGCGTGCCGGGTCGCTCTCGATGATCTTCACGTCAAGTCCCGCCTCGACCAGCTGCTTTGCCAGATAATACGCGATGCGCCCGCCGCCGATGAGCATGGCGCTGCGCACACGTCCCGCCGCCAGCTTCATCTGCCGGAAGAACTGCTGCGCGCCCGCGTAGGACGCGACGAACGAAATGCGGTCGCCCGCCTGCAGCCGGAACGAGCCGGAAGGAATATGAATCTCCTGCTCCCCGCGCTCGACCGCGCAGATCAGGACCTTTGCCCTTGTGATGCCGGGCAGCTCCATCAGTGTCCGGCCCGCCAGCGGCGAATCCGCCGGAAGCTGGAATTTCAGCAGCTCGACCTTGCCGCCGAAGAAGGTGTCGGTCTTGATAGCCGACGGAATGCGCAGCGTCCGCGCCATCTCCGTCGCGCAGATCAGCTCCGGATTGACGGACAGGCTCAGCCCCAGATCGTCGGAAATGAGCGACAGCTCCCCCGCGTATTCCGGGTTCCGGACGCGGGCAATGGTGTGCTTCGCGCCGATCTTCTTCGCAACGAGGCAGCACAGCAGATTCAGCTCGTCCTGCGCCGTTACCGCGATGACCAGCTCCGCCTCGTCGACGCCCGCCTCCAGCTGCGTGGCATACGTCGCACCATTTCCCTCAATGCTCAGAATGTCCAGATCCTCAACCGTCCGCTGCAGCGGCGCGCCGCTGCGGTCGACAATGGTGATCTCATGCCCCTCACGCGAAAGCTGCTCCGCCAGCGCACTGCCGATCTTTCCGTCGCCCACGATCACGATCCGCATGGTCTCAACTCCTTTTTCTCTCATCCGTTCCGAATTTGTAACAAATATTGTACCACGCCGCCCGCTTTTTTGCAACCAGCCCCCGGTAAAGCCCCTGTTCAGGAATGTTCCCTCTTGCCCGATGCGGGAAAAGGCGGTATACTAGGTTAAAATATCTGCCGCTGCTCCATGAAGTTTCGTAGGGGCCGATGCCGGTCACAGCCGTTCGCGACGAAGGAGCGTTACGGATGTGGGTCTGCCGCTTGCCGGTACACATTGACCATGCAGAACGCGCCGTTTTTTACGAAACTCTTCGGCGAATTCGTGACTTTCCAATGGGCCGACAGAGTCGTCGGCCCCTACAACAGCATTGCTCTTCCTGTAGGGGGCGCACGACTCTGTCCGCCCGCAGGATATACCGGTTTTACGGGAATCCTCGGCGAATTCGCAACTTCCCACCGGGCCGATGTGGGCATCGGCCCCTACAACCAAATGCGCAGGTGCAATCGAATTCGCCAAAGAGTTTCGTAAAACAGCTGCTTTCTGCCGGGCAGAGCAGAGCCCTGCCCCTACCAAGGCTTCGGCGAATTCGTACTGCCATACAGGTTTCGAACGCAGGGCGTTTTTACCGCAGCTATTCAAACGTAACTGCTCACGAATTTGGTTGTACCATAACAGGCGGCGCGCACCATAGCGCCCGCAGGGTGCGTATGTGTGTTCGAAACGACTAAAAAATCGGCTCTTGCTTGAATTGTACCCGCAGCACGCACCAAACCGTAACCCAGCGCCCCTTTTCTCCCCTGTCTTTTCCGGCAAGGCGGAAAAGACAGTGCCGCCGGAGGCCCGTCCCCAAACATCCACCCCATTCACGGAGGTTTACTATGAAACACCCCTATCTGCAAACCGGAAAGATCGTCAGCACGCATGGCGTACATGGCGAGGTCAAGCTTCTGCCCTGGGCCGACGGCCCGGAATTTCTGCTGCAATTCCACACGCTCTATCTGGACGGAAAAGCCTATCAGGTCGAGCAGTCGCGCGTGCAGAAGACCTGCGTGCTGCTGAAGCTGGAAGGCGTCGACACCGTCGAGGCCGCGAGCGCGCTGCGCGATAAGGTCGTCTCCATCGCGCGTGCGGACGCGAAGCTGCCGGAGGGCAGTCTGTTCATCGCCGATCTTCTGGGTCTGCCGGTCTACGACGGCGAGACGCTGCTCGGCACGCTGGCCGAGGTCATGCCCACACCTGCGAACGACGTGTACGTTGTAAAGTCCGAGGACGGGCAGGAGCATCTGATCCCCTCCGTGCCGGATTTCGTGCTCGAACGCAATCTGGACGAGGGCTATATCAGAGTCCGCCTCATCGAAGGGATGTAACGCCATGCGCTTTGATATCATGACCCTGTTCCCGGAGGCCGTTTCTCCCATGCTGAATGCCAGCATCCTCGGCCGGGCGCAGAAAAAGGGCCTGATCGAAATTCACGCCCACCAGATCCGGGACTATACCGTCAACCGCCAGAATCAGGTCGACGATTACCCCTACGGCGGCGGACGGGGCGCCATCATGCAGTGCGACCCCCTGTGGCGCTGCTGGTGCGCGGTGTGCGACGAGATCAGCGCGCCGGTGCATACGATTTTTCTTTCCCCCTGCGGCCCGACCTTTGATCAGGCCAAGGCGCGGCAGCTTGAGGCAAGCTATGACAATCTCATCCTCGTCTGCGGCCATTATGAGGGCGTCGACCAGCGGTTTCTGGACGAATGCGTCGACGAAGAAATTTCCATGGGCGATTTTGTGCTCACCGGCGGCGAAATTCCCGCCATGGCCATTGTCGATGCCGTCTCACGCCTCATCCCCGGCGTGCTCGGCGACGAGATCTGCTTTACCGACGAGAGCCATTGGAACGGACTGCTTGAATACCCGCAGTATTCCCGGCCCGACGAGTGGCACGGGCTGAGCGTGCCGGAGGTTCTGCGCTCCGGCGACCATGCGAAGGTTGCGCGGTGGCAGAAAAAGCAGGCAATTTTGCGTACGCTGCACCGCAGGCCGGATCTGTTTTACAAGCTGCGCTTCCCGTATAAAACGCGGGCCGAGCGTAAATTTATCGCAGAATTGGAGGCGGAGGACGATGCGTTCCGAGATCGAAACCCTAAAAACCTGGATTACCGAAAGTGACAATATCGTGTTCTTCGGCGGGGCAGGCGTATCGACGGAGTCCGGCATTCCGGATTTCCGCAGTACAGACGGCCTGTACCACCAGAAATTCGACTACCCGCCGGAGACGATCCTGAGCCACACGTTTTTCTATCAGAACCCGGAGTATTTCTTCCGCTTTTACCGTGAAAAAATGCTCCCGCTCGACTATCAGCCGAACGAGGCGCATAAAAAGCTTGCCGCGCTCGAACAGGCGGGCAAGCTCCGCGCCATCGTCACGCAGAACATCGACGGCCTGCACCAGAAGGCAGGCAGCAAAAATGTCTTCGAGCTGCACGGCTCCATCTACCGCAACTACTGTGAAAAATGCGGCAAATTCTATCCGCCGGAGTATATCCGGGATTCAGACGGCGTTCCCCGCTGCACCTGCGGCGGCCGGATCAAGCCGGACGTCGTTTTATATGAAGAAAGCCTCGACCAGAGGGTGATCGAGGGCGCGGTACGCGCGATCGCGGACGCAGAGGTGCTCATTGTCGGCGGCACGTCGCTGACGGTCTATCCGGCGGCGGGACTCATTCGCTATTATCGAGGAAACAAACTCGTACTTATCAACCGAGACGAGACGCCGTATGACGGCTATGCCAATCTGATCTTCCGCGATCCCATCGGCAAGGTATTGGGGGCAATCTGACACGATGACAAGAGCTGAATTTTCCGCATGGTGCCGCTCTGTCCGCCTGCTCGACGGCGCGACGGGCAGCATGCTCCGCACCGCCGGCATGCCGGCGGGCGTCTGCTCCGAGCGCTGGATCCTTTCGCACCCGCAGCTGCTGCTTGACTTGCAGCGCGCCTATTCCGCCGCAGGCAGCGACGTGATCTACGCGCCCACATTCGGGGCCAACCGCGTGCTTCTGGGCCACCACGACCTGCAAAACGAGGTTTCCGCTCTGAACCGCGACCTTGTGCAGCTCAGCCGCGAGGCGGTCGGGACAAATGCGCTCCTTGCCGGCGACATGACCACGACGGGCCAGCCTGTCACTCCGGGCGACGACAACGCGTATGCCGCACTTCTGGAAATTTACCGTGAACAGGCCGAAGCGCTTTTGATTGCAGGCGTCGATCTGTTCGCCGTGGAGACGATGATGGGCGTGACGGAGTGCATGGCCGCAGTCGAAGCCATCCGCAGTCTGTGCGACACGCCCATTTTATGCACGCTCTCCGTCTATTCCGACGGCAAATGCTATTTTGACGGCTCTGCCGAGGAAGCGGCGGAGATCCTGCCCGGCCTTGGCGCGGACGCCGTGGGCCTCAACTGCTCGTCCGGGCCTGACCAGATCGGCACGGTCGTGCGCATGATGAAAAAAGCCGCGCCGGAAACTCCCATCGCGGCCAAACCCAACGCAGGGCTGCCAACGATCACGGAGACCGGCGAGGCTGTCTATCATATGGATCCCGAGGACTTTGCGCGGCATATGCGTGCGCTGAAGCAGGACGGCGCAAGCCTGCTCGGCGGCTGCTGCGGCACAGGACCTGCGTATATCGAAGCGCTCCGCGCACTGCGCTGAGCGGTTTCTTATCCGCCCAGCTTTTCGCGCAGGAAGTCCCGCACCTGCGCGGGCGGCATTCCGAGCGCAAAGCCGAATTCGCCGTAGAGCATCTCCTCGGCCATGCGCCAGCTGCGCAGCTCGGTCGAGTTGACGCCCCGGCGGCTGGCCGTCTGGCTGTTCTGCTTGGCATGGAGCGTCTTGCACAGGCGCAGGAGCGCAACGCAGTCGTGCCCGGATAAAATGGCGCGGTAATACTCGCCCGCCGCACGGCTGTCGGGCGGCACGTCGCCCAGCGGCTCCAGCTCCGGCAGGCGCGGAAGAAGCCGCTCCAGCTCCTCGCGCGTCAGAACAGGCCGCATGACGGCCTTCCCGTCGACCGGCGTGTAGATCGTGCCGTCGTGATAATACGGGCGCAGACGGTAATACGCGCGGTTTTTGTCCAGGCCCGCGACCTTCAGCTTCCCGGCTTCCTCGACCCGGCACACGCCCTCAACGCCATAAACAATATATTCCCCGACTGAAAACATAGGCTTCCTCCTTCTTTTCCGGATAAACGTAACTTCTTACAGATACCAGTATACCAGATTCCGAAAGAAAAGTGTAAGCCTTTTTTCAACTTTTTTTGCGTTTTTCTTCCGAACGGCGGACAACCTTACGGCTTGTCCGCCGTAGTTGCACCGCCTGGGCGGCGGTGCAGGAATTCATCGAAGGCGTCGATGCGCTCAGTCAGGGGTTTGATGGACACGAAACGGAAGAAGCCGCCGCGCGATTGCATCTTATGCCACAGCTTCTGCACGTCGATGGCGTCATAGACGCTCTTGTCGATCTGCGCAGCCTTTTTCTGCACGACCGCACCCAGATGGACAGAGAAGCACAGATCGATCAGGAAAATGCCGAAGCACACGCCGACCATGAATGAGGCCAGCGGGTGCGCCACGAACCACTCGACCAGCTTCCGGAGTCTCGGATAGAGCAGGAAGTAATACCCCAGCGACAAAACGCCCCAGAAGAACGTGAACAGCGGACAGATAATGCCCTGGATATTGCCCCAGAGTTTGCTATAGTCCCAGAGGCGCAGATGGAAGCCCTTGAAGCTCACAAGGCCGACGATGTATTCCAGCAGCGTCATCGCCAGCGCCATGACGACGAACATCACAGGATAATACCAGAACGTGCCGGAAAACGAGCCGAAGAGCGTGTGATCGAGTTCCGAAAGAATAAACAGCAGCACCGTGCCGAAGCCGTAGAGCGGCAGGCAGGGGCCGAACAGGAAGCCGGGGTTCAGCCATTTGCGCTCCGGGTTCGCGCCGGAGAAAAAGCGCCTGAACAGCAGCTCCAGCACCCAGCCGCCGACGCCGCCGAAGAAAAACAGATACAGAACGATCAGAAACACCTGAAATTTGGACATAGCGACCTCCGCATTCTTTTTTCCTCAGCTTACGACATTCCTATTCCGCTGTCAAGCCAAAAGAAAACAGTGACGTTTTGCGCCAGATATGGTATACTGTCGGCAGATTATGCAAAGGAGCGTTTTATCATGCGCGGCATCCCGTCTCTTATCACCGACATCCGAAAACAGGTCTTTGCCGAGGTCGCCAGAATGGCCTACTCCGGCGACTATACCGACATGGAGGACATCCCCTTCAAGATCGTCCCCGGCCAGAGCCCGCTGCACCGCGAATCTGTGTTCCTCGAACGCGCTATTGCGGGCGAACGCGTGCGCCTCGCGATGGGTCTGTCCTTACAGCCCGTGCAGACGCGCACACTTCTGACTGAGGGCATGGACCAGGCGGCCATCGCCGAGCAGTATTATGAGCCGCCGCTCGTCAACATCATCCCCTACGCCTGCCACGCCTGCCCGACGAAGCAGTACCGCGTGACAGAGCTGTGTCAGGGCTGTCTTGCCTCCTCGTGCCAGCGCGTGTGCCCGAAGGGCGCCGTCAAATTCGTCAACGGCAAGAGCCGCATCGACCAGAAGCTGTGCATCAAGTGCGGCAAATGCGCCAGATCCTGTCCGTATAACGCCATTACGTATCTGGAGCGGCCCTGTCAGGCCGCCTGCGGCATGGACGCCATCGGCGTCGACGAATACGGCAAGGCGTGCATCGATTATGACCGCTGTGTCTCCTGCGGCCAGTGTCTGGTCAGCTGCCCGTTCGGCGCGATCGTCGACAAGAGCCAGATCTATCAGGTCATCCGCTCCATCCTTGAAGGCAACGAAGTCGTGGCCATCGTCGCGCCGTCGTTCGTCGGGCAGTTCGGCAGGGACGTGACCGTTCCGAAGTTCCTGACCGCCATGAAGCAGCTCGGCTTTGCCGACGTGGTCGAGGTCGCGGCCGGCGCGGATATCTGCACGATTGAAGAAGCGCACGACTTTCTGGAAAAGGTACCGAACGAGCAGCGCTTCATGGCGACCTCCTGCTGCCCGTCGTGGCGGATGATGGCGCGCAGGCTCTTCCCGGCGGAGTCCGGCAATATCTCCATGACGTACACGCCGATGGTCTACACGGCGCGGCTCGTCAAGCGGGAACGGCCAGACTGCAAGGTCGTTTTCGTCGGCCCGTGCGCGGCAAAAAAGCTGGAAGCCATGCAGGAGGATATCCGCACGGACGTTGATTTTGTCCTGACCTACGAAGAACTCATGGGCATCTTTGAGGCCAAGGAGATCAATTTCTCCGCGCTTCCCGACAGCCCCGATCTGGACGAGGGCACGCGGGCCGGGCGCGGCTTCGCCGTGGCGGGCGGCGTGGCTGCCGCAGTGGAGGAACTGATTCATAAAGAGCACCCGGATATCGAACTCAAAACACAGCGGGCCGACGGCCTGCGCGACTGCCGGAAGCTGCTGATGCTTGCCAAGGCCGGAAAGCTTGACGGATATCTGCTCGAGGGCATGGCCTGCCCCGGTGGCTGCGTAGCAGGCGCTGGCACGGTCGTGTCGGCGGACACGGCGGCAAAAAAGCTGGCACAGCACATGACGCAGGCCAGCGGCAAAACGGCGGAGGACAGCAAATACCGCGATCTGGCCGACCAGCTGAACTGAGAGGGTGACAGACATGAAAGCTTGCAGAAAAATCGCAGCACTGGCGCTGTGTGCGGTGCTGCTGGTATCGCTGATGCCCATAGTTTTCGCGGCAGACGCGGCCCCGGCGCTGCAATTCGACGAAAACGGGGAATTCAAGATCCTGATCGTCGCCGACACGCAGGACATTGACAAGCCGCAGAAGGAAACCATCGCGCTGCTGGAGGCCGAGCTGGACGCGGCGCAGCCGGATCTCGTCGTGTTTTTAGGCGACCAGATCCACGGCCCGTCGATCGGCAAGAGCGTCGAGCGCACGCAGAAGGCGCTGGATGCGTTCTTGCAGCCGGTGGCCGAACGCGGCCTGCAATTCGCCGTCGTCTTCGGCAACCACGACGACGAGGGCGGTGTCAGCAAGGAAACCCAGATGGCATATTACCAGAGCTACCCCGGCTGCCTCGCAGCTGCGGGCGACGTGACGGGTGTGGGCAACTACAATCTGCTCGTCTATGACTCCGACGGAAAAACGCCGGTCGTGAACCTCTGGTTCTTCGACTCCGGCTCCTACGCGCCGGAGGGTCAGGGCAAATACGACTGGGTGCGGCAGGATCAGATCGACTGGTATCTGGAAACAGAGGCGGCGCTTGCCGCCCAAAACGGTGGAACGTCCATCCCGGCCTACGCGTTTCAGCATATCATTGTGCCGGATATTTACGACGCAATGGACATTGTTCCGTCCAGCGAGAAGAAAAACGGCGCGGTCGAGGGCTACGGCTGCCGCAAGGGAACATATTATTCCGCCGCGTCCGTAATTGAGGCCGGAACACTCGGTGAAGCGCCGTGCCCGCCGGATGTGAACGGCGGCGAATTTGCCGCGTGGAAGCAGGGCGGCGATATCGTCGCGGGCTTCTTCGGCCACGACCATGTGAACGACTTCATCATTCCCTATGAGGGCATCGATCTTGTCAACACCAACAGCACCGGTTTTTACATCTACGGCGCAGGCGAAAATCACGGCGCACGCCTTGTAACGCTGCGCGAATCCGACCCCACGGCCTATGAGACGCGCATGCTCTATTATAAAGACCTGATTGGCACAAAGCTGCCTTTCGGCTTTGCAGGCACATGGGGCACCTATGTGCAGAGCATCGTTCTTCTGGCCGTGTGCGCGCTTGTGCTTGTGCTGACAGGCGCAGTGTGCCTGACGGTGCATCTGGTCAAAAAGCGCCGCCGCGGGCGCAGGTGATTTGCCGCGAACGCGTTCCAAGGTCAACTGGAAAGCTGCCTAGGGTGTATCTGAAAACTCCCAACGCACCCGGACAGCGGGCCTTTTTGCGGTGCGCCGCGTCATTTTTCCTTGAAATACGTCAGTATTCCTGCGAAAAAATGTCTTGCGCAACGCAAAAATCCCTCGCTGCCGGTCACATCATGAGTTTTCAGATACACCCTAGAAGCGAACGCAGCTGGCAGGGGGCAGGGCTGCGCTCCGCCCGGTGGGCAGCTGCGAATTCGCCGAGGATTTCCGGGAAAACCGGTGCATCCTGCAGGCGGACAGAGTCGTCCGCCCCTACGGGATATGGGAAGTATTGAAGCTTCGGCGTAGGTGCCGACGCCTCTGTCGACCCGTTTGGGAAGTTACGAATTCGCCAAAAATTTTCGCAAAATCGGTGCATTCTGCCGGGCCGATGTGAACCCCACCAAGATTGTACGTTTTTGGAGTGCAGCGCACCCCGTATAAGACGCAAAAAAAGCGGCTGCCGGAGCAGCCGCTTTTTGTATGGGGGTTGGTGCTTAGTTCAGTTCGGTGATGCCGTCGATTCTCAGCTGGAAGGACGGAGCGGACTGGAAGTAGGACTCGTGGTAGTAGCCGTCGAAGACTGCCTCGTCGGCATCGGGCACGAAGTCGCTGTCGGTGTCGGTTGCAAAAGCCGTGGTAACGGTTTTGCCGCCAACGGTGAACTTGCTGGTGTCGAAGACATGCAGGCTGCCGTCCTTGATAGCCGCGATGGTCTCGTCAACCTTCTCCTGGGTGCCGGGAGCGCAGGACTCGCCGAGCGGAGTGAGGGTAACGGCGTCGGCCTCATAGCCCTGGCACCAGTTCTGATCGAAGGACTCGCCGTTCATAACAGCGCGGAATGCGTACTCATAGAAGACTTCCCAAACGTTGGTCGGGGAGGTCAGAGCGGCGGTCGGAGCGACTGCGAGCATATCGACGTTGTAGCCGACGCAGTAGACGGTCGTTCCGGCGTCGAGGGCTTCCTGGCAGGCGGCCGGAGCGCCGGTGGAGTCAGCGTGCTGGCTGACGATGATGCAGCCGTCGGCGATCAGAGCCTTGGCAGCCTCGTTCTCAGCGGTGATGTTGAACCAGGAGTTGGTGTACTGCACCTGCATGGCGACATCGGGAACGATGCTCTGCAGGCCAAGGAAGAACGCGGTGTAGCCGGAAACGACCTCTGCGTACGGATAAGCGCCGACATAGCCGATCTTGATCTTGCCGTCAGCCGTCTTGTTCTTGTCTTCGACCTTGCCTTCGTCGATGAGCTGCTGCAGCTTCATGCCGGCGACAACGCCGCCGACGTAGCGGGCCTGATAGATGCCGGTGAAGGCGTTGTGGAAGTTATCAAGGCCGTTGGCTCTGGCGGTATCGCCGGTCATCGCGACGAACTGCACATCGGGATATTCCTCAGCTGCCAGAAGGCAGAAGGACTGATGGCCGTAGGAGTTGGTGATGACGATCTGGCAGCCCTGGTCGACACAGTCAACGCAGGCGTCATAGCAGCTCTCGTCTTCGGGGATGGAGTATTTCCAGATGATGTTGCTTTCGCTGATACCCAGAGCCTTGGTGGCTTCCTGGATGCCCTTGATATGGGAGTAGGTGTAGCCTTCGTTTTCGTCGCCGATCAGAACGACGCCGATCTTGATGTCGGTGCCGACAGCGTCGCCGGCGGGCTCAGCGGTTTCTTCCTCAGCCGGAGCGTCGGTTTCTTCCGCGGGAGCGGTGGTCTCTTCGTTGGTGGTCTCAGCCGGGGCGGGTGCGTCGGTCTTTTCTTCCGTCTTGGCAGTGGAAGCGCAGGCAACCAGAGCGAAGACCATGACCACGGCGAGAAGCAGAGCGATGATCTTTTTCATGTATTCGTTCCTCCTAAAAATTTTTGCGGTGAACGCCGCAATCCTGCTGTACGGAATATGCACAGCAAATCCGGATAGCTGTATTTTAATTGATTCTATGCAAAAAAGCAATCAGTTTTTTCGGGTTTATGGGCAGAAACACACAAAAAGTTTCAGGAATAGCTAAAAAATATTTAGCTTTTTCGGCGCTTTGTTATAATTGCCCGATTCCGGCGGTTCGATTTCGTGAAGAACGCCCAAGAACATAAGTGGAAATTCTGCGGGCTATTATGATATGATATTTCAGTAGGGCCGCGGGCCCGCGCCTGATCTGCCGCATAGAAGGCGCTTTTCGCAAAGGAGCACAAAATCGTGAGGACATTTGTTGTAAAGGGAAATCTCTGCTTCAGCCGCAGCATGGACGAGCTGGTCTGCATGGAGCACAGTTATATTGTCGTCGAAGACGGCCGCGCCGCGGGCGTCTTCCGGACGCTGCCGGAGCGATACGCGCAGCTGCCGGTGCTGGATTATGGCGAGCAGCTGATTCTGCCGGGCATGACCGATCTGCATGTCCACGCGCCGCAGTTTGCCTTCCGCGGTCTCGGTATGGATATGGAGCTGCTGGAGTGGCTGAATACCTATACCTTTCCGGAGGAATCCAAATATAAGGAATTGGAGTACGCGGACCGGGCCTACGGCAGCTTCGTGAACCACCTGCTGCACAGCACGACCACGCGCGCAGCCATTTTCGCCACCATCCACGTGCCCGCCACAGAGCTTCTCATGCAGAAGCTGGACCGTGCGGGCCTGTCGTGCTATGTCGGCAAGGTCAACATGAACCGCAACTCGCCGGTCTATCTGCGCGAGATCTCGACCAATCAGGCCCTGCGGGACACGGAGCGCTGGCTCTGCGAGACGAAGGAGCGCTATACGCACGTAAAGCCCATCCTGACGCCGCGGTTTATTCCGTCCTGCACAGACGATCTGATGTACGGCCTTGCGCGCCTGCAGGCGAAATACGACGTGCCCGTGCAGAGCCATCTGTCGGAAAACTACTCCGAGATCGCGTGGATCCGGGAGCTGTGTCCCCGCTCGAAGCATTACGGCGACGCGTATGAGCAGTTTGGCCTCTTCGGCGGCGAATATCCGTGCATCATGGCACACTGCGTCCACTCGAACGAGGACGAGCAGGCGCTGATGAAGAAAAACGGCGTATTCATCGCGCATTCGCCGGAATCAAACATGAATCTGGCCTCCGGCGTTGCGCCGGTCAACAAATTCCTGGATAACGGCCTGCGCGTCGGCCTCGCGACCGACGTGGCCGGCGGCAGCCACGAGAGCATGCTCCGCGCCATGACCCACGCCATTCAGGCCTCCAAGCTCCGCTGGCGGCTGTACGATCAGGAGGTAAAGCCGCTGCCCTTCGAGCGCGCATTTTATCTGGCCACCATGGGCGGCGGCGCGTTCTTCGGGAACGTCGGCAGCTTTTTGGACGGGTACGAATTTGACGCCGTCGTGCTCGACGACGCGTCGCTCGACCACCCGCAGGAGCTTTCCGTCCGCGCCCGGCTGGAGCGCGCGGCCTATCTGGCCGACGACCGGAACCTGACGGCGAAATTTGTCGCCGGACAGAAGATCCTCGGTTGACAAACCGGCGAGAATCCGGTACAATACAGCCGCAAACCGCATAGCGCCCGGTCAAAGACCGGGCGCAGACAGTTCGGAACCATCCTGTCTTTAAATAAAACTAGGGAAAGCAGGATGGGCGCAGTGCGCCCATCTTTTTTATCATCATCTGACGCTATCCCTCCAATCTTCGCGGCTTGCAGAAGGAGGACAATCCATGAAAAAGCTCACCACCCGCCAGATCGCGCTGAACGGCGTCGTCGCCGGACTCTACGCAGCCATCACGATCCTGACCGCCTCGTTCGCCTACGGAAATATCCAGTTCCGCATCGCGGATAGCCTGTGCGTGCTCGTCGTGCTGGAGCCGAGTCTGACCGTCGGCCTGACGCTCGGCTGCCTGATCTCCAACATTTTTTCGACCGTCTCCGCGCTCGATATCGTCATCGGCACAGCCGGGACGCTGCTCGGCTGTCTGCTGGCTGCAAGAGTGAAAAAGGACTGGCTCGTGCCGGTGCCCGTGATTCTTGCAAACGCCGTGCTGGTCGGCGCAATGCTGGCCTACGTGCTCACGCCGGACGCGCTGATACAGGGATTTTTCATCAACGGCGGCGAGGTGCTGCTCGGCGAGGCAGTTGTTTTATACCTGCTCGGCGTGCCGCTGCTGCTGTTTTTCCGGCGCTCGGGGCTGATGGAAAAGCTCCTGCACGGCGCCCATCCTTCCCCGCACTGAAAACCAGCGCCGCCTCTTGTCACAGCATGACAGGAGGCGGCGGCTTGCGTTTACAGATATTCCGCGTCGTAATTGTTGAGATACCGGTCGCGGCGGGACTGGCGCTTGACGAGGATGAACGCGACCGTGAACAGAACGGCCACGAACGCGGCGAACAGCCAGCCGTAATGGACGGACTCGATCGTTGCGATATAGTCGTAGCAGCCGTGCAGGAACGCAGACAGAAGCAGGGCCAGCACCCGGCAGAGCTTGGACGCGCCGTCCTTTCCCTGTCCGTGCAGGCGCTTGGCAAGGCCGTACCACACGCCCATGAACACGCCGAAGCAGGCGTGGCCCGGTACAGCGGTCACGGCGCGCACGAGCGCGGTCGACAGTCCGTACATGAGCACGTAGCTGATATTCTCCCACAGCGCGAAGCCCAGTGAGACAAATACCGCGTACACAACGCCGTCAAACTGGCAGTTGAAAGCGGCGGAGTTCCACGTCCGGCGCTTGAGCAGGAAGTATTTTGCGCCTTCCTCCGAAAATGCGACGACGCCGAAATACATGAGTACGTTGTACGGCGTGCTGTTCTCCGGAAAATACCGGCCCAGCAGCCAGCTGCCGAAGCGTTCGAGCAGGAGTGCGATAAACGTCGCGGCGATGCCGTAAAGCACGAGCGAAATGAGCAGCGGCGCAGGCTCCTTTTCCAGCTTGTCCGCACGGTAGACATGGACGAGCAGGAACACAGCCGGGATCACTGCGGCGGCGATCAGGATCGGGTTGGTATAGAAGAAAATCATACGCGCATCTCCCTATCGGTTATGCCGATATTGAAGCACAAAAGCGGAAAAAAGTCAATTTGCGTTTTGCTTGCCGATGCGCGTGCACCGTGGTATACTAGGGTGTATCTGAAAACTCCCAACGCACCCGGACAGCGGGCCTTTTTGCGGTG
>OBLG01001625.1_pt1 | contig 16518 bp, 16 predicted proteins | sample 1517451 | NCBI WGS metagenome assembly OBLG01 (sample SAMN04571694, study PRJEB22368) | human gut metagenome | biome: human gut; material: stool | host: Homo sapiens | place: Luxembourg | collected 2012-06-29
ATTTACCCTTTCACCTATATACACAACTTTTGAACTCAAATCTCACACATTTTTTTCAAATATTTTTCTATCCCATAATACCACAATGTTCTACAATTTGGGCATGAAAAGATGCTGAAGTTGCCTTCGGCTCTTTTCGGTATCCAGTACCGGTTAAGTGCGTGATTTAGTGAAATCACCGGAGTTCTACCCTATCCACACAAAAGGTAAAAGGGACGAGACACGTTCCGGCTTCCTTTTCGGCGGCGGCTGTGATACAGTAGACGCAGATTTTTTGCGGAAGGGGCGCGGCTCGCGCTCAAACGGGAAACGCTTCGCTGGTTTCCCGTTTGAAAAGGCTGCACCCGCCTGCGCGCATAATTTGTGCGCTTGCTGCGCACAAATTCCACACTTGCCGGGCGTAGGGTGTTTTGTCCGAGGCCGCAGCGTTCAGAAAAAGTGCCGGCGGCACTTTTTTAGCGTAGGCCGAAGCGGCTATGCCGCGAGGGGGAACCACGTGGTGCGCATCGCCGTGCGCGGCGAAACTCTACGAGGTCTTTGAAAGCCTGCGTACACACGAATTTTTACGAAAGGGGCGCGGATGTGATGGAGAAAAGAAGGCAGGGCGCGCGCCGCGGGCTCTGGGTGCTTCCGGCGCTGGCGGCGCTGACGGCGGCGGGCTGGCTTGGAAACTGCACGCTTGTGACAACGCCGTACCGGCTGGAGAGCGCGCGCCTTCCGGCGGCGTTCTCGGGGCTGCGCATCGTGCAGCTTTCCGACCTCCACGGGGCGCGGTTCGGCAGAGACAACGCGCGGCTTCTGGAGGCCGTGCGCCGTGCAGAGCCCGACCTCATCGCCCTGACGGGCGACCTTGCCGACGAGGTCGCGGGGCTTGCAGACATTCCCGCGCTGCTGACGGCGCTGCGCGCCATTGCGCCGGTCTTTTATGTCACCGGAAATCACGAGTGGGTCTGCCCGCGCCGGATGCGGCAGGCGCTGTTTGACATGCTCGATGCGGCGGGCGCCGTCCGGCTGGAAAACAGCTACCGCGTCCTCACAAGCGGCGGCGCGCGCATGGTCGTGGCGGGCGTGGACGACCCGAACGGCCCTGCCGATCAGAAAACACCCGCCGAGCTGGTGCGCGAGATCCACGAAAAAGAGGGCGAGGACATCTACATCCTCATGCTGGCGCATCGGAACGACCAGCTTTCACAGTGGGCGGAGCTGGGCGTGGACGCGGTGCTCGCCGGGCACGCACACGGCGGCATTGTCCGGCTGCCGCTGCTGGGGCCGGTTTTCGGCACGCACTATGAATTTTTCCCGGAATACACCGCCGGGGTCTACACGCGCGGGCGCACGCAGCTCGTGGTCAGCCGTGGCCTTGGCCCGAGCCACCGCTTGCCGCTTCGCATCGCAAACCCGCCGGAAGTGCCCGTGGTGACGCTCGCGCGGGCAGACGTAAACAATTTTTGAACGATTGGCGTGCGTTCTTGCTTTTCCGCGTCCGCAGGATATAATAAGGACGAAAGAGCAAATGCAGGATCGGAGGAGACGTATGTTTCAGAAGCTCGGCGACGCGCTGCGCCGCTTTATGGCAGGCCGCTACGGCACGGACAAGCTCAATATGGCGATTCTGGCGGCGGCGCTGGTCGGGATGCTGATCGGCGGGCTCGGCGCCAGATTCCTGACGCCGTGGCTGGGGATATGCACCTATTTGTCGGAGGCGCTCCTGATCTGGAGCATTTTCCGCACCTATTCGCGCAACATCGAGGCAAGACGGCGCGAAAATACGCGCTGGCTCGGCTTTTGCAGCCGCATCAAGGACCGCCGCAACCGCTATTTCCGCTGCCCGCGCTGCCGGCAGATGGTGCGCGTTCCGCGCGGCAAGGGTACGATCAACATCCGCTGCCCGAAATGCGGCGAGCGCTTCATCAAAAAGACGTAAAACAGACAAAAAACGCGGAGTGCGCTTCGGCGGCTCTGCGTTTTCTGTGATCAGGAGGTTTGAACATGGAAAATCGATATCGCGGCGCGTGGACGGTGCCGCTGAGCCACTGCGACGATACGGCGCGGCTCTCGGTGCAGGGGGCGCTCAGTCAGTTTATGGACATCGCCGCGCTCCACGCGGAGCAGATCGGCGTGGGCGGCGAGGCGATGGCGCAAAGAGGGCTGTTCTGGCTGACGGTGCGCAGCCGCATCCGGCTTTATGTGCGTCCTGCGATGATGCAGACGGTCACGCTGGAGACGTGGCCGGGCGCGGTCGAAAATCTCCGCTGTGAGCGGTTTTACACCATGAAGCACGGCCAGACGCTTCTGGCCGAGGCGCGGACGCAGTGGGCGGTGCTCGACCTTGCGGGCAAGCGTCCCGTCCCGGTCGCGCCGGTCTACCCGCCGGAGCTGATTTTGCCGGAGGAGACGGTCTGCGACGGGGCGTATGCGCCGCTGCGCGGCGTTCCGGAGGACGAGGTCTGCCGCTATACCGTCCGTTCGGTCGATCTGGATCTGGGCTGCCACATGAATAACGTCGCGTATGTCTGGATGCTGCTCGGGACGTTTCCCTCTGCGGAGCTGCACCGCATCCGGGAGATGGAGACGCATTACCGCCGCCCGTGCTTTGAGGGCGAGACGCTCTCCATCCGCCGACGCAGAACGGAGGACGGCTGGCAGCTTGCCGCCGTCAAGGAATCGGGAGAGACGGCGGTCTCCGCGCTGCTCCGGACAGCCGAAGACGCTGCCGCAGGCGCCGCAGAAAACCCCTGAGTCCGCGTTTTTCGTTAAAATCGTATACCGCACCGGGCCGATGTGGGCATCGGCCCCTACAAACGCCCACGAAAAATCGCAACATTTTATTCTACGCCGTAGGGGCGGACGACCCTGTCCGCCCGCGGAAAATCCTGCGCTTTTGTGAGATTTGCGGCGCATTCGCATCATTTCCACGCTTCGCGCCGGAATTTTCCGAAACAAACATCCCCGTGTGAGGGCATTGCGCTCACACGGGGATATTTTATGCGTCCTGTTCGGAAATTTCCCGGAGGCAGGCCAGAAGCGCCTGCTCGCTGCCGGCGGTGTAGTCCGGGCGCGGCGTGCCGGGCGCTTCGCCGCGGCGGTTGAGCCAGACGGTCGTCCAGCCGCAGCCGGCTGCGCCGGCGACGTCCTGCGAGCAGGAGTCCCCGACGTAGATACACGGCCCGCCCGCCGCGCGCTCCGCCATGCGGAAGATCTCCGGAGCGGGCTTCATCACGCCGACGGCGTCGGAGATGAAGACGAGGCGCGGCTCGACCCAGCGCGAAACGCCGAGGCTTTCCAGCTTCCGCGTCTGCGGCTGCACGCCGCCGTTGGTGATGACGCCGACGGCCGAAAAGCGCGCGGCGCAGAGCGTCAGCACGGCCTGCATCGTCCCGGTCAGACGGATGGCGCCCTGCTGCGCGGCGTAGAGCGCCTGAAGCTGAAGCGCCTGCTCCGGCGTGACGGAGATGCCCACGTCGCGCAGGCCGGTCTGATGGCGGTAGATGTGCATCTGCTCCATCGTGATCTGACCGGTGTGCGCGGGCTTGAACACCTCGTAGCCGCGGCGGATGACGGCGTCAAACGCCTGCGCGGCGCGGTCTTCGTAGCGGCTGCCGAAAAACTGCCGGAACGCCGCGAGATAGGGCACGGCGCGGTCATAGAGCGTGTCGTCAAGGTCAAAAAAGACCGTCTCCCGCCGCTTCTCGCGGCAGGTTTGCGCAGGGTGCTCAGCTTGCATGGAGCGCCTCCGCGTTCTGCGTGTGATAGAGCCCGGCGTAGGTGCCGCCCTTTGCCAGAAGCTCCTCATGCGTGCCCTGCTCCTCGATGCAGCCGTCCGCGATGACCAGAATGCGGCTGGCCTGCCGGATGGTGGACAGGCGGTGGGCGATGATGAGCGTCGTGCGGTCCTTTGCCAGCTCGTCGAAGGCGTGCTGGATCTTGGCCTCGGTCAGACTGTCGAGCGCCGAGGTCGCCTCGTCGAGGATCAGGATCGGCGGGTTTTTCAGGAAAATACGCGCGATGGAGATGCGCTGCTTCTGGCCGCCGGACAGGAGCGTGCCGCGCTCGCCGACGTAAGTGTCAAAGCCGTCGGGCATCGCCATGATGTCGTCGTAGATCTCGGCGCGCTTGGCGGCGCGGACGATCTCGTCCATCGTCGCATCGGGTCTGCCGTAGCGGATGTTCTCCAGAATGGAGTCGGCGAACAGGAACACGTCCTGCTGGACGATGCCGATGTTCCGGCGCAGACTGCGCTGCGTGATGTCGCGCACGTCATGGCCGTCGATCAGCACCGCGCCCGTGGTCACGTCGTAAAAGCGCGGGACAAGCTGGCAGAGCGTCGATTTGCCGCCGCCGGAGGGGCCGACGACCGCGATGGTCTCGCCGGGCGTGACATGGAGCGTCACGCCATGCAGCACGTCCAGCTCCTGCTCATAGGCGAAGGTGACGTTCTCCACGTCGATGCGGCCCTCGACATTGCGCAGCTCGATGGCGTCGGGCTTGTCCTTCAGACGCGGCTCGGTGCGCATGATCTCAAGAAAGCGCGAGAAGCCCGCCGTGCCGTTGGCGAACATCTCGGTGAAGTTCGCAAGACGGCGAACGGGGTTTACGAATGTGGTGATGTAGAGGCTGAAGGTGATGAGGTCAACATAATCCATCTCACCCTTCATGATCAGCGTGCCGCCGACCAGAATGACGGTCACGGACAGCATCGACACGAAAAACTCCATCAGCGCGTTGAACAGGCCCATTTCCCGGTGGAACATGCGCTTGGAGGTCTTGTACATGTTGTTCGAGCGGCGGAATTTCTCCTCCTCCAGATCCTCGCTGGCGAAGGCCTTGGCGGTGCGCATACCGGAGAGGCTCGATTCGATGTCGGCGTTGATCGCGCCGGTCTTCTGCTTGACAAAGACGGAGGCTCTGCCCATGCTCCGGCGGCGGCTCATGATGACAATGAGGAAGATCGGCACCATGACGCACACGACCAGCGCCAGCCGCCATTCGACCGTGAACATGATGACGAGCGCGCCCACGATCGTGACCATCGAGATGAACAGATCCTCGGGGCCGTGGTGGGCAAGCTCGGTGATCTCGAACAGGTCGGAGGTCAGGCGGCTCATGAGCTGGCCGGTGCGGTTGTGGTCATAGAAATCGAAGCTCAGCTCCTGCATGTGCGTAAACAGGACGCTGCGGATGTCCGCCTCGACGCGGATGCCGAAGGTGTGACCCCAGTAGCCGATGATGAAATACAGGAACGAGCGCAGGATGTACGCCGCGACCACAACGCCCATCACAAGGAAGAACGTCTGGAAGGCGTGCTCCGGCAGCAGCTTGTGCATGGCGGTGCGCGAGACGATGGGGTAGCACAGGTCGATCAGCGAGACCAGCAGCGCGCAGCCGAGGTCGAGTGCGAACAGCTTGCGGTGGGGCCTGAAAAACGAGAGGAAAATGGAAAGGCCGCTCTTTTTTTGATAGTCTTTCGTTGTCATGAGGTGTCTCCGTTTCTGTATGATCACCGGCGCTTGCATTTCTGGGCCGGGGCGGATATGATAGAAACCAAAAAAGGCGATACCGCGCGGTATTGCCGAAGGAGGGACATGCGGTGCCGGAGATCTTGTATGCCGACGCGGCGGTGGTTGTCTGCGTCAAGCCGGTCGGGGCGCTTTCCGAGGGGGACGGCGAAAACGCGATGCCCACGCTTCTGCGCGCGGCGCTCGGCGGGGAGTTCTATCCCGTCCACCGGCTCGACCAGCCCGCGGGCGGCGTGATGGTCTATGCCCGGACAAAGCCTGCCGCCGCGCGGCTTTCGGCGGCGGTGCAGACAGAGGCGTTCGGGAAGGAATATCTCGCCGTGCTGGACGGCTGCCCGGAGGCGCGGGAGGATGCGCTCTGCGACCTGCTCTTTTTCGACCGTCAGAAGAAAAAAAGCTACGTCGTGAAGCGCGCCCGCGCGGGCGTCAAGCAGGCGCGGCTATCCTACCGCGTGCTGGAGACGGCGCAGGAGCGGGCGCTCGTGCGCGTGAAGCTCGACACCGGGCGCACGCACCAGATCCGCGTCCAGTTTTCCTCGCGCGGCTGGCCGCTCACCGGCGACGGCAAGTACGGAAGCCGCGAAAACCGCTGCACGCTCGCGCTCTGGTCGGCGGAGCTGCGCTTTCCGCATCCCGTACACGGCGGGGAGCTGCGCTTTGCCGCGCGCCCGCCGGAGGCCTATCCGTGGACGCTGTTTTCCGCGGACGCGCTCGGGTCGTTATAGAAGATCAGAGAATACCATGTGACGAGATTGCCGTTAAAAAAGCTCATGCCGAGCCGGTCTGCCAGCGCCGTGACGAGGATCCCGTGGCTCTCGACGCAGGGATACATTTTGTCGGGGTGGCGGCACGGCGCGTCTGGCCAGGCGCAGGTCTTGCAGATGGCGCAGGCCTCGGTCGAGAGCACCATCGTCTCACCGCCGCACCACTGCCGCACCATGGCGGCGATCTCGTGCGTCAGCGCCTCGTGCGAGGCGCGGGTGGCGAGCGTCTCGTCGATGTTTGCGATGTCCGAGACCTCGCAGATCGTCGCGGCGGCAAGCACGCTGTCAAAGCGCATACAGCGCGCGCGGCACGCCTCCACCGTTCCGACGGCGGGCGGGCACGCCCACGATCTGTTGTACATGGGGCACTCGCTGCGGCAGATGTCGCGCACGCGCTCGGTGAAGGTCAGCTCGTCCGTTTTTAAGAACTCATACTGATACAGCGGCAGCTCCGCAAGCTGCCGCTCCAATTCTGTCCGGTCAGACATGGACTTCCTCTTTTCTGCGGTTTTCATTTATTCTACACGCGCAGGGGGCACTTCGTCAAGCCCTCGGCGCGGAGGCGGCTTTGAAAACGAAAAACGATTCGCTCTGTTTTTTCTGGACATTCGGCGGGTGCTGCGCTATATTGTGAGAGAATGTTACTTGCAACGACCCCAGGAGGATGATCTATGAAAAAACGGCTGCATGCCTTTGCGGCGGCGCTGGCGCTCATGGTGCTTTGCGCTGTATGCGCGGCGGCGCTCACCGCGTCCGTGTCCGCGGCAGAGAAAAAGAGTCCATATTACATTATGGTAAACCGGAAAATGAACACCGTGACGGTCTACACGCAGGATGCCGCCGGGGAATACACCGTGCCCTACAAGGCGATGATCTGCTCGACGGGGCGGCGCGGCCATGCAACGCCGCTCGGCAGCTTCACGATCACCGACCTCAAAAAGGACTGGTGCTTTATGTTCGACGGCACGTGGGGGCAGTATTCCACGCAGTTCAGCGGTCACTACCTGTTCCACTCCATCTGCTATACCGAGCCGGACCCCGCGACGCTGATCGCGTCGGAGTACAACCTGCTCGGCGAGGTTGCATCGCTCGGCTGCGTCCGGCTTCAGACGGCGGACGCGAAATGGATCTATGATCACTGCCCTGCCGGAACGCGCGTGACCATCTACGACGGCGACGAAGCGGGCCCGCTTGGAAAGCCGGCGCGCGCCGTGGACAAGGTCCCCGACGACTGCGGCTGGGACCCCACCGACCCGCGTCCGGAAAACCCGTGGACGCAGACCCCGGTCGAGGCGGTCACGCTCTCGGCAGAGGCGGCGGAGCTTCCGGCGGGAAGCGCCCTCACACTGACGGCGGGCTGCGAGCCTGCGGAGGCAGCCGTCTGGACGATGCTCTGGGAATCGGACGCGCCGGAGGTCGCCTCGGTGGCCGGAGGCCGTGTGGTCGGCCTGTCGGCGGGCACAGCGCACATCACCGTGCGCTGCGGCGGCGTCAGCGCCGTGTGTACGGTCACAGTCACCGGTGCGCTTCTGCCGTTTGACGATCTGACGCCCGGCGCGTGGTACTACGACGACATGCGCTACGCCAGCGAAAACGGAATTCTCAACGGCATCGGCCACGGGAAAATGGACCCGAACGGACAGGTGACGTGGCCGGCTGCGCTCCAGCTCGTCTACAATCTGGCGGGCCGCCCGCAGACCGAGCCGCAGAGCGCGCGCTGGTACGGCGCGGCGCTCGCGTGGGCGGAGCAGGCAGGACTGCTGGAGGATATGACCTTCCGCGCGGACGCGCCGATCGGACGCGAGGAGATGGCGGTGCTGCTCTGGCGCTTTGCGAAGAAAAACGGCAGGAAAAACACCGGAGCCGCCGCTGCGCTGGACGGCTTTGCCGATGCGGGCGCGGTCTCCGGCTATGCCAGAGACGCCGTTTCGTGGGCGGCCGGCAGCGGAATTTTGCAGGGCGATGCGCGCCGCCGGCTGCTCCCGGCAGCGCCCATGACGCGCGCGCAGGCCGCCGCGATCCTCCGGCGCTATCAGGCGCTGGCGTAGCAGCCGCACCGCTTTTTGAGCGCTCCGGCGTGATTTTCATGACCGTGCAAAACCCCCGCCTCTCCATCGGAGAGGCGGGGGTTTCAGACTGTCAAAAACCTCGTAGAGTTTCGCCGCGCACGGCGATGCGCCCCACGTGGTTCCCCCTCGCGGCATAGCCGCTTCGGCCTACGCTAAAAAAGTGCCGCCGGCACTTTTTCTGAACGCTGCGGCCTCGGACAAAACACGCTACGCCCGGCAAGTGTGGAATTTGTGCGCAAGCAGCGCACAAATTATGCGCGCAGCCGGGTGCAGCCTTTTCAAACGCGAACCCAGCCCCGCGGTTCGCGTTTGAGAGCTTGTCAAAAAGACTTTTTTGACAAGCTCAGAACATTTCCGCGATGTCGCAGATGATGTCGGTGCACTTGTCCACACCGATCAGGCCGCTGTTGAGGCAGAGGTGATAATTCTGTGCCGAGCCCCAGTTGCGGTTGGTGTAGTGCTTGTAGTAGATCTTGCGCTTGCTGTCCTTCTCCTGAAGGCGCTTTTCTATCGGCTGCTTTGTCTCGCCGTAGCGCTCACGCACACGCGCGGCGCGGTGCTCCATATCGGCGTGGATGAAGATGTGCAGGCAGTCGGGGCGATCCTTCAGAATGAAGTCGGCGCACCGGCCCACGATCACGCACGGACCCTTGTCGGCAAGGTCGCGGATGACATTCGTCTGGCAGACATAGAGCTTGTCGGAAACGGACATGGTATCGATCAGACCCATCGGGTGCGAGGAAACCGCAATGTTGAACAGGAAGCTGCTCGTGACGGAGGCGTACTCGCCGATCTCCTCGATGAACTCATGCGAAAAACCGCTCTCCTTGGCGACAGCGTCGACAAGCTCTTTATCATAATAGGGGATGCCAAGGCGCTGCGCGACGGACTTGCCGATGGTGCGGCCGCCGCTGCCAAACATACGGCTGATGGTGATGACTTTGTTGGTCATAAAATTACCCCCTTTGAAATTGAATGCCACTATTATAGCGCAAAAGCCGCCGCAGGGCAAGAAAAAAATGTATGCCGTTTTCAGTGGCAGCGCTTACAGGGCGTAAAGCCGTTCGCGAGCGCCGTTTCCAGCGTGACCTGAATCGGATTTTTCATGTTGCAGCATTTGGCGTTGGTGTGGTACTTTGTGCCGCCGTTCGTGGGGATCCAGACGAGGTTTTCGCCCTGCTCCGGCGCGGGAACGCTCACGCCTGCGCTGCTCTGGCTGTGTCCGGCGTGGTCGGAGGCACTTTCGCCTGCGGCTTCTGCGGAAGGCGGCTCCGCCTCGGCAGGAAGCGGCTCCGGTGCGGCGGGCTCTGCCGGAAGCTCCTCCGGGAGCGACTCCTCCGCGGCAGGTTCCGGTTCGGGCTCCGCAACGGGCGCGGGGGCCGCCTCCGGCAGCTCCGGCGGCTGCGCAGGGGCTTCCGCGGGCGGCTCGTCCGGCAATTCGGCGGCAGGCGCGGATTCGGCGTCCTGCGCGGCAGGCGGGCTTTCGAGCTTTTGGATGGCGGTCTCGGGCGCGCCGCAGGCCCAGAGCGTCAGCGTGAGCGCGGCGGCAAGGAGCAGACAGAGCGCTTTTTTCATGGCGCGTACCTCCTGAAAAGTATGTACAAAACCGTTTGCTGTGTGGTATGCTATACAAAACAGCCGCAGACGGCACGGGAGGGAATGCAATGACGTTTGAACGGACGGTTCGGGAGATCGACGGTGACTATGCCGTGCTGGTCTCGGACGACGGGTCGCAGACGCGCGTGGCGCTGGCGCTGCTGCCCGACGGCGTGTGCGAGGGCATGCGCCTGCGGTTTGAAGATTTTGAATATCACATCGTGTGAGCATACAAGGGAGGAAGAAAAATGATCCGGCATGTCATCATGTGGAAATTCCGCGCGGGCGAAGAAGAAAAAATGAACGCGTTCCTGAACGGCCTGAAGGCGCTTGACGGAGTGATCCCGGAGATCCGGCGCATGGAGGTCGGCGTGAACGTTCTGGAAAAGAACAATTACGACGCCTGCCTGATCGCGGATTTTGACGATCTGGCGGCGCTGGAGCGGTATAAGAACGATCCGCGCCATGTCGCGGTGTCGTCGCTGTGCAAATCCATCCGCGAGGCACGCGGAGCCGTGGACTTCGAGATCTGAGCAAAGCGCCATTGCGCCGGAAAGCTCGCAAAAACGTGCATTTTCTGCGGGCGGACAGAGTCGTCCGCCCCTACAGAGGAAATGGCCCCTGCGGAAGCAGGGGCCATTCGTGTCTATCGTTCTTCGCGGAAATAGGCGATGCCGAGCGACTGGGGCGGCTGATCCTCGCGCTTTTTGCGCAGAGAGACGACGATCAGGACGACCAGCGTGACGACATAGGGGAGCATCTTGTACAGCTCCTTGATGGCAAGGTTGGTGCCGGTGGGGATGAAAATGTACAGGATGTAGCAGCCGCCGAACAGGATCGACGCCAGAACGCTGACGTTCGGACGCCAGATCGTGAAGATGACCAGCGCGATGGCGAGCCAGCCGCGGTCGCCGAAGGCGTTGTTCGACCAGACGCCGCAGGCGTAGTCCATGACGTAATACAGCCCGCCGAGACCGGCGATCATGCTGCCGACGCAGGTGGCAAGATACTTGTACCTTGTGACGTTGATGCCGGCGGCGTCCGCGGTCGCGGCGCTCTCGCCGACGGCGCGCAGATACAGGCCCGGGCGGGTGTGCTTGAGGAAGTACGACGCCAGCAGCGCAATGACGATCGCGAGATAGGCGAGGAAGCCGTAGGACAGGAAGATCTGCCCGAACCAGCCGAGCTTTGCGGCAAACGGCAGGGCCTTGCTGAAATAGCCGCTTGTGGCGGAAAGGGCGATGGACGGGACCTCGCTTCCGGAGAGCTTGATGAGCGAGCCGCCGAAGAAGTTGCCGATGCCGACGCCGAAGGTCGTCATGGCAAGGCCGGTGACGTTCTGATTGGCACGGAGCGTGACGGTCAGCAGGCAGTAGAGAAGCCCCATCAGCAGCGACCCCGCCAGCGAGCACAGCATCGGGATGCCGATGGCGAGCCACGCACTCATTTCCGCGGCCGGGACGGCCTGCTCATAGAAGAACGCGCCGATGACGCCGCAGATGCCGCCGACGTACATGACGCCGGGGATGCCGAGGTTCAGGTTGCCGGATTTCTCCGTCAGGATCTCACCGGTGCTGCCGTAGAGCAGCGGGATGCCCTGCATGACGGCACGGGGAATAAAAGATGCAAAATCAAAAGACATTCCTTACGCCTCCTTTTCGCCCGCGCGCAGGCTGACCTGATAGTTGAGGAAGAACTCACAGCCGATGATGAAAAACAGGATGATGCCGGTCAGGATGTCTGCGAAGGAGTGGTTCAGCGCAAAGGTGCTGGAGATCTCGCTCGCGCCGCGGCTGAGCACGACCAGCAGCAGGCTCGTAAAGACCATGGCGAGCGGGTTGAACTTCGCCAGCCACGAGACCATGACCGCGGTGAAACCGCGTCCGCCGACGATGGTGGTCGTCAGCGTGTGGTCGGTGCCGGCGGTGAGCATCAGGCCCATCAGGCCGCAGACCGCGCCGGAGAGCACCATCGTGCGGACGATGACGCGATCGACCTTGATCCCGGCGTAGCTCGCGGTGCGGCGGCTCTCGCCGACGACGGCGATCTCATAGCCGTGCTTGCTGTAGTTGAGGTAGACGTACATCAGGCCGGTCAGGACGGCCACGACCAGAATGACCAGCAGATACTTCTGCCCGCCGATGACGGGAAGCCAGCCGGCCTCGCTGTTCTGGTTGATGATGCCGATCTTTCCCGCGCCCTTCGGAACCTCCCAGACGATGATGAAGAAGGCCGCGAGCTGCGTGGCGATGTAGTTCATCATGAGGGTGAACAGCGTCTCGTTGGTGTTCCACTTTGCCTTGAAGAAGGCGGGGAGGAAGCCCCACAGCGCGCCGGCCGCAATGGCGGCGGCGAGCATGATAAGGATCAAAACCGCATTCGGGAGCTTGCCGCCGAGGCAGATCATGCAGGCGGCCGTTGCAAGGCAGCCGATCAGAACCTGACCCTCCGCGCCGATGTTCCAGAAGCGCATCTTGAAGGCGGGCGTGACGGCGAGCGAAATGCCGAGCAGGACGGCGAGATTCTGGAGCGTGACCCACGTTTTGCGGGCGGTACCGAACGCGCCGTAGAAAACGGTGCCGTAGACGCTGAGCGGGTTTTCGCCGGTCAGCAGCATCGTGACGAGCGCGCAGACGATCAGCGCGAGCAAAATCGCCGCGCCGCGGATGGCAAACGCCTGATACCACGGCAGAGCGTCGCGCTTGGTGATGTGAAACAGCGATTTCTTATTCATCCGCTTTGCCTCCTCCCACGAGGGTCATGAGCCGGCCGATCTCGCGCTTGTCGGTGGTGCGGGCGTCGACCACGCCCGAGACCTCGCCGCCGCACAGGACGACGATCCGGTCGCACAGCTCCAGCAGCACGTCCAGATCCTCGCCGACATAGACGACGGCGACGCCCTTCATCTTCTGCTCGGTCAGCAGGTTGTAGATGGTGTACGAGGTGTTGATGTCCAGCCCGCGCACCGCGTAGGCCGTCATCAGAACGGCGGGCGACTGCGCGATCTCGCGCCCGACCAGGACCTTCTGGACGTTGCCGCCGGACATGCGGCGGACGGGGAAGCTGGTGCTCGGCGTGACGACGCCAAGCTCCTCCCAGATGCGGTTTGCAAGCGCCTCGGGGTCCTTGCGGTTGAGGAAAATGCTCTGCCCCTTGCGCCATGAGCGGAGCATCATATTGCCCGTCATGCCCATCGAGCCGACAAGACCCATGCCCAGCCGGTCCTCGGGGACGAAGGACATCGAAATGCCGCTCTTGCGGATGTCCATCGGGTCCAGCCCGACGAGATTTTTCGGCGCGCTGCCGTCGGGGGCGTAGAATGTGACGGAGCCGGAGGCGACGGGGTAGAGTCCCGCGACGGCCTCGAGAAGCTCCCGCTGGCCGGAGCCTGCGACACCCGCGATGCCCAGCACCTCGCCGGAGTTGACGGTGAACGAGACGTCCGACAGGCGCTTGACGCCAAGCTCGTCGTAGGCGGTCAGCCCCTCGATGACAAGGCGCGGCTGGACGTTCACCGGCTCGGGCCTGTCGATGTTCAGCGAGACGGCGTGGCCGACCATCATGTCGGTCAGGGACTGCTGATCGGCGTCCTTCGTCTGCACGTCGCCGATGTACTCGCCCTTGCGGAGGACGGCGACGCGGTCGGAGACCGCGAGCACCTCATGCAGCTTGTGCGTGATAATGATGAGGGATTTGCCGTCGGCCTTCATGTTGCGCATGATCTGGAACAGCTTGTCCGTCTCCTGCGGCGTGAGAACGGCGGTCGGCTCGTCGAGGATCAGGATGTCGGCGCCGCGATAGAGCACCTTGACGATCTCGACGGTCTGCTTCTGCGAGACGGACATGTCATAGATCTTCTGGTTGGGGTCGATGTCAAAGCCGTACCGGTCGCAGATCTCCCTGACCTTTTTGGATGAGGCGGCCAGATCGAGCTTGCCCGGCTCCTTGAGGCCGAGGACGATGTTCTCCGTCGCCGTGAACAGATCGACCAGCTTGAAGTGCTGATGGATCATGCCGATGCCGTGTTCAAACGCGTCCTTCGGCGAGGCGATGGTCACGGGCTCGCCGTGGATGTAGATCTGCCCCTCGTCGGGGAAATAGATGCCGGAGAGCATGTTCATCAGTGTGGTCTTGCCGCTGCCGTTTTCGCCGAGCAGGGACAGGATCTCGCCCTCGTGCAGCTCGAGATTGATGGCGTTGTTTGCCGTCACCTTTCCGAACCGCTTTGTAATGTTCTCCATTTTGATTGCGCATTCAGCTCCCAAGGCGGTCACCCTTTCTGTGCGGGATGGATTCCCGAGATTCAAACGCGCCGTCCGGCGCGTGCGTTGCATATGTGTGCGATGGGTTTATTTTATCATAAGATTTTTGGCTTGTAAATCAGAATAGCCAAAAAAAGTCTGGCTATCTAACTATTTTTTCATGTTCTGCCAAAGCGCGTTCGCCATTGCGGAAACCGTCTTTGGACAGAGATTCTGAAAGGAAAAATCGGGCTGCCCTCGGGCAGCCCGATCGTATACGGCGGAGAATTAGCCGAAGTTGGTATCCAGCAGCGTGATGCCGTCGATCTGCAGATCGAAATAGGGAGCGGAACGGAACGAGGACTCTGCGAAGTAGCCGGTCACGATGACCTCGGTGTCGGGCGTGTAGTCCGGATCAGTGTCCACGTCAGCCATGTGGGAGGTCAGCGTCTGGCCGTCCACGGTGAAGGTGGAGCAGTCGAAGACAAACAGCTCGCCGTTTTCGAGCTTCTTGGTCGCTTCTTCGATGGCCTCAGCGGTGCCGGGGGCAACGACCTTGTCGTTGAGCTCGGTCAGGACAACGGAGCCGGTCGCCAGCGAGCCGGTCCAGTCTGCGTCGATGGCTTCGCCGTTCATGGCCTTGGTGATGGCGTACTCATAGTAGGGAGCCCAGTCAATGCGGGAGGAGACGATGTAGGTGTTCGGGCAGGCAGCGCCGGTGGAGCCGTTGTAGGAGACGTTGGGAACGCCGGCAGTCTCACAAGCGGTCGGAGCACCCATGGAGTCGGCGTGCTGGCTGATGAGCTTGCAGCCGTTCTGGATGAGCTTCTGCGCGCCTTCCTTCTCGGCGGTCTCGTCGTACCAGCTGCCGGTGAAGGTGACTTCCATCGTGGCGGTCGGGCAGACGGAGCGGGCGCCCAGGAAGAAGGAGGTGTAGCCGGAGATGACTTCCGCGTAGGTGAACGCGCCGACGTAGCCGATCTTGGCGTCCTCAGCGGCGAACTCGCCGTTGGCGATCATCTCGTTGAGCTTCATACCGGCAGCGATGCCGGCAAGGTAGCGGCCTTCATAGATGGAGGCGAATGCGTTGTGGTAGTTGGAAAGGCCCTCGGTGTGCGCCTTGGTGCCGGTGGAGTGGCAGAACTGCACGTTGGGGAATTCCTTGGCGGCCTGGATCATATAGTCCTCATGGCCGAAGGAGTCGGCAAAGATGATGTTGCAGCCGTCGTCGGCAAGCTCGGCAGCCTTGTCGTAGCACTCCTGTCCCTCGGGGACGTTGGTGAGGATCTTGTACTCGACGCCGAGCGTCTCGCAGGCCTGCTTTGCGGCGTTGATGAAGTTCAGGTCGTAGGTGGAGTTTTCATCATGGAGCATGATGAAGCCAACCTTGAAGTTTTTGGCGGCGGGCTTGGAAGAGCAGGCGGCCAGAGCGAACAGCATCGCAGCGGCCAGAAGCAGTGCAAGAATCTTTTTCATTTTTGTTCCTCCTAAAATAATTTTTTGGTTCCGTTTCGACAGTAACGAATTCTTCGCAATGTCTGCATTTATTTTACTCCAAGTTTGAGAGCGTTTCAATATGCTTTGAAAAATTTTTTGAAGGCTATGGCCCGTATTCTCAACAAATCCGCGCCAAAAACCTAAAAAATTTTTAGGAAAAATCACGTCTTGACGTTTTGAACAGGGATGGCGAAAAAAGTTTGTAAAGAATCACAAATAAATAAAGTGGGAGAAATGACGGATATGTGCTATAATATTTGGACTGCCTTTGGGCACAATACACAGTTCGGGCATGCCGAACGGCAGAAAACAGACCAGAAGGAGGGGCGGAGCATGAACAGCTTTGTCTTGAAGGGGCAGATTTGTACGAGCGGGACGATGGACCGCATCGAGATCACGGAAAACGGCTTTCTTGTCGTGGAGGACGGGCTGGTGCGCGGCGTGTTTTCGGCGCTGCCGAGCCGCTTTTCGGCGCTGCCGCTGCGAGACTGCGGCGACTGCCTCATTCTGCCCGGCATGACGGATCTGCACATCCACGCGCCGCAGTTTGCCTTCCGCGGGCTGGGCATGGACATGGAGCTTCTCGAGTGGCTCAACACCTACACCTTCCCCGAGGAATCGAAATATCAGGATCTGGAGTATGCGCACCGCGCATATGCCTCGTTCACAGAGCATCTGCTCCGCAGCACGACCACCCGCGCCGCCGTTTTTGCGACCATCCATGTGCCCGCGACGCTGCATCTGATGGAGCTTCTGGAAAACAGCGGCCTGCGCACCTATGTCGGCAAGGTCAACATGAACCGCAACTGCCCGGTCTATCTGCGCGAGATCTCGA
>OBLG01001631.1_pt1 | contig 16413 bp, 10 predicted proteins | sample 1517451 | NCBI WGS metagenome assembly OBLG01 (sample SAMN04571694, study PRJEB22368) | human gut metagenome | biome: human gut; material: stool | host: Homo sapiens | place: Luxembourg | collected 2012-06-29
ACAGAACGGATACCCCGGCATCGGCGAAGTGCTCCGCGCTTGCCGCCGACCACGGGAACGGCAGCTCCAGCACGAGATCCGCTCCGCCGCAGAGAGCAGCCCGCGCACGCAGGTACGGGTCGGCGGCAGCAGGCTCGCCCCGCTGGACGAAGCGTCCGCTCATCACACATACGATGCACACGCCGTCACCCAGCGCTCCGCGCACCGCACGCAGCAGGCGCGCGTGCCCGTTATGAAAAGGATTGAATTCGCAGATAACGCCTGCGGCAGGCGAAAGCGCAGCGTGTTTCATAGAAGCAGTGACTCCTTACTTGAAGTACCTACAGTATACCACATTCCGGACGTCCGGGCAAGTCCCCCTGAGGGATTTTTGCTTGCGAAAGCGAGGGGCGTTCCATCGGCAAACAATTTGTAACTTTTCTCATGCTTCCTGACTCCACCATTGACAAAGCCTCCGTCTGTCCGTATAATTGTACGTAGGATCTGCAGGCGATGCAGACCATGAATGGGAACAGAAGCGGCAAATCCGAGAAGAAATTGTCTGGCAGGAAGTTCTGCGCCTTGGCAGTCAGAGCAACTGGCTTTTCCGCAAGCCGGAACTGCCAATATTTCTTCGTTGGTGAGAAAGGAAAGGTCACATATGAAGATTGAAATAGGTGAAAGCTTCAAAACACCGTTTGCGAACGAGGCAGGCGTGTATCAGGACGGCACGGTGCCACTGTACAGGGATGTAGACGGAAGATTGTGGGGCATGAGCGGGCATTCGCATATGGGGCACATCGGAATGTTCTGCGGAACGACGCTGAAGGATATGCGGTATGTATACGAGGCGAAGACGGATTTCGAGGTAGGCGCCGCCGGCACGGCGTTCGCCGGAATCAAATACCCGGAAGGAGTTTTGGCGCGAGGGAGCATCTGGCCGTTCGGCTTGTACATTTGCCCCGGCACGCATAGATTCTTTTGCTATTTTCACAATGAAACAGGTTGGAACGGCAAGGGCACTGCTTACGATGCGCTGGGGCCTTGCGAGCAACCGCGGTTCGACTCCGATTTCCGGCACGTCGGTATGATGCATTCGGATGACGAAGGACGGACATGGACGTTTGACAGATGGGTTCTCACGGGAGAAACCGTGTGCTTTACGGAAAAATATATTCCCGAAAGTATCAATGCCAAGGGGCAGACCGGGGACGTGGTCAATCTTGGCAGCGGCGATTTTTCATGCTTTTTTGATGCAGAGTTTTTGTATTTGTTTTATGACGTAATCCATGTGGACGTTGAAAAAGGGGAATGGCTTTCCTGCGATGTTTGCGTTGCGAGAACCAGATTGCGCAGGGACGGGATCATGGGTGATTTCGTGAAATACTATGACGGGAGCTTTTCCGAAGCCGGAAATCTGGGCAAAGAAAGCGAGATCGTCAGGAACGGCTGGCACCCAAGAGTCATTTTTGATACAGCAAGAAACCGCTACCTTATGTGTTATAACTTGTTTGACAGAACGTTGGTGGAAAAATTCGGATTGACCGAGCACATGGTGGTTTCGGAGGGCAAGAGCCTGACAGAATGGGGAGAGCCGTTGGCATTGCGGGACAGGGACGGACACTTCTTCGGAAATCATTATAACGCCATTGTGTCCGCTGATGCTTTCGGTCAGCCCTGCGAGTGCGCCGGAACCGTCTGCATAATGACCGGACATAACGGGACGGACGTCACGGGGTATGACGCCGAGATATGCGGCTGAATTGCGGGAAACACTGCACGGTGACAAGGTAGGTATTTTTGGCTTGGCGCCCATTGCGGATTGAACGGAACCATCAAAACAGTCTTGCTCCGGCTTTTTTGAAATTGCGCTTGACAGGCGCGGAAGCATGTGGTATAATAGCAGTGCGTTGCCCCAAGAACTCCAGATCCTGTCAGATTTGAAAGGAGCTTCCCATAGTATGAAACGCCGGTTCTTGATCGCGAGCATTATCATGACTGTTGTTCTTGCCCTTCTTTTGCCGTCCTGCGGGACGGACGGTCTGGAAACGGCAACAACCGTTCCGGAACTTCCGTCTTCGACAGATGCCGAAAGCGAAACAACTGCCAAGCCGGATATGTCCGGAGTGAAGTTGGAAGGTTCGACCTTCTCGGTTCTCTACCGCTACGGAGCCGGCTCATATGATGTCAGTGACGTATATTCGGAAGGACTTAACTCCGAACCTGTGAACGATGCCGTGTATACGCGCAACCTTCTGCTTGAGCACGACCTCGGGGTCAGTTTCAAGGCGGTTTTGAGTAAATCCCCGGTCGGGATGGTGCGGAGAACCGGCTTTGCCGGAGACGATCAGTTCGACCTGATCACGGACGCAATGAATCAGATGTTCCCGCAGTCACTGTCCGGTTATTACCATAACTGGCGGAAGCTGCCGCACTATGTTCCTTCTGATCCGTGGTGGGACAGTAACGCGGACGAAGCGCTGTCAGTCCAGAATGTGGTGTTCCTCGCCGTCAGCGATGCCAGCATGAGTGCGTCGAGCAATGCGCGTTTTCTGTATTTCAATAAGCATCTCTGCGATTTATACGGTATGGTTGCGCCCTACGATCAGGTGCGTGCCGGCACGTGGACGATGGACTCCTTTGTGGATATGGTGCAAACCGTTGCCTTTGACCTCAACGGAGACGGCGTTTGGGACGGGCATGACCGTTATGGGCTGCTCTCCGAAACCTCGACATTCTTTATCAGCGGCTGTGATGTCCCGTTTACGACCAAGGACGAGGACGGGTATCTGACGGTTTCCTTCGTATCCGAACGGACGTCCAACGTCATTGATAAGGTGGCTGAGCTGATGCGCGACAAGACACACCTGCTGTCCTTCGATGCGGCTGCCAAAGGGCAGGATACGTCGGGGTACAGGCATATCTTTGACTACGGTCGCTCGCTCTTCGCGGAAGATCACTTTCTTTTCGTGCAGAACGGCGCAGGGGATGCCAATTGCTTTGTGGATATGCGATCCGAATACGGCATCCTGCCGAATCCCAAGTATGATACGTATCAGGAGCGTTACTGGCATCTGGTAGATCCGTTTGCCTGCGCGTGGGCGATGCCGTCATCCGTCAAGGATCCAGACAGAGCGGCAGCTATCATGTCCTACTGGAGCTATCTCTCACATGATACGGTGGTAGATGCTTTCTACGAGATCACGTTGACATATAAGCGGCTGAATGCTCCGGAGGATTCGGATATGCTGGATCTGATCCGAGACTCCATGCGCTACGAAATATCCACTGTTGGGGATATGGGCATCACGTCAATCGTGGCTGGGACGGGGCAGGGAAGCGGTCTGGCATCCGCATACCAGAAGCGAAAGTCGGTCATCGAGCGGAAACTGAACGAAGTCAGCAAAAAATACGCGCGGTTTAATCCCTGAAGCGGCGGTTCGCGCAGTGTTTGCCGCACGCCGGTACCACTCTTAAGAGCAGTACCGGCGTGCGGCAGGACGAGGTTCTCGCTGTTTCCTTGATTTCATACTATGGTTCAAGCTGACCTTTCGGTTGGCTTGGTACACGGAGGGATATCGAAGTGGTCATAACGAGGCGGTCTTGAAAATTTGCGAGCACAGCGGTCGCAAAAACCTTGAAAAGCCTTGCAACACCTGACTTTTTCGGCACTCTGACAGTAGCACAAAAGCGCATTTCTAAAAGAATTTCTAAAACAATTGAATATCTGATGATTTCTGTCGAAAGACAGTTTCATATACGGAGAGGTATCGAAGCGGTCATAACGAGGCGGTCTTGAAACCTCCTTGCCATAGCGGAAGCAATCAGCGAAAAAGCCCTGTATTTGTGAGGAATACGCGCACTTTTCGGACAGCAAAGTTTTTTCTTCTAATGTTTTTTCTAATACAATTTCATAGTTCCGTTTATACGGAGGGATATCGAAGTGGTCATAACGAGGCGGTCTTGAAAACCGTTTGAGAGCAATCTCACAAGGGTTCGAATCCCTTTCCCTCCGCCATTTAGCGGCTAAAAACCGCGTTTAGCCGCAAGGGATAACCTTGCGGCTGTCATTTTTTCCAGGAGGTTGCTATGGCGAAGCATGACATTTTTTTAGTAGATGGAATTATTGATGATAGGATTGATAAAAAAATTCCGTCCAATGACAAAGGCGAAGTTTTTGAGTTGTTTGCTGTTGAACAGATCCTCAAAGATTATGATTTGTCCCAAGAGCAATTGTTGGACAATAGTGTTGATGGAAGAAATGATGGGGGAATTGACTTTATATTTTATTTTGTTAATGGTCAATTGGTCGCAGATCCATCTGATTTCCCATACCCCAAAAATAATGCTATTTTTGAGGCATATTTAATAACATGCAAGCATGCAGATTCTTTTAAATTGACACCTGTGGACAGTATATATTCAAGCATTGTTGAATTATTTGATTATAGTATCAAAACAGAGGATTTAAGTGCAGAATATAATGAGGATATACATCAAAAGCGTGCTGACTTTTTGAAAATATATAAGAAAACCGCTGTTTGCACCAACAGCAGTCTTAAATTTCATGTAATCTACGCCTGCCGTGGAAATGAAGAAGAACTCGCAGATAATGTATGTGCCCGCGCAAATCAGGTTGAAGTCGCGTTTTCACGAAATTTCTCTGATTGTGAATCTACTTTTTCCTTTTGGGGCAGTTCTAAATTGTTATCCAAATATCGAAAATCAAAAAAATACGATATTGATCTGCCAATCGAAAAAGTTTTAAGCAAAGGCAATCATGGAGTGGTATTAACAACGATTCAAAACTATTATGATTTCATAAAAGATGATGAGGGCAAGCTTAGAAGGTATCTCTTTGATTCCAATGTTCGAGATTATACAGGCTTAAACCGCGTTAATGAAGATATTTTAGAAACCTTAAAAAATCATAATTCTTCAGATTTTTGGTTACTTAATAATGGAATAACTATGTTAGTCAATCAACAAATCCCTATGGGAGAAGTAGTTAGTTTGAGTAACATTCAAATCGTTAATGGTTTGCAAACCACTTTTACAATCTATGATTATTTTTCCGGTGGAGGAACTGATCCTAATAACAGATGCATTTTAATAAAAATTATTAAATCCGAGGATGCATCGGTACGTGATTCAATCATAAAGGCAACTAACAACCAAACGGAGATAGCAATATCATCACTACATGCAACAGATAAAATACAGCGTGACATTGAAGAAATAATGCTTAGAAACGGTTTGTATTACGAACGAAAAGTGAAATTCTATGAAAACATGGGGATTTCATCAACTGATATTTTTTCCCCCTTATATATGGCTGCTGCATACGTGTCATTGATATTAAAATTGCCATTTCAAGCAGTTAGTTTGAAGCAAAAATTTATGAACAATCCTGAATTGTATGGATTAGTTTTTTCTGAAGAAACAGATTTAAATATTTGGCCCAAATTAGCAAAAATCTATAGAAAGACAGATGAATATTTAACTATTAAGAAACCCAATCATGGAAAATCTGAAAAGTTTAAAAAGCATTTGCGCCATGCTTTGGCTTTCTTTACTATTGCAAACAAATTAGGAACATATTCATATTCTATCGCCGATATTCTCCGTTTGGATATTGACACGCTAAACGATACAGATTTTGATGCAATATGGGTGTATTTTAAAAGAGAATTGGATGCTCAAACACCACCAGCTGAATTGTCGAAGAAATCATTTTTCATAAAAACATCTTCAAACTTGTCAAGTATTGCATCAATACAGGCGTTAAAACGCACACAAAATCCTTTTGCTGTTCATCAAACATACACTCTTACTGAAGACTTTTTAGAGAAAGTTAAAGTTGAGATCCCGCCCCAACCTTGGACTGTAGGAGTGCATCGAGTTATTGCGGAAAAATTAGGTGAACCGCCATCAAAAGTATATCAAGCAATCGATGTTTTAATAGAAAAAGGTCTTTTTTATAATCAAATTGACGGAGAGTTATTTGAGAAAGATGGAAAAAAGTAACCACTCCCAAATGTGAACAATGAATTAAAAAAGCACAGCCCCACTGCTATGGTGAGGCTGTGCTTTTTTACTCCTTCTCAACAAACAGCAGGATAGTATTCATATGCCATATAAACGCAAAGGTACTGTCAAGTATTTTTCGCAAAACCTACTGTCAAGTATTTTTCGCAAAAACATCTCTGCCAAAATGAAGTCCAGCGCCGGAAAGTCCGGCGAGGGGGCTGCCAAGCCCCGCTTATTTGCCCTGTAGCGTATTCCGGCGGCGCTGTCAAGGGTGCCGCTTCAGCGGCATTCATCGGAGTGACCGGTTACGGTCACGCAGACCCTTGACGGCGTCGACGGCATATGCTACTTTAGCGTTATTTATGCCACTTCAATGGTGGTCAGGTATTTCATACATAGATACCGCTTTGATCCCCACTCCTTTCCCGACACGTACCGCAATCTGGCACAAACCAGCATCAGCGCAGACTTTCCGTCCGGAAAAGTACCTACAACGCGCGTGCGTCTCCGAATCTCACGGTTCATGCGCTCAATGACATTGTTTGTGCGGATCTTCAGCCAGTGCTGTGACGGGAAATCCATATAGGTCAGCGTTTCCTCAATCCCGTCCTCCACCTTTTTCGCCGCTTCCTTCAGCTTCATTGCGCGGAGCTGCTCTACAATGTCTTTTGCTTTCTTCCGCGCCGCTTCCTTGCTCTCCTGTGCATGGATTGCTTTGAGCATCCTTGACACCTCGCGCGTATGTTTCCGTGGAATGACGGAGAACACGTTCCGGTAAAAATGTACTGTACAACGCTGGTATTTTGCCTCCGGAAAGACCTCTGCCACGGCATTGCACATTCCAAGGCATTTGTCTCCCACCATAAGCTTTACGCCACCCAAACCGCGTTCTTTGAGCCAAATGAGTAAGTTTTTCCAGCTTTCTGCATCTTCTTTCATGCCTTCTGCGGCCCCGATGAACTCACGGTAACCGTCCTCGTCCACGCCGATTGCCACAAGAATGCTGACGTTTTCAAACTCTCCGCCCCAATTTCGCTTGAGATAAATCCCGTCCACATAAACATACGGATATTTCCCGGACAGCCGGCGGTTGCGCCATTCCTCAATATGCACATACGCTTTCTGATTCAGCTCACTGACGGTGGAAGCCGAAACACAGCTGCCCCAAAGGGCTTCCGAAATATCTTCCACGCGCCGTACCGAAACGCCGGCGAGATACATCTCGATCAGGGCTTCCTCAACCGAGCTTTCTCGGCGGCGGTAGCGCTCAATGATGGCTGTTTCAAACGGTACACCTTTCAGCTTCGGAATATTCAGCGTTACCTCTCCGGATGTGGTTGTCAGTTTTCGGCTGTAGTGTCCCGAACGGTACCCCTGCCGCGATTCGGTGCGCTCATATTTTGCCGCATTCGTCAATTCTTCTGCTTCCTTGTTCAACAGCTCATTCAACGTTTCCTCTACGCTGTTTCGCACCAATTCTTTCAATTCGCTCTTGACGGTTTCCTCGTTTAGTTGTATAATAGGCTTGGACATGTTCTCTTAACTCCTTTCGAATGTTTGTGTAGTGACTTCATTCTACCAGAGTTTTGTGAGCATGTCTACCTTTTTGCTCTTTTTTTGATTTTGCGAAAAATATTATACCTTATCTTATCTTCGCATACCATTCGACCACGACCTCTTTCGGGATATGATACCTCCCACCGAATCTGACGGCAAAGAGTTCTCCCGTTTGCAGCCAACGCAGAATTTTTTTCTCACAGATTCCTGTCAGGCTGACCACCTGTGCGACGCTGAGATCGTCCGGCAGGACTGCCCATTCTTCTTCCAAACACAGCATATAATCATCTGTTTCTCCCTCCCGCAGTTCTCTCTGCGGGAGGTTTTCACATTTTCTATGGCTCCTGACCGGGTGTGCATTGAACTGTCCGGTCGGAAGTTCGCGTTGCCGCTCCGCGTCGGGACGCGCAAGATAAATGCGCACATCTTCCATCCGGATGAGATAAGTATGCGTTTTCGTACCGCGGTTCTGACATGGAATGATGCCCTCATCCAACATCCACTTTGCCTTGCGCTTGGAGATATGGAGCAGTTTATAAAGTTGTTCCTTGGTGATGATCTCGGGATCCATTTTCCCTTTCCTCCGCTTTGTTCTTTCCGAGTAACGATGCCATGGTTTCTCCAAGTTCAACTTTGGCGGAGTCATCCAGGTGCCCATAGGTGTCCATTGTAGTTGTGATGCTGCTATGCCCCATCCACATCTGTACCTGCTTCATACCCGCCTTGTGTGCAATCAGCATGGAGGCGCAGGAATGGCGCAGGTCGTGGAAGCGGATGCGCGGCAATCCGTTCTTCTTCAGCATTTTCGGGAAGCGTTCGCTGATATAGTTGGGACGGATGAGATTGCCGAGCGGATCGACGCAGACCATGTCGAGGTATTCCTTTGCGTAATCCCGACGGTAAAGGCGGCGGTAAGTATCCTGCAGTTCCCGGTGTTCCCGCAGGATGTTTTCCACCTCCGGCAGGAGCGGAAGCGCACGCTTGGAGGATTCGGTTTTCATTTCATCGGTGATAACGGTCTGTAATTTTCCGTTTTCCTTGACTTCGCTTGCCTTGTTGCGGATATAAATCCGTTTATTTTCAAAATCAATATTGCTCCACCTCAGCCCCACGACCTCACTACGCCGCAGACCGTAATAAGCGGCAAGGATGACCGGGAGGAAGAGACGCTCGCCTTTGGCGGCTTCCATCAGCAGTTGCACCTGCTCCGGGGTATAATAGCAGGCACAGTATTTTTTCGGCTTGGGACGATCCACCTTGTCAAACGGATTGGATAATAAGATCTCCTGCCGCACCGCCCATCCGCAGGCATCGTGCAGGAGATTGTGATACTCCAGCACCGTCTTTTCCTTGCACCCGTCAGCGCGGATGGAGGCGTAAAATTCCTGAATCCGCACCGGAGTGATGTCCTTCAGCGTCAGCTTGTCTCCGAAAAAGGTGCGTATCCGCCGTTCGATCAGCTCCTCATAGCCGTCGTAGGTCGATTTCTGCACATTCGGTTTCTTGACATTGACAAGCCAGCTCTGCAGAAATTCAAGGAAGGGACAATCCTCGGGGGAAAGGATGCCGCGACATTCCTTTTCGTATTGCTCCGTAAAGGTGGCAATCGCGTCCCGCAGTGCCGCCTTCACGACGGATTTTTTCGCATCCGGTGTGAGATTCAACCCGATCCACTTGTATTTCCTCTTTTTTGTGATCGGATCCCCGTACCCGATCACGGCATAAAGTTTTCCGTTCTTCTCCTGCACACTGCCTGAGAGCGCCGTTTCTTTTTTCATTCAGCATACCTCCTTTGCCATGTCAGAACACAACATATCACTTTTCTTGTCACAAGTCCAGCCCTTAGGGTTCGAAGTTACAGAACCAACACACTTTTTGTAACCGCCGGGTGTGCGTCGATCCATGATATATTCCATTACGGTGGTTTTGGCAACGCGGTATTCGCGCCCGACCTTTACTCCGTAAATACTGCCCTCCCGCACAAGGCGGGAGGCAAGCTTTGTACTGATGCCGAGGGCGTTTGCCACATCGCGCAGTGTCATGGAGTCAGGATAGTTCGCAAAAATATTTTTGTTTCCGGTCATTCAGCATCCTCTCTTTCTTACATAAACAGCCCAAAGGTGTTTTCTTCGCTTTCCGTTTCGTCGGAATTCTCGTCGCAGTCGGGATCAAGTGCAGATAAAATACCGATGACGGAGCCAACGACCGCACCGATCGCGTTGCCGTTCTCTCGGGCTTCCCGTTCGCGTTTTTCTTCTTCACTTTCCTCGGAATCCCCGTTGTTCAGAATTGAAACAGCGGAAGCAATCCCTGCAAGATCACCAATACCAGAATGAGCAGGCTTGGCAGGGCGAACAGAATGTTGAGCACCCATCGGGTAATGAGATCCCGGCGATTGAATTTTTCTATCTGCAAAGAAGTCCGGTCGAGCAGATTCCCAACCTGTTGTTCTTTGTCGCGGAGCAGTGTTTTCATCTCCTTCTGCAAACTTTCTATCGTCTGCCAATCCTTCCGGTGCCGGACTTCCATCTCTTTGAGTGTCTCCTGTATCTGTGCTGCCCGCCGGGCGAGTGCCGAAGCCGTAGCCTGCATCTGCAAAACCGTTTCCCGCAGGCTGTCGATCTGCTCGTTTCCGGGTACCGTTTCTTCCGGAAGCGGCACCGGCATATTCCGTTTCATCAGCTCTTCGGGCGAAAGCCTTGCGCAGGTTCTGTCGGACGATGAATTCATATTCCATGTTCTCCTTTAAGAATTTTTCGTCGTGTAATTTGTTGTCACGACATTTGCGGTAACTGCCATCCTTGCATTTTCCGTCACGGTAACAGGTGTAGGTAATCTGTTTTCTGCCGTCCTCCCACCGCACGCCGTAGCCCTGCAGACGCATGGCCTCGATAAAATCTTCGCGTGACAGACTGCGCGCCATGGCAAGTGTGATCGCACCGCAGAGACGAAACTTCCAGCTCTCCCCTTGAATTGCTTTGCGATATTCCCCGTTGCCGATGCCGTGAACCTTGGCTTTTCGATAGGTCGGCAGCGTGGCGATTCCGTGGGAGCGGCAGATTTCGTCGCTGATAGCGCGGAGCTTTTTCAGATTGTCCGGGGATTCATGCAGTTTCTTTCCCGTGTCCGGATGCACCGTGTTCACGATCATATGCGAGTGAATGTGCGCCCGGTCGACATGGGTGGCAATCAGAACTTCATAGCCCGTCCAGGCTTTTGCGGCAAACTCTCCGGCAATTTCGTTTGCCTGCAGCGGAGTAATATTTTCGTCCGGCGAAAAGGATTGCACATAGTGGCGGAAAAGAAGTCCGTCCGTTTTTCCCCATGACGCCTTGGTTGCCATAAACTGATTGTAGGCGATTGAGGGAACGCAGTTCTGACCCGTGACAGAAAAAATCTCTTCTCGAATCTTGGTTTTGGATGGCTGCAGGCAATATCCTATTACATTGCGCATGACGGACGGGCGAAAATCGGTGCCGCTTTTATACCGGATCAGCTTCAGAATCGGCAACGGCATCCTCCTTTCGGCGCAGGGCGATTCGCATCAGTGCCACATGAATCTCGCCCAGTGCCTCGGTGAGATCATGCAGTCCGATCACACGAGTGGTGCCTGCGTTTGCAAGTTTTGTGAGTTGGTTGACATTGTTTCCGATCCGGCGCAGTTCGGTAAGGATCGGCTTCAGATCTTCCATCAGCGTAATTTCCTTACCGAGTGCGGCAGTAACCAGAAAATCGGTGCGGGAAAGTTTTGCTTTTGCCGCCTTGCGGTCGATGATTTCAAGTTCCTTTTCCGTTACACGGATGGGAATATTTTTGTTTCGGATTCTCAAAGAATCACTCCTCTCCTGTTGTTTTTTAATAGGGGTGCGGGCTTAGCCCGCATAAAATGTGCGGGGCGGAAAGCCACACGCTCTGCTCGCCACGGCAAAAGCCGTGAAAATACGGAAAGCCGTTCATGTGTCAGGGACGCAAGGGACGGAAGGAACGCAGGTTTCACACACCGTGTTTCGTGCGTCACTTGAGTCACTTTGCGTCACATCGGTAATGCGGAAGGAAGGTACTGTACGAATAAGTAGCGTTGTCCGTTGCTTCGTTTGCTCTGAAACTTCACACCGTGCTCGGCAAGGAGGCGCTGGCTGCGATTCATCATCTGCTTGAGCGCCTTGGGAGACAGATGGGTTCCGGCATAGGTATTGTAGCGTTCGGCAAACTCCGAGTTGTCGCCGCGGTATTCTTTTTCTGCTCTCATAAATTCCGACAGCAAAGAAAGTTCGGGCGGAAGCAGAATCTCCGGTGCATCAAGGCTGTCCTTCATCAGCGACCAGATGCAGGTCTTGGAATCGAAATGCAGCTCGATCCTCCGTGAGGGGATGTCCCTTCCCGTGCATTCCAGAACGCCGTCGGCTTGTCCCCTTTGTGCATGATCCAAAACGAACACTGCATCCACCGCCCCCGAAATGCCCGTTGAACCGGAGATCTTGTTCAGCGGATCGCTGTCTCCCATTTTGCGTAGATGGTGAATCAGCAAAATCGTCAGATTCAACTCGTCGGCAAGACGCTTGACCTGTCGTACTTCCTCGTAATCGCTTGCATACGAGGTATCGTTTCCCGGCTTGCGGATGATCTGAAAGGTGTCGATGATAATAAGCGCAAGGTCGGGGTGTTCTTTTTTGAAGTTCATCAGCTGCGGAATCAGCCCGTCATTCAACGAATCGGCTTCAAAGGACAGAAAGAGATTTCCCGCGCCCTCGTCGGTGATGGCATTCAGGCGGTCGTGGATGCGCCCGTTGCCGTCTTCCAGGCAGAGATAGAGAACTGTGCCCGGATGGACTTTCAGCCCCCACAGCGCCTCTCCCTTGGCGACATGCAGGGCAAGGTCGAGTGCCATCCACGACTTGCCGATCTTTGGTGCCCCGGCTAACATACACAACCCCTGCGGGAGCAGCGTTTCCACGCAGAATCTGCGTTCCGTAAATTCGGAATTCATTAAGGTTTCGCTGTCGATGACAGCAAGAGGTTTTACATTTTTCATGTTTTTCCTTTCGTTTTTCACCGTTGGTACCATTTTGATACCAACGGTGAATCTGGTTTTCTCACCGTTGTTCTCATTTTGAGAACAACGGTAGCGGTTCTCTTTTTGGCGTACTGCGGAGTATCTCGCAGGATCTGTTCCGTGTCTGTTTACAAGGAACCGAGAATCACAAATGCATTCGCGGGTATCCATTCAACCCGAAATCGCATCTTCTGCCTGCCGGCAGACCGCACCGAATGCGGGAGTATCATTATTCGCTCCGATCCTGTCATCGCCGCTCCCGCCATCCTGTTTCCGGCAGGATCCGAAACCGTGATGAATCGCTCGGCGGCAAGAGGCGTCGACTTTCCTCTTGCCGTGTCGTGGCGCTCACGTTCGGGGGCTTGCCCTTTCGGGCGGACCGGGGAGTTCCCTCGGCAGTACGCTATTCGGTTGTCAAAGAGCAGAGGAGGAAAATATACATTCGCTTCTATTGGCAAAATAATCGGCACTTCTGAACCAGGCTTGAAAAGATCTCGCGAAAATTCCCCTCACCCTGTATTCCACACTTTTTTCGCGTTTGACCACCCCAAAATCGCATTGTTTACAAAATCGTTACAATCGTGCGCGGCTTATCATGCAAGAAAAAGAATGAGCGTGATATTCGATACCAAAGACACAGACGCCAGTCGTCGTTTTCCGTCGTCCCTCACTTAATAGCCACAGGAAAAGCGAAAGTGCACCCCCTCACTTCTACTGGCAAAAAAATCGGTGTTTTCACAACCGTTTTGAGATTTTATTTGAAAAACTTTTCTCCACACTCCTGTAGCCAAGAAAATCGGCGTTTTGATAACCGGTTTTGAAAAGCCACGCGAATTTCCCCCTCACCCTGTATTCCACACTTTTTTCGCGTTTGAGTGTACCAAAAACGCATTGTTTTCAAATTCGTTACAATTGGGTGTCGCTCAGTATCGCAAAGGGGAAAAAGAAAAGCGCCCAACCGGTTGGTTGAGCGCAAATTGCTTATGATACTTGTATTTTGTCAAGTTTATATGTACCTACGACTCCGTTACCGCGGACATTTTCAAAAATCCCGCTTTGAAAGCATCCGGGAAAATGAATGTTTTTTCTCCGGCATCAAAGTTTACACGGATATGTTTCCCTGTCTTGTCGATCCATGTGATGGTACCGGTTCCGAAAATCTTATGTACAACAACATCCCCTTTATGAACATCCGGAGCGACATACGGTTCTTCTTTCGGTGCTTGCGACGGTGTTGGCTTTGCGACAGGATTTGTCGCGGGCTTCACTTCGTATTGCTCGGTGACAAGGGACGGCGTTTTCCTTACGGTAGCAAAAGACACGGGTGCAGCGGGAGATGGATCTTCCTCCGGTTCGCTATCATCCGGCAGCGTTTCCGACGGACGGTCATTTTCCATCGTCGCCTGCTGATTGTAGAACAACTTCGCATATTCTTCGCGGCGGATAACAGTATCCCAACCGCCGATATCTTTGCCCTGATGCCTGTCAATCCCGGTATAAGACAGGCTGGAATCCTCATATCGCTTGAATTTGAAAATCGCATCATTCATCAGACTTGCATTGAAAACGCCGAGCGAACAGAGCAGTTCAAAGTCTTTGACATCCAACCCGGTTACCTTTTTGAAAAGCCCTGGTTCCAGTTGCGTGATTACATCGCGGAGCGACCGCTCTCTGTAATCGGTCAGATACATAAATACCGGTACGCGCGTTGCGAATTTGATGAGTTTTTCCTGAATCTGCTTGCGCATGGATTTGTATTCTTTTTCTTCGGCGGAAAGTTCCTTCTTTTCCTTCGGCGTGAGTTTTTCTTCGCCTTCTTTTTTTGCCTTTTTCACCGCTTCGGATTTGTTGATGATGGTCTGAATATCGCTGTTCAGGGAGCGGAAGCCCTCAATGTTCATCAGCGCATCAAGTGCCTCTTTGCTTGCCAAAAGGCGGCTCAGCGTGCCGTTGTCCACATTGACAAGCAATGCCGATTCCCAACGTTTGGCAAGCAGCGTTGCACTGGTACCCGCCATTGCGATATCCAACACATCCTGCGCGTTGATCTGCCGCATGGTGCTGCCGTCGTAGGCAAGAACAGGCAGGAAACCGATGAATTCCGCCACCTTCTTTTCGGGATTGCATTCATTGACATCCAATCGGCAAGAGTAATCGGAAATCTGACGGAGCGCACGGTCAAGCGCAAAGTCAAAAACGTAGCACTCCTGCTTCATAATGGTTTTGTTGCCCGCCTCGTCGGTGATTTCCCAGGGGGACTGCACACGGAATGCAGTCTGAAAATAGGTTTCGGGGGATTTGAGAATGCGGAGCATGAAAACGCCCGTCCACGGCCTGACCGTGACACCTGTCGTCAGCTTTCCGCAGGAGAGTGTGATAGTTTTGGTCTTCAGCGGATCACCCATCGACTTCAGCACAGGTGCAAGCGCATCCAATCCGATCCCCGCGCGTGTTCCGGCGCAGACATTGATCCTGTAATCGTGATAAAATGCGTTCTGCTTCTGCATGAGCAGATTGTACATAGCAAAACAGGCGGCAACATTCGGCAAAAACCACAGCGTGTGCGACAGAACATTCAGAAGGCGCGTATCGGAATACGGCATTGGCGGACGCCGATCCTGACCAAGCTTCATATCGTCTACATTGGAGGGCAGGTAGGATCCGCGAATGAGGTTAAGCCACTTCTGCACCTCGTTTTCGTAAACAAACCGTGCGTCTTCCCCTTTGCCTTTGGCAGAGAAGAAAACATTCAGGTCAAATTCATTGAATTCCCCCTGCATGGCAATCTGACGGATGCTGTCGGGGATGCGGTAGGTCAGCATGACCATGCGCGGCAGGGACAGATACGGATTGCCCGAGCCCACCCAATTTTCCTTGGCGCGTTGCTCGTCGGAATAAGTCCAGTTGAAGATCTGATCTTCGATGAATTCGCCCGAATTGATGGCGCGGAAAGGCGTACCCGAGAGAAACAGATAATAGCTTGTTGTAATGGGCAAAAAGGTTTCATTGTAGGCGTTTCCCGCTTCTTCTATACTGTATTTTTCGGCATCGAAATCGGCAGACTCCTCTTCGTCCGGATTTTCAAAGAGTTTCCTTGCATTCTCACGCCACGCGCCGAAATGATACTCGTCAAAAATCACCAGATCCCAATTGGTGGTATGGATAAATTCATTTTTTGCCTTGATACCGCCCGCCTCGTTGGTGCCGAGCAGATCCTGAAAAGAGCCGAATACCACAATAGGACGGGACTTGTCCGCCATTTCATATTGGCGGTCTATGTTCATGTCGCCCATATGTGCGTCCTTGTTGGAGACAAACTGCCAGCCGTCAAAGTCCACATGTGTCACAAGATCCTCGCGCCATGCCGACTCAACTGCGGGTTTGAAGGTCAGCACAAGGATTCTGGAGAGTCCCATTTTCTTTGCCAGCTCATATGAAGCAAATGTCTTGCCAAAACGCATTTTGGCGTTCCAGAGAAATTTCGGGACTCGCCCCGGCTCGTCCGACTTGGCTTTTCTGAAATAATCCGCAGTGCGCTCCACGGCACGCACCTGTTCGGGGCGCATACGGAAGATCGCCGTGCGCTCACCGTCTGACCGGATTCCGGTTTTCAACTCGGTTATCGCCGCTTTGACATCCTCAACCTTGCAGTTAAACCACTCGTTGCGGTCACTTCCTGCGTTCAGCCGACGGAATCCGCGGCGCTCCAGAATACGGTGGATATCGTGATCGGTAAAACAGGAACCGTCGGGACACATGGCAGACTCACGCAGGAGAATCTGCGCCTTTACACC
>OBLG01001641.1_pt1 | contig 16284 bp, 8 predicted proteins | sample 1517451 | NCBI WGS metagenome assembly OBLG01 (sample SAMN04571694, study PRJEB22368) | human gut metagenome | biome: human gut; material: stool | host: Homo sapiens | place: Luxembourg | collected 2012-06-29
TTTTGTTGGTTGCGGGGACAGGACTTGAACCTGCGACCTCCGGGTTATGAGAAATCTAAAATTTGTGCGTTACAGTGCGGTTTTGTTGGGCTTGGTGGTATTGCGTACCAAGGCTCAGAACGGATTTTGTCCCATGTGTACAAAGGAATACTACATAGTGCTGACCCATTCCAACCCCTTTTGGGGGCAAATCTGCAAGACAGATTCTCATACGCACCAATCAAATAAATGCGCAGCTTTGGTTCCATTGAAAAATGCGGATACCAACATCACGAGGTTTTCGCACAGGAAAAGCCCAACGAACCAGTATATAAGTTTTACTCTCCGGCAAGAAGTTGTACGCAAGCACTACTCCGCGGCACTCCTGCACACCGCCCCCATCGCCGCGAAAAACGCCCCTGTTTGGGCGCGTTCGCGGTGCATCGGCGTGGTACTCGTCCAGCCTAATACCACCATAAATTCCCCGCTTTCCGGGGATTTTTGTTTTACCACAACGGCATTTACCTGGACGGGATTCCCCTGTACAGGCAAATCCTGCACAAATAAATACTAAGATGCTAATCGTATCCTATCCGTATCCCCACACACTGCATCAGCACGGTAGTTGTCAATCATAATATATCTACTTGAAATCCTCTTTTAGTCAATTTGGGGATGCAATCATTCTGTACACCCCATGGAATTAGCTGTGCTTCAGTAGTCAAAAGCACAGTATTTCCTGCAAAAGCAGGATGTAAAATTTGTTCCATCAGTTTTATAATTCGTTGCCTATTTTTCTCTTTCCTATTAGTTTCTCGTATCCTTTAACAATATACCCTGCTACTTGCTTGGCATCATCTTCTGTGTTTTCAGTACCGAACGTAATGCGAAGTGTGCCGAGCGCAAGATTATCCGGCAAACCGATGGCCTGTAATACATGAGAAATTTGTGTACTACTTGAATTGCAGGCTGACCCGCTGGAAATGCATATACAATGCAGATCCAAATAGTGTAGCATTGCCTCTGCCTTTATGCCCGGAACTGCAACACTAATGCTGCCCGGAATTCGTTGGTCATCACCATTAAAGCAAACACCCGGAATACTGTCCGACAAAATGTCCACAACAATATGCGACAAAGTATTTGCATGCGCCGCTGAACGTTTCATTGACGCACAATTTTCTTGCAGCGCTGCGGCCATACCAACTATAGCCGGCACATTCTCAGTTCCAGAGCGCAGCCCAAATTCTTGTCCTCCGCCGTAGAGAAGCGGGGAAAATCGTTCCGGTTCACGCACAAATAAAAAGCCAATGCCTTTAGGTCCATTAAATTTATGGGCTGAGGCAGATAAAAAATCCACCTGCATGCGCTGAACATCTACGGGAATGTGTCCGACAGCCTGCACAGCGTCCGAATGAAAAAGCGCGCCTGCCGAATGAGCAGTTCTTGCAAGGCTTTCAATTGGCTCAATCGTGCCAATCTCGTTGTTTGCGGTCATAACGCTCACCAAATCGGCATCTTTGAGAATGTCATCTATTTTTGTAGTTTTTACAACGCCATTCCCATCTACCGGTAAGTAGCGAATTTCCGTTCCGCAAGAAGCCAATGCTCTGCATGTATGTAAAATCGCGTGATGTTCAATGGGAGAAGTAACAATGACACGTGAGCTTTTTTGACGCCCAGCACATCGCAGCACCCAATTATTGCTTTCCGTGCCGCAAGAAGTAAAAATCACCTGCTCTGGTGTAGCATTGATACAGGACGCTATCGTTTTTCTTGCTGTTTCTACTGCACGACGCGCCTCAGTTCCAGCACCGTATAGTGCGGACGGATTTGAGAATAACTCACTGAAATAGGGCAACATCGCGTTGATTGCTGCTTTCGACATTGCTGAAGTTGCTGCATGGTCAGCGTAAATCATAGTTATCCCTCATCATTATATTGAACATTAGGTACACACCTTTTTTTCGGTGTGTTGTATTCCTTGGGGTCAATAATGCCCAACTGATAGCGGATGATTTGGCGCATTTCTTTTGCTGGTTCCAAGCAGTATTTGATAAACTCATCTTTGGGAATGTCTTCTTTTGTACGCGCATTAGGAAACAGCAATTTCACAAAAGCACAACAAATACGCTTTATTGCCGTCAAGTCACGCTGATCCGAAGCAGGGTCATAGCAGATGCTTTGATCCACAACCGTATCATATTGCAAGTCATCACGGAGTGCGTGCATAACTTCGGCAAAGTATTCTGTGTTCAAAGCCCAGCCGCGCGCAATCATAGATGCTTGCATTCGTGGAATTTTCCAACCTTCAACGAAGCCATGAATCCTATCCAGTGTAGCTGCCTCACGAAAGATTGGATGAATTTCTTCGGTCATATTTTGGTGGACATCAAATTTATCTGCCGCAATATTTCCCAGTACAACAACACCGGCAGAGGCACTCACCTGCGCCTCAAAGCCTTTCACTTCGCCAAATTCCATATAATCTTTCAGTGCCTGTTGAACTTCTGATGCTGGCTGAAATGTAATGGATTGGCTCTCATCAAACGCCACGTAATCATAACGCGTTAAAAGACCCGGCAACTTCTTGCTATTGTCATAAATCAAAGCCGCACGCGAAATCGTGCCACTCGAAACAAGCCAACCGCGTTTGCTGATTTTCTCATAAACATAGCTTTTTCCTGTGCCCTTCGGTGCCAATTCCATTAAGTTGATACGTTTTTCAACAAACGGCAAGAGCCGGCGCAAGAAATATAGTTTGGTTTCCATTGACGGAACGCCATTCTCATCAACATAGCCGTCCGGATTATAGTCAGCTGCAGAGATCAAGACATTGACCCACTCTTCTGTCGTAAAGTGCGTGCGAGCCTCCCTATAATAATCCAAGTCAACTGTATATGGACAGAATCTTTTATATCCAACCAAACGCAATATTCCCTTGGCGGTACGCTTGCTTAAATCTTGCGCCCAAATCATGGAGAGAATGCCCCAGCACTCATTTTCCCGCAAGAAGGTATTTTGCCATTCTTCTGCAACACCCTTGTCAACCACACCACCTGCACCGGCTCTAATTCCACCAAAGTCGGGAAGTTCAAAAACAGTATTTCCATTTTTAATATCTACCGTAACACGGATTCTCGCCAAAAAGTGAACCGTTTCTCCATTTACCATTCGAAATTTGAATTGTTCAAAATCCTTTCCATTAGGAATATATGTTTTTATATAGCTGTTTACACCATCGTAGTCAATGCTGCCATCCATATTTGAGAATTTCATAACAAGCCAATCTCTCATATATGCAGGCAAGCTAAGATTGGAAAAGAACTCAGTTCGCTGTGGATCTTTTAAAACAATCATCTCAGAGAAATATTCGCGTACTTTTTCCTCTACGGCATGATTCACTTTTAAACACCTCGCTCTTATAAGAACAGACTACAACCTTGTTCTTTAAATTCTCGAATCTTGATTTTTAAATCTTCCGTTGAACACTCAAGATAATCTGCCAAGCAGTCCAAGCAATAAAAATCTTCCGTATCAACATCAATCAATTTCTTGCTGAGTGCAACTTCTTCTTTTTTTAGTGCTATTTTGCACTCACAGCAAATTCGTTTTGCTCTTGCCATTATAAGTCTCCAAACAGATCGTCATTGCGGCTTAAGCCCGCAGCCTCAATCCTTACAACGGGTGTCTGTGTTAAAAGTTGTCCATCCGCTATCATTTTTAGATTTGCTTTCCCCAAAAATACATCTACAAATGTCAATTCCCAGCTGCTGTTGTCTATACGTTTGCAAGTGGCATGGCAATCATTGTATTCGTTTGAAAGGACAGCTGAAAGATTTTCAACGCAAGTGTCCAACTGCACCGTAGCAACTGTCTTTCTTTGCGTACGCTTCCAGCTTGTTCCCTGTTTCACTGTAAAAGTAATGCTCTTGTGCTTTACAATATTGGATGTAAATACCATAACCGGGACAAGCGCTTCTTCCGGAGTCGCTCCGCCGTGCAGTTCACCAATCAGTGCAGTATCCTCCTCAAAGGAGACTGCTTTTCCACTCTGTTTGTAATGCTCATAATTCCGTATCACAAGGTACTCTTTGCCATTTTCTTTTACCCAGACCGTGTTTTCTGCATCGCCATCGTGCAAAGGATCATAGGGTCTGCCCAGTTCACAGTACCGCCCCAAGCTCTTGGAAATCGCCTTTTCCGGCAGCTGCGTTCCGGAAATTTTATGGAAAGCAATGGCCGCCAAGCGACTTGTACCGTGGTCACCAGTTACAATCACCCTTGGATATGTTTGGAGCTTTTCGTCAATGATCGGGAGCAGGTTTTCTATAAAAGCAAATTCGCTGTCAAGGCAGCTATGGTAGCTGTGCTCATCCGGTTGACCCATATGTGCCAATTTATCCAACGCGTCTAATTTCTTATAATCAGCCACCATCGTATGCCAGACATCGTTAAAACACGTTTCTGTGGGAAGAATTGCTTGGGCAATTTCACAATGTGCAAGCTGCCCGTTCTGCAAATTGTTGGATAGTTCAGATAAGCAGGGAATCCATTCCGCGCCTAAAGCATCGACCCACAAAATAAAATTATCGTGATCATTATAATTGCTCAAATAGGAATATCTGCTATTAAATTCCTCCAAGGAAAGTGCCATTCGAGTTTCTTGAAAATCAACCGAAACCGTACTCTGCAGTTTTGCTTTACGGTAAGAATTAAAATAGGAATCTACCTTTTCCTGATCAAGCGGGTGCGGGTCTATGTATTCCGCAAGAACGGGGAACTTTTCTCTTATCACTTTTGCTATTGAGCTTGCCTTTCCGCCAATGGAAAGCCACTTTTCGGCTACAGAAATTGCGTAAGTTCTTTCAATATGGCTGCGGCAAAGCAAAAGAGAAAGCTTTTCACTTTGATTCGGAATATTAGAAAAAGCTTGCTGCATTTCTTCCTCCTGTGGAACAAAATGCATCGAGCAAAGTAATGTGTAACGTTCTTCTTTCCACGCTTCCGGTCTGACAGATAAATTCAACAGATAAAAGTAAATATCATGTGGAATATCCGATGGCTTTTCCGAATGAAGAATCACATTGCCCGCATAACCTTTATCCTGAAACAGGCGATACCACAGCCAAACCAACCATTGTTTTTCCTGAGAGAGTTGCTCCCAATTGGACAGAATCGCCGCAAGAGAAAAAGTCTCCATATTAAGCAGATGAAGAAGAAGTTCCTGCAAACAGGTTGTCTGCTCCGTACACTGCTTTAGAAGGAAGCCCCACAAATGTTCGGATCCCCATTCTGGTTTCAGCGAAGCTGCATCCGGCATCTGTGTACGCAGGTATTCAAAGGGGCTTTTGATAACACTAACTTCATAGATGCCCGAACTGGTTTCCACGTTGCGATATAGTCTGGTCACAACGCGGCAAGATTCCTGCTGCTCAACGAGATGTTCCCAGCTTGTCAGCTATTGGGTGATACCATAGCTTGCACCAACGACGGGCAATAGCGATGAAAACGCATCTGAAAAGACAGTCACTTTCACACGATCTTGTGTAAAAGATGTTGCATCTACTCTCCAGATGTGCTCCGCCTGCCGTTCATCCACTGCGGGCACAACACGTTCCCACAAATCATAACAAGCATACATTGGCAGAATGATTCTGGCCGTGTCTTGCGCATTTTGCTGCTTATTCCACAGAGAAATCAGCTGACGGCGTTGTGCGTTCTTCTCGCGTGAAAACGCAAAGCGCAAATATTCTCCCATTCCCAGCAATTGAATCTGTCTAGACGGCTGTTCAATCAAAAGGTTTTGGATTTTTGCAAAGTCCGGATAGGTGTCTGTTCCACCACAAAAATCTGCTATATTTATCGTTCCATCGCAAATGGCAGCCAGCTTATTTGTGATCATTTTGTATTGGTCAAACTGATCCACAAAAATAATCCGCAAAGGAAATCGAGATTTTATTCCTTTGTCTTGGCGAACTCTGTCGATCACCTGTTCCGGGGTCATTTTTCTTCACCCTTTCAAATGAAATAGCGTGAGAACTCAGGATTTTCATTTAGCATTTTTTCGATACGTTCACGGAGCGACGTATCCGGCATAGTTTTTGCATTGCTTATAGCCGTGTCATAATCTCGCTGCTTGGCAAGCTCCTTCTGCCGCGAACGGAGAGTACGAATAATCTGCCCGATTTGCGTATCCCACACATAAATGTTCGGTCCCAGTGTGCTGCGAAGCTGCGCCATCAGTTTGTCGTGCTCCGCTTTAAATACTTCGCGGAATTCCTCACCGACCTGTGCAAAGAAACAATTTTCCACAACTGTCGTATCCGTCAGCTTTGTCAAATCTGTATTCTTCAAGAATGCGTCGCTCGCTTTCAGGTTTGCAAGCGTAACGTGAGCATTGCGTTGCATATCATAGATTGTACGAATCGCATCCTGATCGTCGCCGGTAAACATCCATGTGATGGGACATTCGTATTTTTTGCACCATTCGGCAATATTGTCTGTGGCTGTTTTACTTGTCCAAAGCGTATTGATGTCATGGCACAGACGCGAATACTGAATATGCGTCAGTTGGTGTTGGATGCTTTCTCTGAAAATCGCCGGCTGCGTATCGTATTGACAGGTATGCAAGCCGCCGAATATCGTAGATAGCTCATCCTCCGTACATGCGATCTGCATATTTTCCAGATATTTCCGGACCACAAGCTTCGGATTTGTAATGTACTGCCATGCCTCCGAACCGTTTTCCTCAATAGCGTGCAGTTCCGCTTCCGAAATAAGGTCGGCAAGATACTCAGATTTCCGGCTCAAATGGTACATGGCCTTCATGGCATCTATCCATGTATAGTCCATGGCTTCTATCACACTGCCCGGGACCTTCATGCTTGCAAAACAATTTTTCAAATCAGATTGGCAGGCGCCAATCGTTTTGTGTTTTGTTCCAATGGCAGAATTCACCGCCAGGATCAGGTCGTACAATGTTTGCAGTTGGCTGAGTTTCTGGATCACATCTTCTTCCTGCCAGGAAGAAGTATCGCCCTCCATCGTGTGGCGCAAATCGTTCAGCAGGTCAGAGTTGTCCAGGGATAGCGTGCCTATTTTTTCCTCCAGCTGCGGTGCTTTTTCATGGATAAAGTTCCGCAGCACTTCATTGCGTTTTGCGGGGTTCTTATAGGCTTCTGTCAAAGCGCGCTTAATACGCGCTTGTCCCTTGCAGGTGTCTACCACCGCAGCCATATGCGTTTCCGCTGCACCTGGGTCGTCCAAAAACGCTTGCACAGAATCCACGATTTTGTTCGATGTTTCCTTGCTGTCCAAACTGCCAAATAACTCCACCGGGAGATACTTCAAAATCCAGAACGGAATACCGTAATCAACGATTCGTCCTTTGCAGGCGCGGCGCGCACCGGCCTCACTTGCACAGGCTTCATCTGTCAAAGCAAAAAAGACCTTGGCATACGGTTTGAACATGCCCCACGTCTGCGAGCCGGAAGAAAGCGCATTATTGATAAGCTTTCCCTTGCACATTTGGGCAATCATTTCCGCCATCATGTCCTTATTGCTCAACTGATGCGGATTGCCCGTGTTATCCAGCCATGTGTATTCTCGGTCAAGATAAAAGCGGAAAACATATCCCAGCACAAAGGCGCTGGCCATTGTGTCGTAATAGCCGAAAGGCGGGTTTTGCAATTTTTGCCACAGTTCGTCCAAATCAACACGGGCACCCTGCGTTAGCTCGCGAATCAAAAATTCCGCCAATTTGGCGATTGCATCTTGGGCTGCACTGCCGGAGCAGTTGCTCAAAACTTCAATCGTATCAGCCTGAGCTAAATCGGGGTAACGCTGTACCGCGTTCAGGATTTCTCTTTGCTGTGCATTGCCTGGTTCACGAGTCAGGCCAAGCAGGGCAGCCGGTTTGTTAGAACTTTTGTACGCTGTGCCCAAAATAATAAAGCGCTCTGTGGCATACGGGAACAAAGGTGCAAAAATCTGCTTTTTAACAACATTGGAAAGCGAGCCGACGTTGAACAGCGTGGTAAAGGCTTGTTCTTTATAGAACGCCACCATATTGCTGCTGGCAGCAGAAACTGCCCACTCGCTCAAGATGCTGTTGGCTTCTTCCTCATAATTATCCGCGTTTCCTTTTTGTCCCTCGGCAGCGGCCAGTTCTTTATTTGCAATGGCGCGGTACCATTTTGTCAGCTGTTCTTCCGTAAACGGCGTTTTCAAAAGAACGACGATCATACGGCCTGTCGGGTCGTTCTTTGCAATGGTGCGCAGCGAATCCTGCATAGAGACAAACTGGGTAGCCTCCGCCGGGGCAACAACCAGCATCCCCAGTGCGTAAGGCTTCTTTTCCAGCGTTTCCTGCAGTTCTTTTTGCCGCTGGTTCAAGGTGGCCGTATCCGGGGAGGTCACAACAATCTGAATGCGTTTTGTGTAGGGGTCGTTGGCGATCCACATACGCTGCTGCAACTGCTGTGCACAGAAGCCGTCTCTGCCAAACATCACATGGCGCGTGTACTTTTTGGCGATCTCTGCCTACTTGTTTTCCACAAGATTGGTTGCACCGGCAAACGGCAGTTCCAGCCGCGCATCGCCGTTGCGCTGTTCGTCAAAGCGGAGCAGCTTGCTGTCGCCAATCGCCTGCAGGGCATTGCGAACCTCGGCTTCTTCCAGAACGCCCGCATAGCAGTTGATGACCGTATTCCGCGTCGGGACCAGTTTGCCGTTGCTGGCACGGGTCAGCCAAATTGTGTTGCTGGTACTGCGCTGGCTCATCAGGGAGATAAGCAACAGGCATGTTTTGAAAATTCGCAGATACGCAGGATTTTTATTGACAAAATCCTGCATCTGCTGATAATGCTGGTAGCACCGCTGTGCCTCCGGCGAAAACTCTTTGATGTCGCTGGGGCGCAGGAAAAAGTAATCCCACAAAAAGTCCGGTGTCAGCCAGCGCCAATCTTCCGGGCCGAAGTTATCAATGTAATACAGGAAGCCGACTTTTTGCTCTCGTCCCTCCGGGTCTTTCATAAAGCGGAACAGCGTGCGCTGCGAAGCGCCAAAGTTCTCGGCCACTTTTGACAGAAGGGAAATCGTCATCGGGTGGATCGGGCAAAGCTCGCGGTAACGGTCATGGCCGCTGCCTAAATCTGCATCCACAAAATTGCCGCGCTGTTTTGCTATGGACTTCATCAAGATGTCCTGCTCCATGTGCCATTGCTGGTCCATGCCGGTGCGGGTCAGGATAGAGCCCGAAATCAAATCGTAGGTGGCATCCTCTGTAATATGGAAGCTCAACTCATGGTAGCGGTGTACAATACGATTGTAGGCGCCCTCGCCCATGGTATCCACCCAGCTGGCATCCTTATGCACGATCAGGCACATAAAGAATGGTTCCTGCTTGCAGTATTCACTTAGTTCCTGCAAAACATTGGTATCGCCGGTGTTGTTGCGCAGATAATCCGTGAACTCGTCCCAGATCAGCACAATACCCGTATCCTGCAGGTTATTGCCGTGGATCACATCCTTCAGCCAGGCTTTAAAGGTTGCGGTAGAGCTGAAAAGTCCCCAGCCCTTTTGTAAAATGATACTGGCTATACGGTTGGCCGCGCTGGTATCATTGTTATTGATTTTGTCTTTTAGTGCATCCAGGCTGTCGTAATCTTCAAAAAGAGCATAATCAGAATCGTTGAACACATTTTCCCAGTTGATGGTTGGATCGTTCAGACGTTCCTTTACCGCGTCCAGTGTGGAGTTCTCCCCAAGATAAGCATTGTCGCCAAACTTTTCTTGCAGGCGCGTGCGAATGGCGACTTCAGCCTCCATGATAAGCTGGACGCCGGTGCGAATCTCGCTGCAGCCGCTTTTCCAAACGACCAGATACTCACCCTTGCGGCGCAGGGCGCAGAACTTCTCCCGATATGGCAGCAGTTTTGGATTTGCCATAAAGCGGCGAATCTTATCCTCTTTGTCCTCAAACAAATGTTTCAGAACGATTGCCGCATAGCTTTTGCCCGTACCATAGGAACCATGAATCCAGAATGAACGGCGGGCGTCCTTGTTTTCGTTTTTCAAAGATTGCGTGATCTTATCAATCGCATCCGCCATATCCTCGTGGACGATATAACTCATCCACATATCCGGGTGCCGTTGTTCAGAGCTTAAATCAACAACAGACTCATAGTCGGGGCTGATCTCGATATACTGTGAATACTTTGCCATACGATGCACATCCCTTTTTATCGTAACATTTACATCTCGTTAGCAAGGTCGATAATATCCATCGAGGTGATATTTTCGTCCAAACTGATATTATCCAAGTCTGCCACAAAAGAAACCCGCAAATACTTATCCAAATGGAGTGCGATCTCCTGCAAAACGTTTTTGAATTGTTCGTTTGTAAGGCCAAACACACAGGCCGGATCCATGCCCTGCGGATCACCGCTTTCCCGCATGGCCTGCATCTGGCTCAAAGTGAAGGAGTAGCGGCCCGTTGCCTCTGCCCAGCGATACATACAGTAGAGGATGGAAACCGGGTTGGGTGTCTCCCATCCGGTGCGCAGATACTTGGTCTTACCGCCATATTCAATGGGCAATCCCTGCTTCAAGCTGTCGCCAACAGGGGAACTCTTTAAGGTGTCCAGCAAAGAAGCAACGGCGTTTTCTCGTGTTTTTGCTGCATAGTCGTCCCCCAGCATAAATACGAGTTCCGCTTTATCATGGCTTTCCCCAATAGCCGCATTTAGCATATACCATTTTGTAATGATGGAGGAATACGCCAAATTCACCCAGATGATGGACCACACAAACGGATCGTATGCGTCCCGCATCTGTAGTTTTTCACACAAGGGGGTACATTTGCCGGAGTTTTCCCCGCTATTATTGGGATACAAGAGTCCCGCTTCACGCAGCCAGACGCGCAGGGCATCAAACTGGCGGTTTCCGTTTGCGCCGGAAGTAAAATAGTCTGTGCCGTAATCAAAAAAGCCCTGCAGCCACGGTGTCCGGAATCCAAATGTTTGATAGCGGTTCATGCCTTTCAGATTCATTGTATTGCCCCCCATAGTTGTGGATAGTGACTTTGCCACAAGGCAGCCCTTTCCGTTCGTAAATGTAATGCAGTTGCTGCAGTGCTTGCAGCGTTCTTCCCGAATCAAAATACGGCCTTCCGCCGTGATTTCAAAGGCAGCAAACGGACACTGCACCATACACGCTTTGCAGCCGATGCAGTACGCCACTTTATTGGCCACACCGCGCAGATGGCTGAGCACAAAGCGATCCATCATAGAGAACGGCGCAACCTTTACCACAAGGCCAGTCGTTTCGTCCACCGAAACCGTGTACTCCCGACGGTCTATCAGCTGAACAGCACGGGCCTCATTTTTTTCAATGATAGGACCCAAAACAGGGGCAACGTCCCACCAATTCTGTGTATGGCTTGCAAAGCTGAAAGTCAGTGTATCATTGGAAACGGACTCGGTAATGCGGTTGCCGCCGTTGGGTAAACCACGCCCACCCATTCTTGTGCGCCATCCATCTTTTTCAATATACTTTTTCCGACGCTCATTCGTAATGTCTTGGTGTACAGCGTATTCTTCCACTTTGGTTAGCAGTGGTTTGACGCTTGCACTATAAATATTATTGGTAAGACTATCACGCCAAGATGATGAAAGCGGGCACACCGTACAGCCAACACGGTTTATACCATAACGATAACAATTATTCAGTAAAATACCATGGTAAAGCGAGTAGACAAACAACTCAGCCGTGTTCCATTTCAGAATCGGGCTGCAGTTGACCTGATTGATGTTTTTTGCCCCCACGCTGATTTCATCATATTTAGCGCGGCGGGCGCTTTCCTCTGCACGGACGCCGTCATACACAACCGCCTGCACATCATATTGCCCGGTGAGCTCCCTCAATTTCAAGATGGTCGGCACCGATTTGTGTACAGCACAGCACCACCGCAGCCGACGTCCCGGCGGGCCAAATTCATCCCAGCTTTGCAGCGGATCCATGTGGCATTTTGCTTCTTCAAACCGCAGATTCGGCCAATGCCGCTTGGCTTTTTCTATGGTGTGCAGCGTTTCGTCCAGCTCCATACCGGTGTTGCTGAACACTACGTAAAAGTTTTCCGGCGGTAGTGCCTTAGCAACCAAGTCCAGCAGCAGCAAGCTGTCTTTGCCGCCGCTAAAGGCTACCACGAAAGAATATCCTTTTGCGGCATATTCGGTATATGTTTTTTGGATAAAAGTGATTGCCCTCTGCTCCATACCGGTCAGCAAAGCTGCGTTTTCTTTCCACAAATCCTCAACGGAAATGGGTGTCAGGGTCAGTCCTTTCCGGTGAATTTTGATTTTAGGCTTGGTGTAGTAACCGCCTTCTTTCGCCTCTGCAACAACTTCTCCGTTTACTACATAGCGCCGGATTCCCTCCGCCCAAAGCAGCGGTTTGTCTGTGTCCGGGTAATCCCAGTAGGCGTTCATTCCAAAAAAGTCAAGTTCTTCCTTAAAAACGGGGCGGATTTCCTTTTCTATATGTGCATCAATCGTCAGACGAAAAATACCATTGCTTTCTGTCCATTCGTAGCCGTACATGATAGTTTCCTTTACAGTTTTTATTCATACAGGATCGTTTCACATTCCTGTACATTGCTGCGCCATGGGCGCAGCAAATGCAACGCACGGTGGCAGTTTGGGCAAACATAAATAAAGTCGCTTGCCTTATAAACTGCTGTCGGCTGCATCTTTGTTGGCGGAACCATCAAGTGCGGTTCTATCAACGGAATATTGGCCGAGTAGGATAAATCGGCAGAAACCCCGCAAAGCTGACAGCACTGCGGGGCTTGAGATGATTTTCCATCGCGTCGTTCAAAATAGCGATGTGTATGAAAGAGAATGGCACCTTCTGGAAAGTCGTATGTTTCCTCCGCGCAGCCAAAAGTAACGTCTTTATAGATAGGCTGACACCTCTTAATTGCATCTGCCACGTCTATATAATGCTGTGGGTTCTCTAATGCCTGTTGGTAGGTATTGATAAAGGCACTACTTATATGAGTGTTTTTCTTGCCTTTCCTTATGCTATCATTCAGATACCATAATTGCCCACTTAACCCGGAAACTGTGCGAAATCCCGGGTCTCGTTTCGTTAGCGGGTAATGCCTTTAATTCATCACTAAGTTCCCGAATGGCATGACTCGGAATCGCGTCACTGTTTTGGTTGACAAGTATACACGCAACAACCAAAAGGATTTCATCCCTTGTCCATCCCAACTGCATGCCTTACACTCCCACAATGTGCAAATTTTCTTTCGCTGTATCCCACGCAAAGCGATGGTCGTCTAATGCTTTGGGCAGCGTCGTGCGTAGCTCAGCACCTTGCAGCATACCTGCCTGTACAAGTTTCTGTCGGAACTCCTCACAGGCAAAGTCAGCCTTTTCCAAGGCGCTGCACTCCACATAATTATACACAATGTCCGGGAATGTCACAAGAGGGGAATCCTCCTTGGCGATGGCTGCACACAGGCTGTCGCTGGAAAGACCACCGTCCGATACCGCCCCTGCAGGAAATGCTCAACCACTTCCTGCAGCAGCAGCGCGGTCCAACGAACACCTTCCGGCAGCACAGGAAGGTTTGCACTATACCAATCTTCTCGAATGGCACGCAGAACCACATAGTCGCTCTGTGCCGCAACCATAAGGTGGTCCAGCGCATCACCCACTTGTGCCGCCCATGCGGTATCCATTTTCATGCGCTCGGCCAGCACAAACTTATCTGTGTCATACTGCAGGAAAGGCGAGTCAGGCCCCAGGTCCATAGCCTGCTTATACATCGTCACAAAGAACCCCAGCAGTTCAAACTGTGTGGTGATTTCCTCGCGCGTCAGGACCGGATCCTCATAACGGCGCGCAAGGTTGATGATAACCGCCGTCCTGTTTGACTCGGCCTTGGTTGGCTTTTCCCAAATATAGCCGTTGCCATTAAAGCCATGCTCTATGCCGTTGACTTTGCATTTTCCAAACAGGTACTTTGCTAGACCATAGATTTCCTCTTTTGTATGGAAATCATAGTCATTGATAAACATGCCCAGTTCCTGGTCTGCGCCTTCTTTCAGCTTTTTATCCATTGTAAAGCCGTAAAAATGCCTAAACTGCTTTTGGAGAATATTCTCCAGCGGCTCTACAATATCGTCAAGATCATAAATGCAGTCACGATGCAGATAAAGTTCGCGGGTGATTTCAATATAAGCCGTGTCACTGTCCATATAACGGGAAATTTCATCTCTCGAAAGGTGTGTGAAGTTTGTCAGTTCGATCAGGCTGGCCCCTGTCAGCTCTTTCTTTTTGACATAATCTGCAATACGTGCCTTTGTCTCGTCAGACAGCGTCTGTCGCATCGGTGCCTGTTGTACAGGTTCCCGCGCTTGGGCAGAACCAGTGTTTGAAGCCACGGACACAGGATTCGGAAAGTTAATTCGGATAGCCTCCTTGTCAGCGCCGCAGCGCTCGGCCAATACCCTGCAAATCTCACCAATTTGCTGCGGGCTTTGCTGAACATCCACATGGTAGCCGTTTGCCAGCACATTGCCGCCAACTTTCCGCCCGAAAACCGGTGCAGAACCCATACCGGTCAAAGGCCGATCTGCCAGTGCTGCCATTTTATTGGGATACAGTGAGAAGAACCGATTGCAAACGACTTCCAGCACCTCGCCCCATGTTCTAACAGGGTAAGTATTATTACAGATGAAAACGCTCGTGGGAACACGACTTCCTGCAAAGGAGATTGCAGATGGTGAAGTTCTTGGGGCTGCGTTTGGCACAGGCGCAGATGTTTGGGTCACCTTATGTGACTGTTGTGTATGAGACGCTTCAGTCTCTTGAGAAGGCGCAGCCGCATTTGCCTCTGGCGTCAGATAAACGACAAATCCGTCAATTGGCACTTCACATAGGCCACACAATGTTTTTCCAATGCGTAGGACATCCTTAGCGCTCTGTGTTGTATTGACACGATAGCCATGCAGGAGCGACTCCCTCATCATGTTCTTGCCGAACAACGGCTCATCAGAACGCATTGTCAGCGGTTTGTCTGCATAGCCTTGCATTTTATCCGGGCAGTGAATCAAAAAGTAATTGCATACCGTAACTAATACATTTCGCCAAGAGTCAACAGGGTATTTTTGACCGCAAATTACCATAGCGCAGGGGGTTCTTCCTGCACAATTTTCTGCTGTTGCAATTTCTTGCTGCGTGCCTTTTTCTCCAACGGTTACAGTTCGTGATGTAGAAGGCAACACAGATACAGCTTGAGGTTTTCCGGTAGTAGTAGAAACGATCTCTCTTTGTAGCACTTCCGATACGCGCGCAAGTTCTTCTTCTCCACTATCGCCCCTGCGCCACGCGTTCCAAACCGGTTTAACTGCGTCCCAGATAAAGATACGGCGGCGGGTGGCATAACCGCAGCGGTTGATATAGCCAACGACCATGGCGGTCGCAAAAGCTTTCTTTGTGGTAACGCCATCTGCCGCCATTGCCTGCAGCAAAGGCTGCAGTTCCTCCTGCGGGAGCAGCTGCATAAGTTCGTTTTGCGGTTTTTCCATTGGTATTTCCGGTGTAAGTACGCTCTCCGCAGCGGCTGCAGATGTTTCAGGTTTTGCTTCCGGTTCCTGTACAGGCTTCTGCTCCACCGGGGGAAGATCACAATACTTTGCCAGCATGTCCATTGCTTTGAAAATCAAGGGCATCCGCATACGGTTTGCCGTAAGAAAAACACGGTTAGAGCGGATATGCTTTTTCATACGCCGAACAAACTCTGCATTGCTGGCCTCTGTTATTGGCTTGTCCCAAAGCCGGGTCTTTTTGCAAAATTCGCTGACTGAATCAAGCATTTCCCGCATCTGCGGCAGTTGTTCTTCCGGCACCTGGGCGGCAAGCCACACATAGATCGCGTCCGTTTTGGTGCTTTCCCGGGAAGTATTCTCCGCCTGATTCGGCTGTGCTTCCGGGGAAGATTTTTCCTCAGGGTTTGCGCCCTGCACCGGTTCTACAGCAATCGTTTCCTCTGCCGGTGCTTTCGCGCTGTGTTTGGCCTGTGCTGCAGGCGAATCTGAAGGCTTTTTGCCAGAATCTTTATCTTCTGCATCATCCGCACGGAAAGTCTCACGCACCACGCTGAGATAGTCCAGTGCGCGTGTAAAAGTCACATATTTCTCGTTGAAACTCATTCGATCAATGACTGCTACAACCGCGTCAAATTCAAGGCCCTTCACAAGCTCAACAGGAAGAATACACATCTTGTCTGTAT
>OBLG01001683.1_pt1 | contig 15936 bp, 15 predicted proteins | sample 1517451 | NCBI WGS metagenome assembly OBLG01 (sample SAMN04571694, study PRJEB22368) | human gut metagenome | biome: human gut; material: stool | host: Homo sapiens | place: Luxembourg | collected 2012-06-29
CATGCACGGGAGATCTCATCGGTGAGGATGGCGTACTCCACGCCCTTCTGAACGCCGCGGGCATCCCATTCGTCCGTCAATTCCTTGCGGACTTGGATGGCTTGCAGCCGCTGGTTGATCCACTCGCGGGTATAGCCCTTCTTGAGATAGGTTTCCAACGCCCGCTCGATGGTCAACTCCGGGTCTATGGTTTCCTCAATGCGCTCCCGACCAACCTGCGCCAGCCATTGCCGGAATGGTTCGGCCTTTGGTGAGGGAATGGACTGGATGATACGGAGAAGCTGCTCTGTGTCAGCCACATCAGTCATGCGTTTTCGTCCATCCGAGGCGGTCATTTTCAACTGCTTACAATTTGTAAGCAGTTGGCCTGCGCCCTCATTATTCAGCCGCTTCTTTAATACTGCCCAATATGTACTGGCATGACGGGCATCTGGCTGATCTGTCAAAACCGCAACAACATCGACAACGGAAAAGTACCATTCTTCCTTTTCCTCGTCCCACGCCGTGCGGATACGCTTGTCCTCAAATAATTGAATCTTGTCGTTCTGGCTCACTTGTTTTCACCTCAATCTCATCGACTTATATGTTTACGGGGGACATTCTCGGTATAACATAGCCAGGGGACATCAACTCCAATTTTTTATTAATTCTGCTCGAAGATGTTCCAGATTGTATTCCATGATTCCAGCATCAGTTTCTGGGGTGCCTTAATTGAAAATCGTGATGCAACTTCAAATTCTTCAACAGGATCTGAAACTTTTGCAGGCGCACAGTAATAGTGGATTTCCCGGATGGATGGATTTTGGGCAATCGCTCTGTTAATATGCTGATCGTTTTCCCCGCTATATCCAAAAATATCAATGCGTCCAGCATTTGCATTTTGGAGTTGAGATAAGTAAATCTGAAAAATTGTCATAGGGGATTCAAGTGGGAATTGAATTGGAAATGTAAATCCTCCGCCAAGCTTCATTTCTTCTTCCTTTTCTTCTCCGCTAATTCCCCAAATCAAACAGGCATCATCTGGGCCTAATAGAGTGTCAGAGCGCTTCTGTCTATCTTGTTTTTTGTAAAAGAAGCCTCCATGCAGATGCTTTATTTCATCTGTTTGAAGGACATCATCTAAAACGCAATCATAATTTGTTGTGAAAATCATTTTGTAATCAGACAGCCATCTCTTTAATTGCTCTACTTTTGCTTTGCCTAACGTGTCTTTTCCCCACTTACCATTATTATAACAAATTCTACTTGCTGCCCGCTTTAATTCGGCTTGATCTTCTTTCGTGAAATCCCCTCTTTGACAAAAAAGCTCAATTATTTTTAAGAGGCTCTCCACATTGGATATTTCATCATTTTGTGTTTCATATATAAGCCCATATGTTTGGAAGAGGATGGTGGAAACTGTCTGAGCATCATTAAAGCCAAGTTTTCGAAGCTGGTCCTCAATATGCGAAAGTAGTGTTGGATTATATGGTCTATCTGTGATTGGTCCGCCGTACCCTTCTTCGCCGCAAAAACCATCGCCGGAATATCCCCACGATACAGCACTATATTGAACGCTGTCTACTTTATTGCGGAAAGGCGCAAACAATTTATCCGCCTTATCAAAGAGGCGCGGAATTTCCTCTTTGATTTTCTTCATCATAGCTTTGTGTTGATATTCAGGAATAAGGTTAGCTGTTAATCCGTTCCCCACGATCAGAATTTTTTCCATAGTTTCATCACCCCACCTCACCAACACAAGGTTCATTCATCTCAATTTCGTTCTATCCAGCGACAGCTTCAGCAACTGCATCTTAAATTCCGGGGCGATCCATGAGGCAAACTCGCAGGCGATCATCGGATGAGCAAACGTTCCTCCGTTTTTCCCCTGCTTGGAAACGATGCCGATTGCCTTTGTCTGGTCGATCCATAGCTTTGGCGTCAACGTAAATGAGGCAGTTTTCTTTCTCTTTAAAAGTTCTGCATAACCAGTCTCACTATAATTCGGATTATTCTCCTGCTCCCACAGATTCAAAAATGCTAAAGTATTTCCGCTCCTCAGCCAACTCTGTATCACATATCCCGGAGCATCCTCGCTGTGAGCTCGGGCGACCTCAGTCAGAGAAATGTAACCTTCCTCCTGCTTTTTCCCCTGTGATTCCAGGCCTTTCCTCCGTTTTGCTCGTTCCAACACCTCTTGCTTACTTCTTCCATAACCGGCAAGATTCGAGAGCATATATTCGGCAATATCGTTTTCCCGCGCGATTCGCAATATAACTCGATCCCGTTCCTCGCAGGTAATGTTGCCCTCAGCTACAAGGTGTTCCAGCATAAGTCCAATTCCGTACATATCCACCAGATTCAATTTCTTTGCCACACACATCACCTCTCAAGGTCATTGTAGCATAACTTTCAGTGTTGTAAAAGACAAATTAAATCTGAACCATAGCAGGGGAAACATAACGTATGTCTTTCCTCGGTGAACCCTCCTTGTCGTAGTCAATATTACAGCGGGCAGCCTTCTCAAATTGGACATCCAGAAATTTCTCCAGGCCGACAATAGCCACATATTTGCCGTTTGAAAGAAGGTGATCTACCGCAGCGCGGGTCCATTTCGTCTTTCCGGTCGGAGAAGATATTTGTTTTGAGTAAAGCATATCCACCACTTTTCCCAAACTTGCTCCTGCCATATAGAACTCGAAAATCATGGATACGATATTTGCTTCATACTCGTTGACTCTAAGTGTCCCTCCGCTGATCAACACAAAACCATATGGTATTCTCATGTTTTATTCCTCCTAAAAACAAAACTTCCCATGTGTTACCTCGTTCAAGAGATAAAACATAGGAATACAGATTATTTCATTTTCTCTTTTGCCGTTATTCTGCATAGTTTTCGGGCCGAGTTTATGCGATTTACATGCTAAAAAAGCAAAAGCTGTGTATAACTTACGTTATACACAGCTTTTGTCTAATTTGTCTTGTGTGGACAAAAAAGATGTATGCGCCAAAGCCTTGCGGTGCAACGGTTTTCAGACTTTTTCAAAACTAAGCGCAAGGGGAGGGCGTGGTATGGCACCACACCCTCCCCTTGCGTTCAGTCCATCATTTCAGCCGAATGATCTGCTTGTACAGCAGCACAAACCCTGGCTGTGCCACCACATCTCCATGGTAGTGGCCGAAAAACCAGTTTTTGAACCTGCACTGCTGCCGCACCTCCTCTAGGAAGTCTGTGAGCGCATCCGCTTTGGACATTTCCCTCAGCAGTGCGTTTTGGATGCTGGTGGGTGCGCAGTGCGTGACGATGTGGTCCACCTGCCAGCCCACCTTTTCCAAATTCTTTCTTGCCTCCTGGTATTCCACTGGGCTGGGCAGTTCTTCTTTCCACCAGGACACATGGTTGACGCGGAAGGCCGCCCCTCTGACACTAAGCGATTGGAACTTTCTATCAAACAGCGGGTCATCCGGTTCCAGGATACCGTCCTGTATATCGTGGCTGCTTGCCCCGCCCATGGTGAAGATTCGCCGCCCATCCAAATGGAACACCTGTCCCCGTTCCAGCAGGATCACCGAGGGACGGATACGGCGTATCTTGCCGCCCCGCCATTCCTCTGCCGGATACCGCCCAAGAGCATCGTAGTTTTCGTGGTTCCCGGACACAAATGCCGTGGTAAAGGGCCGCTGTTCCAGGAAATCCAGGCCATCATCATCCTGTCTATCGCCGTACCACACACCGCCGAAGTCGCCACAAATCAGGACTATGTCCTCTTTCCCCATGCTGTCCTGCTCATAGAAGAACCGTGGTAAAAATCTCCGGAAATCACCGTGGGTATCGCCTGTTAGGTAGAGCGCCATGTGTTCTTTCCCTCCTTGCTTTTCTCAGCACAGTTTCTTTTCCATCTCCAGCCCCGGATACCGGAACCTGATGTGGATGGTTTCAGCGTCCAGCACCGTAATCCGCTCAATCACCATGCGTACCTGCTCGTCATTGTACTGTGTGTTGACCTCCAGCCGCTCCATCCATTCCTTCAGCTCCGCCATACGGGACACGTGGTTGGCCGTCTGGGTCTCCTCCAGCTCCAGGGTGGAGATCTGTTCCTGGGTGGCCTGCTTTTCATCCATAAGGGTCTTGAGCTGGGCAGTGAGATCCTGGTCGTTCATGTTACCCAGCACCTGTTCCAACAGGAGGGCCTGCTGTGCGGTGATATCTTTCAGCCGCTGGCGCAGGGCAAACAGGTCCGAGCCATCAGACGTGCAGCCCTTCCAGGTAAGGGCGGTAAATTCCAATACATCGTCCTTGACCTCCCGCCCCGCTTGGGCGAATTCATTGACAGCCTCTTGAATGGCGTGATGCAGTTTTTCCTCATCCAAGGTGGGGGAGTTATGACAGTATTGCCTGCCGAACTCCAGGCGGGAGATACACCGCCATACGATCCGTTTCTGTCCGTTCCTTGCCCAGGTCACCCGCTTATATGGGGTACCGCATTCGCCGCACACCAGCAGTTCAGACAGCGCGTACTTGGCGGAGTATTTGCCCTGCTCCGTCTTGCCGGACTTCTGCATCACCTTCCGCTTGCTGGCCCTGCGGGTCATTTCCTCCCGCACCCGGTTGAACCACTCTTTCGGGATGATGGCCGGGTGATTGTTCTCCACATAACTCATGGGCCGTTCCCCGTTGTTCTTTTTCACCCGCTTGCTGATGCAGTCGGTGACATAGGTCTTGCCCAGCAGAGCGTCACCGATATACCGCTCGTTGGTCAGGATGTTCTGGATGACCTGGCGTGTCCATTTCTGGACGCCCTGGGCAGTAGGGACCTGGTCGGCCACCAGCTCCTGCTGGATCTGGACCAGACTGCATCCGTCCAGGTACCTGCGGTAGATCCGCCGCACCGTCTCTGCCTCAGCCGGATCGATCTCCGGCTTGCCGTCTGGTCCTTTACGGTATCCCAGCAGTTTTTTGTATTGAAAGGGGACCTTGCCATCCTCCATGCTCATCCGCTTTCCCAACGTCACATTTTTGCTCAGGGACTCACTCTCCGCCTGGGCGAAGCCGCTGAACAGGGTGATGAGGAACTCGCTGGACTCAGTGAGGGTATTGATGTTCTCCTTTTCAAAGATGACGGCTATACCATGGGCTTTCAGCATCCGCACGGTCTCCAGGCAGTCCACAGTGTTTCTGGCAAATCGGGAGAGCGATTTGGTGAGGATGGTGTCGATCCGGCCCCGTTTGCAGGCGGCGATCATCCGGTTGAAGTTTTCCCGCTTTTTCAAACTGGTACCGGAGAGTCCCTTATCCGCAAAGATCCCGGCCAGTTCCCAATCTGGATTTTCCTCGATTTTCTGCGTGTAATAGATTTTTTGGGCCTCATAACTGTTGAGCTGTTCCTTGCTGTCGGTGGATACCCGGCAGTAGGCAGCCACCCGCTGCTTGCCCCGCCTGCGGTCCTTTGCCGCTCCGCTCTTTGTGGCGGGGATGATACGCACCCGCCGTTCCAGTGTTTGTTCCATATCCCGTCCTTTCCCAGCGGTCAGTTTTATGTCAGAAAATTACCGACACGCTGTTGTACTCCGATAGTGTAATGCAGGAGATATCCTTTTGAATACGAGCCCAATTTATTGCCGGTGGGCGGTCAGCCTGCCGCGGCTGGGATACCGCCGGGCAGCAGTCATACCGCGCACCGGCGCCCCGCAGGATGAGGCTGATGGTCTCCTCCGGGGACTCTACCCGCTCCAGGGCCCGGTTGATGGCGTTCGTCAGGCGCACTACCTCCTCAGAGGGCTGATAAGTCTCCTGGGCCGGTGTATCATGCTCCCACACCTGACGCGCTGTTTCTTCCAGCAGCTCTGCGTCTGATATCGTGAACACGGTGCCGCAGCCGGCGCACTTGAGATACAAGGTATCGGGCTGGCGCCCTTTCCCGGCAAGCCGGTTCAGCGTTTTACCGCACCCAGCGCAGCGCAGCAGGGGCTTCAGCCGCAGGGCTGGACGCTCCTGCTTTGGTTCATAGTCCGCTGTCTTACTGCGGATGAGGTCCTGAGCTGCATGGAAGGTATCTGCCGCAATCAATGGTGGATAGCCATTCGCACCCATATAGCGGGGATTTTCCAGCAGCCGCTTCACCTTGTGCTTGTTCCATAGGGGGCCTTCTATGCTGTATGGGATCTTTTCGGCATTCAGCACATCGGATATCTTCTGGTAGGACGCACCCCCAGCATAGAGGGTGAACACCCTGCTCACGACCTGGGCCTCAGTATCTGTAGTCACGACCTCACCGTTTTGGATCTGGTAGCCATATAGGATCTTCCGGTTCTTCATCTTGCCGCCTCCCCCAACTGCTCCGCCAGTTCGATTCCGCCTTTGAGCCGGAACCGGACACCGGATCGGCTGTCCACAATGATCCGCTCTATCAGGCTGGCAAACATCGTCTCATCGAAAGATTCCAATATATCCGGCCCATTTCGCACCATCTCCACCGTCTGGCGGATGGTTTCCACCGTTTCCTCTATGTCATCGTTTTGGAGGAGGCGGCGCCGCTTTGCCCGGAGCTGTGTCAACTGCGCGCTGATGGCGGTCAGTTTGGCAGCACAGGCATCGGCGTCCAGCAGTCCTCCGGCCCGCAGTTTGCTGATATTGTAGCTCTGCTCGGTGGCCTGGGCGATGGCCCTGTTGACCTCCAGCATGGCGGGATTATCCCGTTGGAGGGCGGTATTCAAGTCATCCAGTTGGTTCAGAACCGGCTGGAGGACGATCCCCTCATGGAGTTTCAGCTTGTTGTACATCCGCACAAAGGCGGTGTAGAACTCTGTCTCCGAGACTCTGCCATTGAGACAGTTTGTGGCTTTGCGATCATGCTTTCGACATACCCATGTCACCAAGCCGCTTTTGCTGATTCGCCGCATATAAGGTGTCCCGCAAGCCCCGCAAGTGATTTTGCGAGACAAGGGGGACTCCTGCTGTGGGACAGACCTCCGTTCCGCTCGCCTTTTCATCAGATATTGCACCTTTTGAAAGGTTTCTCTGGTTACAATCGCAGGATGGGTGTTTTCAATATAATATTGGTCTGTTTCACCTTGATTGAGCTTTCTGAAAAATGGGAAGGCATTTGTGGTAAATGTCTTTTGACACAATGAATCTCCAATATATTTTTCATTCGAGAGCATCTTTCGAATGACCTGCTCATGCCAAATCCCGCGTTTCCAAGCGGTTGGGATGTTCTTTCGGTTCATCTCATCAGCAATCCATGCCGTACTGTGCCCGTCCAGATAGGCGTGGAACATCCACCGCACAACCTCAGCATCGCTTTCTTTAATCTCCAGATTTTTTCCATCTGGCATTTCATACCCAAAAGGTGCCGTACAAGTGATGAATTCTCCCCGCTCCATCCTCCGTTGATAGCTCATGCGCTGGTTCTGGGAGATGGATATGGACTCCTGCTGGGCCAGAGATGCGGAAACGCTCACCATCAATTCGGTGGTGAGCGTTCCGGTGTCAATGTTCTCTTTTTCGAAGTAGACGGATATGCCCAGCCGGGACAACTCTCGCAGGGAGGCGAGGCAGTCACGGGTGTTGCGGGCAAAGCGGGAAATGGACTTGACCAGGATTCGGTCAATTTTCCCTTTCCGGCAGTCGGCCATCATACGGTTGAAATCCTCCCGCTTGTCCAGCTTCGTGCCTGTCAGCCCCTCATCGGCGTACACGTCCACCATTTCCCAGCCAACATGGTCGCTGATTTGCCGGGTGTATTCCCTGATCTGGGCGGCATAGGAGTGGAGCTGGTCCGTGGAGTCGGAACTGACCCGGCAATAGGCCGCCACCTGCAGGATGTCCGGCTGGCCGGTTTTTGGGGGGATCATAGTCACGTTGGACGCCATCTTGTCAACTCCTCTCCATCTTGTCCTGTCACACAATGATGTGACAGTCCTCCAAGCTCTCCAGATGATGCCGGGCGGAAGCCTCTGTATTGAAACCGTCCACATAGATCTTGTGGTCCTCGCAATGCTTCACATAACCATCCTCGTAGCCCAGTGCCTCTGCCTCCTGGACGGTCAAAATCCGGGCCTCTATATATCCGGCGTACATATATCTCTGTTCGGCGTAGTAGTTGTATTCCATACTGGTACCCTCTCTTTTGCCTGTTTTGGCAGGGACAACATTACCACACTCTTGCGGGAATATCCAGCGTTATTCCCAAACAGTTACAGGCTGGTATTTCCCCGCCGCCAGACGGCGGATCGCGGCGGCCTCCTCCTCAGTCACAAGCCCCGCTGCCAGCATCTGGCCAATGATCCCCAGGGCGATGCGGTACTGCAGTTCCGTCCTGGCGTTGATCATGCCGCGCCCTCCAGGAAATAGCCTGCCGACTTTCGGGAACGTATGAACCGCTCCACCTCATGCAGGCTGTGGGTGACCGGCATCTCCGGCAAGGCGGTCAGCACGTCCCCGCGATACCTCCGGCCCCTGGCGGCCCGCTCATCCAGAATGGCGATGACGCAGGTATCTGTTTCGGTACGGATGGCCCGCCCAAAGCCCTGCCTCAGTTTGATCTGCATCTCCGGTACCACCACAGCCCGTATGAAGGAGTGCAGGTCTGGGTGCTTCTCCCGCATTTTTTCCTTCAGCGCGTCCGGAACGGCGAAAGGCAGGCGGGGAATGATGAGCAGGGACACGCAGTCACCTGGGAAGTCGAAGCCCTCCCAGGCCGCTCCGGTGGCCAGCAGGACGCTCCCCGGCCGGCTTTTGAACTGCTCCAGGGTATGTGCCGCATTCCGTCCCATGGTGAGCAGCGGATAGGGTGTTTTCCTTTTCAACCGCTCTTTCACGGCGGACATGGCGGAATAGGAAGTGAACAGCGCCAGGGCGTGGCCACAGGCAGCTTCCAACAGGGCCGTGATCTCCGCGGCCAGAGTGTCAAAGTAGTGCTCACTATCCTGCCTGGGCGGGTGCTCAGGCAGGTACAGCAGGCAGTTTTTCTCATAGTCAAAGGGGGAATGGGAGACGAACTCCGTCACTCTGCCGTCTGTCAGCAGGCCCGTTTCCTCTTTGAAGCAGCGAAAGTCCTTCCCCACAGCCAGGGTGCCGGAGGTAAGTACTGCTGGCTCAAGCCGGCGCCAAAGGGTCTGCCGGAGCTGGGCGGTGAGGTCGGACAGGGCGGCGCACAGCATGGCGCCTCCGTGCCCATCCTCCGCTGTGTAGCACACCAGCTCCGACTGCGGCCGAAGGAAGAGCGCCGTCTTGGAGCGTATCTGTTTTAATTTCTTTTGGGACGTGGGTGTGAGAAGAGCGCCGATCTGCTTCTGGATGACTGCCAGTGTGTGGTCCGGTCCGTCCAGCAGTTTGGCGAAATGAAAGAAGTCCCGCTCCATATCCCAGGGCTTTGTCATCTCCCTCAGCAGGGGCGCCGCCGCGTCAGACAGGGTCTCCGCAGCCAGCAGATACCGCTCACCCCGCAGGCTCCGGATCAGGTCACGGAGTTCTGATGCAGTGAGTGTGACGCCAAACATCTGCCGCGCCGCTTCCGGCAGTTTGTGGGCCTCATCCACGATGAGGGCGCTGTACCTTGGCAGAATGGGTGGTTTCCCCATGCTGTCGTGGATGGCGTCCGCAAGGAGCAGGTTATGGTTGCAGATCTGCACCTGGTAGCGATCTGAGGCGCACACCTCCATGTAGCACAGGTACCTGCAGCTGTTGTGCCCGCAGTCACACACCTGGGGGACGGCGACCCGTTCCCGGTCGTAAGCGCTGAGATGTTCCGCCAGATCCATGTCCAGGTGGTCCCGCAGAGACAGCAGGGCTTCCCTGGCCAGTGGATTTTTCCGCTCCAGATCAACGGCCTGCAGCCTGCGCCGCAACCGTTCATCACATACATAGTGGCGTTTCCCTTTGCGGATCACCGCTCGGAGCGGCTCGGTCAGGAGCCCATCCTCCAGCAAAAGCCGAGAGAGGAAGGGCAGGTAATCTTCACACACGGCGTTCTGGAGAGCAATGCTGGAGGTGGAAATGATGATAGGCCGGACCTCCAGCCCGTTGGCGGCACGGAAGAGGCTGTACACCATCCCGGCCACCAGATAGGCATAGGTCTTGCCGATCCCCGTCCCCGCATCGCACAGGGCGATGTTTCCGTCCAGCATGGTATCCAGCATCCGGTGGCTCAGGGCTGCCTGCTCCGGGCGCTCTCCCATGCTGTGGGCGGGAAACAGGTCTTGAAAGATATGGTCGATCTCTTTGTGGGCTTTGTCCCGGTCGTATTTGTGATCCATCCGTAATTTCCCCTTGATTTGGTCTGATTTATTGTTGTTCTTTTCCCATCGTATTTGCAGCTCGCACCCCGATGAGAGGTAGGGAACAGTACGGACAAGGCTTGGCGGACCTTTATGGGCACATTCCAGGGGCCTCTACTGCTTTCAACCCAGGGAATGGCGGGCGGCCTTGCCGGGGCCGCCCCGCACAGGCTGGATCGCTCGCCGGAGGGGATACCCCCTACGGGTCCTGGCGGGCGCTGCACGCTTGCCCATATTGCGATCCGTACTGCTGGTATTCACTTTTCAAAGAACACACCGCCGCGTTTCCTTGGCTGGTGCTTTTAGTGTAATAAAACCAGCAGTTATTTTTTAGAGAGCAATGGACACATTCCCGTGACCATTGGACACATTAGAGCCGTTCCTCCAGAGTGGTCAGCTGTTGAATCAACTCTCTGATCTCCTGCTTGAGAGGACCGTTCTCCGAGAGTCTCCCCAGAATCAGGTGATCCAGGGATGTGCCGAATACTGATGCCAGGGTGATAAACATATCGACAGAGCAACCCTTTTTCCCAGCCTCGATTCGGCTCAAAAAACTGCGGTCAATGCCCAGAATGTCCGCCAATGCCTCCTGCGTATATCCGGCAGCCTTGCGGAGCTGTTGTATCCGCTTCCCGCAGGTTGCCGTGTCATAGTACAGTTTTGATTCCTGCGCTCTTGCCCCGTTGGTTGCTGTTGCAATAGTGGTATGTAATTTTTGCATATTTTTTGATCTCCAATCTCAATTTTTTCAGGTCGAGATTGGAGGTCATGGGTATTTTGCCGTGTAGGGCTGCCAGCCGCGTCCGTGCATCCGTTGTCCTTTCCGCTTTTCAACTGGCGGAGAGGACAGCAAAAAAGAGCCTTACGCATAGCTGAAAAGCTACTCGTAAGGCTCCGAACACATGGCATCCCGCATGGTGTCTTATAAGCGGCGGGTGGTTGGCGCGCTTGACAAAGTGTAGTCAAGTGAGGGAGGGACAGCAGGCGGGTCATCCGCCCGCTGTCCGCTGCTGCTCATGATTCAGTTTTAGAAAAAGCGAGCCCAATCTGTTTTCCACATTTGGGACATTTAGCGAACCACTGTGCTTTTGCGGCCTGCCTTGGACCATACAGGTTCAAACAGGACGGGTCCGTCCCGCTGGCCGCGTCAATAATCCTCCCCTGGTGGCAAACTGGACATCGCACCGCCTGCGTTTCGTTTCTTTTCATGGGCACCTCTTTGTTCTCTCTTTTGTGAACACAACAGCAAATTTTTTTACATCAGATTATGCTGCTCCAGCCGGATGCGCATGGCCTGTCTGGACACGTCAAACAGAGCCGCCATATCCGCCAGCAGCGTTTGCCGGCCCCTACCGGCGCGCAGTTGGTAAAACGCACGTTTCACCTGGGCCATGGGCATGAGGATCGCTGAACCCAGCAGGTTGGCCTGGACCTCCAGATCCGTCTCCTGCGCCGCCAGAGCCAGGGCCGCACTCTCCCCGGTACCCAGATAGAGTTTCTTGTGCAGGCACCAGTGGGCCAACTCGTGAGCACAGGTAAAACGGAAACGGCCGGTGTTGGCATCCTCTTCACATAGGGAGGCATCCACCAAGATCGTGCCCGCCCGCACAGGGAACAGTGTATATTCATGCCGTTCCATATCGTAGACCGCCTCCAGTCCATCGTCAAAGATGGTCTTTCCCAGAATGCGGCCGTTTTTCCGCAGATATTGGTACTCCAGGGAGAGACCGTTGGCCTCGATTAAATCCTCGATGGGAATCGCAACAGGCTTGCCATAGTATAGCTGAGGGTCATAGGCAGTCAACACCCGGCGGGCGATATTCTCAATGGCGTATTCGCTGTAATAAAGTTTAGCCATAGTGCGCCCTCCCATCATGTCGGCTTCCTTTTGGTCAGCCGGTCTATGAATTCCTGCCATTCCTCGTCCGTAGCGTCTACCTCCTTGGCGGTGCGCAGCGCCGCCCGGACAATGTCCCGTTCCATGATGTACTCCGGAAGATCCGAGGATACACGCCGGGTCTTTGACTTTGCCGCCAGATCCAGCAGCTGCTCATAGCCGGCCTTATCCAGCGCCAGCTCTTTCGCCAGTTTTTCCAGGTGTTCCTGGGTGGGGGCTGCCCGCCGGTCCGTCTCAATATTGCTCATGTAGACCGGGGAGAGCCCCAGGCGGGCCGCCAGCCCTCGGAGTGTGATCCCTCTGGCTTTCCGGCACTCCCGTACAAAGCTCCCAAAGGTCTGTTCCATGCTGTCACCCCTTTCTTTTGTTCTCATACTTGGGAACCAACAACGACAGTATATCAAACAAATGTTCTAATATCAAGAGAGCAAAAAAGAGGTGTCCCCAATCGGGAACACCTCAACTTTTACCACAGCCATCTAGCCATATCCCGCATTTCCTGCAGTACATTCGCCGGCCCTGTGATCTTGATCCTCCCGCCAAAGGTAAACACCCAGGCGAAGAAGGGAGGGCTGGGTGCCACTTCCACGATGGCTCTAAAATGTCCGTCATCCACCAGTTCCGTATGGACACCCTCCCCAAACCGGTCTATGATGCTGCGCATAAGAGTGTTTTCACAGAGCAGTTCCACCGTTTGAAGGTCGTCTGGATACATCCCAAATACCTTTCGGACATACTCAGCCGGGTCAAAATCCGGAGTCTGCCTGGCAGGGCTGTCTGTCAGTTCCACAGCAGTCATGCGATCCACCCGAAATTGAGTCAGCTTTCCGTGTTTCTCCGACCAGCCCACGGCATAGTAGTAATCCCGGCTCCAGATCAGGGCATAAGGGGTGAAGTGGTATCTGTACCCGCAGTGTTTCAGCACCTTTTCCTTGGTGGGAAGGTATTCATAATACTGGAAAGAAACCTGCTTTTCCGCTTGAACTGCTGTTTGGATCGTATCCACGCTGTAGTAAATCGCCTCATTCTCCGGCTTGGCGGTCCCATCCATGTAGATGTGCCGGTTCAATTGAGATGCCTGTTCACTGCTAGTGAGCTGTCCCAGCTTACCAATCAGGTCCTTGCTCTTTTTCGGCGTGATAAACCGGGAGGACTCCACCGCGTCCACCAGGAGTTTTAACTCCGGGAGTTCAAAGAGCCGAGAACCGATGAAATAACGGTTTTGAGTACTTTTGATGCACACAATATCATGACCGAGTGTTATCAATAAATCAATATCGCTATAAACACTTTTCCTGCTTGCGTTAATCCCTGTGAGTTCCCAATACCTCAATATATCCTGTACAGAGGCTGGATGTTTCTCGTCCGTTCTGTGGTATAAGTAGTCTAAGAGAGCAAATGCCCTTATCTGTGCTTCATTCTTCATAATATTTTGTTCCTAATGCAATTCTATGTGCGCTGTCCAGCAGCAAATTCTCCCATGTTGATGTCCAGCACCCCTCTGGGTGGCTGAATCAGGGCATCCCACAGGTAGTACCGGGACTCCAAAAAATATCTGCTGGGAGTTTTTGTTCCATAAAATCCTCCCAACCGCTTATTCTTGTTCTCCATTTCTTTTAATCGCATCCGCTAATTGACTACTAACAGTATCTATGTAGAGATATACCCCGTCCCGATCACAGTGGTACAGGTTAGAGTAGCTTGTGCTCTCATTCGGGCTGATGGGGTTGGGCTCTACCACTTCAGTGGCCTCCAACAGACCGACTCCTGACTTTGCAGCAGCAGAAAGCGCTTTTTTCAGCACAGCAATCTGTCCATTGCTCCAAAGCCCCTCCAGATCTTCAAGGACTTTTGGGTCCTGCTCCATGTCTTTGAGAAGTTGCATAACTTGATCTGGAGGCAGATATACACCGGAGCAGTAGTTTTCGATAATTCGGTTCTGCATGGGGTTTGGAAAGGAAACAGGAGTGATTTGTTCCCATGAGGTGAAGTACCGCGCATATTCTGGCTTTTGTTCTACCAGGAACGAAAAGGCACTACCTCTGGTGTAATAGTAATCTCGGAAAAATCCTTGGATCACTGCAATATAGAAGCCGTGGCTTTTGTCAAACAGCTCGTTAGATTCCGTTTCAGCCCCAACGCGCAAGGTATTCAGATACTTTTCGGCATAGAAATCCTCCATTCCATGCTGCGCGGCAAGGGCCAGCACTTTTTCCTCCTGTCCCTGCTGTATCCAGGTTAGGGGAGTAAAATACCATTCCCGCATTTCCTCTGGTGAAATCGGGTGAAAACTCACATCGTATCCCACAAAAAACCTCCTTTCAATCCCACCAGAAGTACCAGACAGTGGACTGTCGCAGCACATCGGCCAGAGCGCCAACGGTGGCTTCCTCCGGACCCTGGTCAATCACATCAGGGCAGAAGCCGTACAGCTCCACCGCCACATCTATGGCCTCTTTCTCGGAAACAGGAGCCGGGAGCAGGAACTCCAACTCGTCGTGGCTCATGGCAGCGGGCACCGCCCCATGCTGTTCAAACCAGTATTTCGCAACTGCCATTAACTCCGGCGTGTTAGGACATTCATTCCAGCCACCAAAGGGCAGATAGGCAAAAATCTCCCAAGGATTCTTCACGGGGATTTTAGCCAGAATGAGAGGATAGGTCATATTATTATCGGAATTCCAGTAGCTTGAAAAACGACGGTTATCATATCCGCCCTCCATCTCGCCCAGGATCTCCTCATCCCAGTCCATATCGTCATCCTCGGCTTCTTCCTTGCGCTGCCCAATCATTTCCTCCAGGACTGCCTTACTGTTCTCGACAGGGGCGGAGAGCATTTTCTTCCGGTATTCGGCAACTTTGTCCGGGTCGAAAGCAAAGTCGTCCTCGCCATCGCTGTCCGGGTCAGAATTCATAATCAGGCATTCCCACAGGATTTCGTCATCCGCCTTAATCAGAACCGGCACAAAGCCCTCTTTGACACTTTCCCGTTTGGCATAGTTATATGCCGACATGATGGGGTCATCATCCGTCATTGAGGGGAAATAGGTACATTCACAGTCCAGATATTCCATCATGGCTTCCGCAAGGTCCGAAGGTTCCAGAGTGGCCTCATCGAAACTCTGTCCCTGCCAGTTGACGAACCGCTTTTCCATGACTTTTGCCATAGCCTGGTAATAGTTTTCATCAAATGGGATAAACAGATAGGCTTCATCCTGGAACTTATCGGAATAATATTGCTCTGAACCGAAATATTCCAAGGCATAGTTATCAATGTCGCCGGGAAAGTAAGGGCTGTCCGCCTCGCCATAGTAGTATCCAGCAAAGGCTGCGCCCTTCTTATTGAACAGCGCCCCAAAGAGCTGTCCTTTCAGCTGGTCCCGGATAAAGCCACGCAGATCGGCGCGACTTAGATCTGCCATAAACGGCTGCACCTGCTCCCAGTACCGCTCCATGAATTCTGCGCTCATCAGATCATGCTCCATGCACCAGCGCAGATAGATTGCCATGTGGTTGTAGGCATTGATCTCGTCCACCGGCAGGCCCTTTTCCTGAATGGATTCCAGGTGCCAGGCAGCATCGTCCATATCGCCGGTGAACTCCTCCTCTGCAAGCGTTCCTCTGGTGATGGCATTCTGGCGGGTGGGATTGACCACAAAACTGATGCCTGCCATCTTTTCGAGCAGAGCGTCTGCGTCGTGCTCCATCTTATACTCCATCTCATTATGATAGAGCGGGATCACCTGATAGAAGTTGACCTCCTCGCCGCTCGGCAAAGTGCA
>OBLG01001713.1_pt1 | contig 15711 bp, 12 predicted proteins | sample 1517451 | NCBI WGS metagenome assembly OBLG01 (sample SAMN04571694, study PRJEB22368) | human gut metagenome | biome: human gut; material: stool | host: Homo sapiens | place: Luxembourg | collected 2012-06-29
CGGCAGGGTGCGGCGTTCCGCTGGAGACAGGACACCGGCGCCAGGTCGCCCTCCGCCAGCGTCAGAATTTCCCAGAGGCTGTACTCCTCCGGCGGGCGGGTCAGGCGGTAGCCGCCGCCTGCGCCGTGGACGCTGTCGATGAGGCCTGCCGATTTCAGGGCGGGCATCAGGCGCTCAATGTATTTCAGGGAGATGTCCTGCCGCGCGGCCACCTCCTTCATGGGAATATAGCCGCCGTTGTGGTGCTCCGCCAGATCCAGCAGGATGCGGACGGAGTAGCGGCCCTTGGTGGAGATCATGGGAACGCCCCCTTGTCATAAGATACCCCTATTATATACCGATATGGTAGGAAATGCAAGAGCGGTTGACAGCGGCGGAACAGCGGGCTATGATGCAGGGAGAACGAGATGGGAGGGACCGAGATGGAGCAGTATTTTTCCACACCCGGACGGGTGGAGCTGGGCGGCAACCACACCGACCACCAGCACGGCTGCGTGCTGGCCGCCGCCGTGGATCTGGAGATGCGGGCGGCGGTGACGCCCAACCATGACGGTGTGATCCGCGTTTTTTCCCAAGGCTTTGCACCGGTGGAGGTGGCGCTGGGGGACTGGACGCCCCGGCCGGAGGAGCGGAACACCACGGCGGCGCTGGTGCGGGGCATGGCGGCCCAGTTCATCCGGCGGGGCGCGGCCCTGACGGGGCTGGACATGCGCGTCACGTCTCAGGTACCGGTGGGATCGGGGCTCTCCAGTTCCGCCGCCTTCGAGGTGCTGCTGGGCAGGGTGTTCAGCGGCCTGTGCTGCGGCAGGAGCGTATCACCGGAGGACATCGCCCGCATGGGCCAGACGGCGGAGAGAGACTATTTCGGCAAGCCCTGCGGCCTGATGGACCAGATGGCCTCCAGCGTGGGCGGATTGGTGTATATGGACTTTGCGGACCCTGCCCATCCGGCGATGGAGCGTATCGACTGCGATCTCGGCGCCAGCGGATACGACCTGTTCATCGTGGACAGCGGCGCAGACCATGCGGACCTGACGGCGGACTACGCCGCCATTCCCGCGGAGCTGGAGCAGGTGTGCCGCGTCTTTGGCGCGGAGGTGCTGCGGCAGGTAGACGAGACGGAATTTTACCGCCGCCTGCCGGAGGTGCGGGCCGCCGCGGGGGATCGGGCGGTGCTGCGTGCCATCCACGTGTTTGACGAGAACCGCCGCGCCGCCGCAGAGGCGGAGGCACTGCGAAAACGGGATTTTCCGGCGTTTCTGGCGCTGGTCAACGCCTCCGGCGCGTCGTCATGGCAGTATCTCCAGAACGTGACATCGGGAGACCCGCGGCAGCAGGCGCTGGCGGTGACGCTGGCTGTGTGCCGCCATGCCCTGGGCGGACAGGGTGCCGTCCGTGTACACGGCGGCGGCTTCGCCGGTACGGCGCTGGCCTTCGTGCCGGATGACCGCCGCGAGATGTTCCGCCGGACGGTGGAGCAGACGCTGGGGACGGACAAATGTCGCCTTTTGTCTGTCAGGAATCCTCTTGCCCACAGCGGCAGATACTGTTAAAATAGGCAGCAGAAAAAAGAGAACGGGAACGATCACATGACCAAACGCTTTCCCGCGTTGGAAAGGAGCACATAAAACATGAGAAAGACCAAGATCGTATGTACGCTGGGCCCGGCCACGGACAGGGAGGGCGTACTGCGGGAGATGATGCTGGCCGGTATGAACGTGGCCCGCTTCAACTTCTCCCACGGCACCCACCCCGAGCACAAGGTGCGGCTGGACGCTGTCAAGGCCCTGCGGGAGGAGCTGGACCTGCCGGTGGCGGCCATGCTGGACACCAAGGGGCCGGAGGTGCGGCTGCGCAGCTTCAAAAACGGCTCCGTGGAGCTGACGGCGGGGCAGGAGTTCACCCTGACCACCGATGAGGAGGTGGAGGGCGACGAGACCCGCTGCGCCATCAGCTACGCCGCGCTGCCCCAGGATGTCACCGTAGGCGACACCATCCTGCTGGACGACGGACTGGTGCGGCTGACGGTGCTGGAGACCACCAGTAAGACCATCCGCTGCCGCGTGGAGAACGACGGCACCATGAAGAACCACAAGGGCGTCAACGTGCCCGGTGTGTCGCTGTCCATGCCCTACATGAGCCAGCAGGACAGGGACGACATCCTGTTCGGCGTGGAGCAGGGCTTCGACTTCATCGCCGCCAGCTTCGTCCGCTGCGCCGCGGACATCCGCGAGATCCGGCGGGTGCTGGACAGCGTACACTCTCACATCCGCATCATCGCCAAGATCGAGAATCAGGAGGGCGTCAGCAACCTGCGGGAGATCCTGGCGGAGGCGGATGGCGTCATGGTGGCCCGCGGCGACATGGGCGTGGAGATCGATTTTACGGAGATCCCCGCCATCCAGAAGGATATGATCGCCCAGTGCGTGGCCTGCGGCAAGCCGGTCATCACCGCCACCCAGATGCTGGACTCCATGATCGAAAATCCCCGTCCCACCCGTGCCGAGATCACCGACGTGGCCAACGCCATCTATGACGGCACCAGCGCTATCATGCTCTCCGGCGAGACGGCGGCGGGCAGGTATCCGGTGGAGGCCGTCAAGACCATGGACGCCATCGCCCGCAAGACCGAGAGCAGCATCGACTGTTCCCGCGTGGCGGTACTGCCCGCCCACACCCACCTGTCTGTGACGGCGGCCACGGCCCATGCCGCCTGTACCACGGCGGAGGACATCGGCGCCGATGCCATCCTCACCGTCAGCCAGGGGGGCATCACGGCCCAGATGGTCAGCCGCTTCCGGCCGGAGGCCACGGTGGTGGCCCTGCTGCTGGACCCCCAGATCCGGCGTCAGATGGCGCTGTACTGGGGCCTGGTGCCTATCATGATGAAGCGGGCCGAGAACAGCGATGAGCTGGTACACTCCGCCGTGGAGACGGCGCAGCGGGCCGGTCTTGTGAAGCACGGCGATCTGGTGGTCATTACCGCCGGTGTGCCGGTGGGCGTGTCCGGCACCACCAATATGATCCGTATCGAGCAGGTGGGCGGTGCGCTGGTCAACGGCACCGGTATCGGGGACGGTACGGTGTCCGGCCCCCTGTGCGTCTGCCGCACACCGGAGGAGGTGCCCCACAAGTTCCGCGCCGGTGACGTGCTGGTGGTGCCCTATACCAACAACGACCTGCTGCCCTATATGAAGGAGGCGGCGGCCGTCATCAGCGAGGAGATCAGCCCCGAGGGCCACACGGCCACGGTGGGCCTGCTGCTGCACAAGCCGGTGATCATCGGCGCGGTACATGCCACCCGCCGTCTCAGCGATGGCGTGCAGGTGTCCGTGGACTGCGCACGGGGCATCGTGCAGGTCATGCCGCAGTAAGGAGGGAACGCATATGGTCATCGGATTTATCGGCCTTGGCAGCATGGCGTCCGCCATGGTGCGGGGCATCGCGGCGGCACAGCTGGAGGGTGTGGCCCTCTGCGGCCACAACCCCCATCCCGAAAAGGCGAAGGCGCTGGCGGAGAGCTGCGGCCTGCGGCTGTGCGCGTCCAATCGGGAGGTGCTGGAGCGCAGCGACGTGGTGGTGCTGGCGGTGAAGCCCCAGATATTGGAGGGGGTGCTGGAGGAGATCGCGCCGCTGGCGGCGGGGAAGCTGTTCCTGTCCGTGGCGGCGGGAAAGGAGCTGGCATGGCTGTCGGCCCGACTGGGCCACGGGTGCATTGTCCGCGCCATGCCCAACATCAACGCCGCGGTAGGCGCGTCCGTCACCGGCTGGTGTGCCGGCGAACAGGTGACAGAGGAGCAGAAGGCGCTGGCGGCGCGGCTGCTGGGCACCTTCGGCACGGCGGTGGAGGTGCCGGAGAAGTTTATGGGCATCGTGGGCGCCATCGGCGGCGCCGCACCGGCCTATACATACCTCTATATCAACGCGCTGGCGGAGGCGGCGGTGCAGGCCGGTATGCCCAAGGGCATGGCAGTGGAGATCGCCGCGGCCATGGCGGAGGGCAGCGGCCGTATGGTGCGCCTGTCCGGCCAGCACCCGTGGGCGCTGATCGACCGGGTCACGTCTCCGGGCGGCACCACGGTGGAGGGGTTACTGGCGCTCCAGCAGGGCGGCTTCGAGCCCGCAGTCCACGGGGCGGTGCAGGCCGTGCTGGACAAGGACAAACGAATGTGAGGAAAAAGCCCAACGGCGAGTTTTTCCCTCGCCGCGGGGCATACTGTGAAAAAACAAAGGAGGCGGCGCCATGTGTACGGCGGCAACATATCAGACAAGGAATTTTTACTTCGGGCGGAACCTGGACTATGAGCGATCCTACGGGGAGAGTGTGGTCATCACGCCCCGGAACTGGCCACTGGCGCTGCGCCGCGGCGCGGTCATGGAGACCCACTACGCCATGATCGGCATGGCCCACATGCAGGATGGCTTCCCGCTGTACTACGATGCGGTGAACGAGAAGGGCCTGTGCATCGCGGGACTGAACTTCGTGGGCAACGCGGTATACCATCCGCCTGTGGCGGAGCGGGAGAATGTGGCCCAGTTCGAGCTGATCCCGTGGCTGCTGGGGCGCTGCGCCACGCTGACGGAGGCACGGCAGCTGCTGGAGCAGGTGAACATCACCGACACGCCCTTCTGCGCCGGACTGCCTGCCGCCCAGCTCCACTGGATGGTAGCGGACCGGACCGGCTGTCTCGTGGTGGAGTCGGTGGCCGACGGCGTCCGTGTCTACGACGATCCGGCGGGGGTGCTGACCAACAACCCGCCGTTTCCCATGCAGCTGTTTGCCCTGAACAACTACGCACAGCTGTCGCCGGAGCCGCCGGTGAACCGCTTCGCGCCGGAGCTGCCGCTGGAGACATACAGCCGCGGCATGGGGGCCATGGGCCTGCCCGGGGACCTGTCATCCCAGTCCCGTTTTGTGCGGGCTGCCTTCGTGCGGGCCAATTCCGTGTCCGGCGATGGTGAGGCGGAGAGCCTGAGCCAGCTGTTCCACATCCTGGGCTCGGTGGAGCAGCAGCGGGGCTGCTGCCGCCTGAACGATGGGGCCTGCGAGCTGACGCTGTACACCGGCTGCTGCAACGCCGACCGCGGCGTGTACTACTACACCACCTACGACAACGGGCAGATCACCGCCGTGGACATGCACCGCGCCGATCTGGACGGCGACGCACCGGTGAGCTATCCGCTGGTGACGGAGATGCAGGTGCGCTGGGAGAACTGAAAAGAGCGAAAAACAGGACCTCCGGCAGTGCCGGAGGTCCTGTTTTTACGTGCGTGTCAGCTGGGCGCACAGCAGGCGGCTGACAGCGTCGGCCAGCCATCCGGCGGTGGGAATGCGCTCCACCGCCGCGCCGTAGATCCGGCGGGCACTGTCCAGCTCCTGATCGGAGCCGGTGAAGATGCAGACAGGGCGGATACCCTGCCGCCGCAGCACCGCCGCCTCGCCGGCGGTGTCCTCCACACCCCGCTTGCCGCTGTAACTGTACCCGCCCAGCGGCAGGGCGCCCATGGGGATGCGCTGGTCATCGTTGGGGCTGGCATCGGACAGCAGCAGAAGCAGCCGGTTTTCCACGGTGCTGCGCCGCATGAGCCATCCCATGGCCCGCAGGGCCAGTCCGTCGCGGTTCCATCCGGCGGCGGTGTAGTCGAAGCAGGCGTCGTTCTCCTCGGGATGCCCGAAGTCCCGCAGGATGCGCAGCACGGTGCAGCCGCTGACGGAGCAGAAAAAGCTGACCCGCACGGGGATATGGCATCGCGTCAGGCTCTCCGCGATGAGGTATGCCTGGGCGGCCAGCTTCTCCTGCTGGAGATTCTGGGACGCGGAGGCGTCCAGCAGGATGTCCACTGACAGCTCGTCCGGCTGGTCCGGCTGGCGGCGCAGGAACACCTGCTCATCGTCCAGCGCCGCGGCCCGCCACGTCAGCTCCGGCCGCAGGCGGCCGCTGCGGGCGGCTGCGCCATCCTCGTCCTGCCGCAGCAGCAGGACGTTCTGGAGCTTCTGAGTCAGATGGTGCAGCGTCATCTGATTCTGAGCCAGATGGGCCTGATAGTAGGCGCGGTTTTTGGCCCGCTGCTGCCGGAAGTGCTCCGCGTCCCACGCGGCGGCGGGGCTGGGGGGATGGTCCGGCGGCGTGCCCCGGGTGAAGTGCAGGCGGCAGTTCCGGTGGGGGCCGGTACACAATAGGCGCTCCGCCTCCGCCAGCTCCGATGGCATCAGCATGGACACGCCGAAGCAGTCCTCCACGTAGCGCCGCAGGATAGGCTCCGGCGTGCGGCCCTGCAGAAACGACAGGATGCGGGGCGTCTGGACGCCGCCTGTGCCGCCGCCCTCGGTATGGGACAGGGCCCGCAGGGCGTTGGGCTTCACGAACCGGATGCCGCCGCCCTTGGTCAGGGAGCGGCCTGCAAATGCCGCCCACTGGCGGTCGGTGACGCTGCGCCGCGCCCGATGGAAGTATTGGTACAGCAGCTCCTCCGTCCGGCGGGTCACGGCCTGCTCATCCCAGTCGGGGGAGAAGGCCAGTCCGTCCAGCAGGGCGCGAAGCGACGCGTCTCCGTCCTGGGGCAGACCCAGCACCCGCTGGGCCCAGCCGCGGCGCACCGCCTCCGGCGATAGGGGAGGCCCGCCCTCGCCGCCCTCCGCCAGCAGGGCACGGGCGTACTCCTGCCGCAGGGCCGTCAGCACGGGGCGTCGGGGCGCTTCCTTTTCGTACAGCGCGTTTTCCAGCCCCATCCAGAACACATCGGCGTACACGCCGCCCTGCGGCTGCTGTTCAAAGGTGTGGAGCATGGGCTGGAAACGGGTGAAGTCATAGTCGCGGCTGGCAAGGCCGATGATGGTGTTCATATACAGGCGGGGGTCGCCGTCGGCGTCAAAGGCGGCCTGCTCCGGCGGCGCGTCGTAGCGGCCCGCACCGTTCCAGATCTGGTTGGCGGCGCGGCGGCTCTGCAATTCCTGCCGCTCCATATCAGACTCCGAACAGCTGGCTGCGTCCGGCGTCCTGGGGGATGCGGGCCCACACCGTATCCGCCGCCAGCTGCCGCTCAAAGGGCTCGAAGGCCTTGTTGATGATACCCAGCTTCAGGGCCTGCCCCGTGGGGATACCCTCCCGTATCAGCCGCAGCGCCGCCAGCAGGCCCCGCAGGTCCAGCGTCTTGGTGGAGATCTCGCCGCTGTCGCACTTCTGCCGCAGGTCGTGAAACAGCAGGGCGAACTGCTCGGCCCACCTGGGCGTCAGGTCGGGGAACGTGCGGCGCAGCAGCTTCTGCAGATCCGCATCGGAGATCACCGGCATGTCCAGCACCACGAAGCGGGACACCAGCGCTTCGTTGAGCTCGCGGGTCCCCGCGTAGCCGTAATTCATGGTGCCGATAAAGCGGGCGGCATCGTCCAGCGTGATGCGTTCATATCCGGGCACATCGATGACGCGGCGGTGGTCCAACGTGGCGTGGAGCACGGCCAGTGCCTCGTTCTTGGCCATGTTCACCTCGTCCAGCACACCGAAGCCGCCCAGCCGCGCACAGCGGCAGATGGGACCCTCGCGGAACACCACCTCACCCTTTTGCAGGGTATCCGCGCCGATGAGGGCGGCGGCGTCCACGTTGACGTACATGGACACATCCCACACGGGGCGGCCGAACACGGCGGCCAGGTTCTCCGCCAGCACGTTCTTGCCGGTGGCCTTTGGCCCCGCCAGCAGCAGGTGCTGTCCGCACAGCAGGGCCGCCGCCGCGCTCTCCCAGACCTCCTTGCCGTAGTAGAGACACTGGGGTGCGGGGATGCGCGGCTGCGCCTCCGGCGGCACAGGGTGGGCCTCACGGAAGTGCCGTATCTCCTCCAGCAGCGCCGCGTCTATACCCTCGTCCTGCAATTCCTTCCAAATATCCATGCGTTCGCCCCATTTCACCGTTTTGATGCCCTGATTATATGCCAGACGGGCGTTAAAAGAGCGTTAAGGATGCGGGAAAGCGCGGAAAAGCAGGGGACCGTCTGATGGACGGTCCCCTGCTTCAGGAGAGACGGCTCGCGCCGGATCAAAGCTCTTCGTTGGGCTTGGAAAAGACCCTCTCCTCTTTACGGGCATGGCCCCGCAGCAGGGAGGCGGCCAGACCGAACACGGCGGCGGGGATCAGCCAGCTCAGGCCCAGATCGTACAGGGGCAGGCTCTCCACCAGGGGGATGGCCACGCCGTTGGCGGTGAGGGTACACAGTATGCTGGTCAGCAGGGCGCCGATGGCGGCGCCGCGGCTGATGCGGTCCGGCAGATGGGGCGCCAGCAGGGAGATGAAGATCAGCACCAGCGTGGGAGGATAGATGACATCCAGCACCGGCGCGGCCACGGCCACGATGCGGTCCAGACCCAGATTGGACACCACGGCGCTGAACACGCAGATGGCGATGACGAACACCTTGTAGCTCACCTTGCCGCGGCACAGCTCGGTGAAATAGGCGGCGGCGGAGCTGGTCAGGGCCACGGCGGTGGTGACGCAGGCCAGACCCACCACCACGCCGAACAGCACCATGCCCACCTTGCCCATCAGGGCCTCGATGATGACCATGATCAGCTGGGCGCGGCCGATATCGTTGGTATACTGGGCGGACACGGTGGCGCCCAGATAGGCCAGCCCCATGTACACGGCCAGCAGCAGGATACCCGCCAGCACGGCGGAGCCGCCCACCACGCGGAACTGCTTCCTGCCGCTGTCATAGCCCTTGGCGGTGACGCTCTGCAGCACGATGATGCCGAAGGGCAGGGCGGCCAGCGCGTCCATGGTCTGATAGCCGGCCTTGATGCCGGTGACGGCCACGTTGGCGATCTGGGGCAGGGCGGAGGGCTCACCCAGCGGAGTGATGACGCCCTTGATGATGATGGCAAACAGGCCCAGCAGCAGCAGCGGCGTCAGGATCTTGCCCACGATGTCTACCACGGCGGATTCCCTGATGCACAGCGCCAGGATCAGCGCGAAGAACAGGATGGAAAACACCACGGGGCTCACGCCGGACAGGTTGGGCACGATGGCCATCTCATAGGTAGTGGCGGAGGTGCGGGGGATGGCCACCATGGGACCCACGCACAGGATAATGGCGGACATCAATACCGCTGCGGGTATCTGGCCCACGCGGCTGACCACAGCCTCACTGCTGCCGACCCGCAGCAGGGCGAACATGGCCAGCATGGCCAGGCCGATGTCGGCAATGAAATAGGTAGCGAAGCCCGACACCCACTGGGAGCCGGACTCCAGGCCCAGATAGGGCGGGAAAATCACGTTGCCCGCGCCGAAAAACATGGAAAACAGCGCGAAGCCAACCACGATGATGTCTCGGACGAGACTGGTTTTTTTCTGCATAATTCCTTTTCTCCTCTTTTGTTCCCGAATTTTGCAAGTCATGCAAAACTTAAATATAGGGTATCATTTTTTTCATGACTCCGGAAATGACCCTTATTGATGACCCCATTAAAAAAAGTGATGGTAGAAAGAGGATTGACAGAAAATATCATAGAATTGACGGGGAATTCACAAAAATCCCATTGAAAAGCAACGCACTTTGTGATATATTGAAAAATAAATTTGAAATAATTGTGCAAAACGTCGAAAGCGAGGTTCCTATGGATGATAGCAAGCTGCGGGCGCTGCTGACCGCGGTGCAGTGCGGCAGCTTTGGCAAAGCTGCCGTTCAGCTGGGGTATACCCAGTCGGCCATGACCCATCTGGTCAGCAAGCTGGAGGCAGAGCTGGGCTGCACGCTGCTGCTGCGCAGCAGCAAGGGCGTCTGCCTGTCGGAGGAGGGGGAGCACCTGCTGCCCTATATCCACGGCGTCATCAATGCCTGCGACGCCCTGCGGCAGGAGGCAGAGGAACAGGGAGAGGTCTATGGCCGCGCCCTGCGCATCGGGTGCTTTGCCAGCATCGCAAGGGCCAGCCTGCCGGAGCTGCTGCGGAAGTTCCGGAAGCTCCACCCCGAGATCAAGGTGGACGTGCTGGTGCAGGGCAGCGAGCTGGCCGCCGCCCTGGAGGAGGACCGTATCCAGCTGGCCATCGTGGACGAGAACTGCGCCCGCGGTTTCCAGTGGACCCCGCTGACGGACGCGCCTCTGGTGGCGGTGACGCCCAAGGACTTCCCGTGGACGGAGAGCACCATCTCTCTGGCCCGCTTGCTGCAAGAGCCGTTCCTCTCCTGCCCTGAGCAGTATGTGGAACAGTATCTTCCGGCGGACACGCCGCGTCTGGAGGTAGCGGCCTCCGATGATGGCGCCATTTTGTCCATGGTAGCCGGCGGACTGGGCGTGTCGGTGCTGTCCGCCTTCTCTCTGGCGGGATACGAGAACCGGGTGCGGGTCATCCCGCTGGATCGGCCCCTGTCCCGCCGTTTGGGCGTGGCGGTGAAGTCCATGCCTGCGGCCAACTCGCCGGCACGGCTGTTCCTGGCCTTCCTGAAGCGTCAGTACCAGACCGCAGCTCAGGAGAAATAAGCAGAAAAGAGCCGTATCCGAAAGGATACGGCTCTTTTTTGCTGTCGCGCTCAGTCCAGCGGCGCCGGTACGGCGTCGGCAGGGATGGGACAGGTGTAGCCTCCGGCAGTGCGCTTCCGGAACTCCGCCTTGGCCTGCTCCAGCAGCTCCGGCTGCTGGATGAGGTCAATGGCCGCGGCGCACAGCACCTTGCCTGCATGGACGGTGGCCCGATGGGCCAGCGGCGTCTTGTTGCAGGACACCACCTGCCAGCTGTGGCAGGGCACGTGGTTGGGCCACACCGCCATATGGATCTGGGCCGTGGGGCACTGGTAGCTGACGTCGCCCACGTCGGTGGAGCCGGCGTTGAAGGCGGGACCCTGGTACAGCGGCACCAGAAAGTCGTTGAAGTGGCCGGTCCGCAGAGCCTGCACCTTCTCGGCGAAGGCGGGATCGTTCTCCGCGCCTACGCCGCTGGGGATGTCGCTGCCGGCGTAGGTGGCGGACAGCTTCTCCATGAAGGCGTGCTCCTCCGGCGTACACGCCGGTACGCCCAGCTCCGCGAAGTTGTCGTACAGCACCTTTTCCAGCGCGTGGTTGCACACGGTGTCGGACAGGCCGTCCACGAACCGCCGCTCGATGGTGGTGTCCGTCATCAGCGCCGCGCCCTGGGCGATCTTGTCCACCCGCTGGTGCAGGGTGATGCAGTCCTTCACGAAGTTGGACCGGATCATATACAGGACGCTGGCCTGATGCTGCACCACGTTGGGGCTGGCGCCGCCGGCGTCCAGAATGGAGTAGTGTATCCGGGCGTCCCGGGGCATGTGCTCCCGCAGGAACTGCACGCCTACGTTCATCAGCTCCACGGCGTCCAGAGCGCTGCGCCCCCGCTCCGGGGCAGTAGACGCCTGAGAGGCCAGACCGTGGAAGGTATACAGCATCTGGATGCAGGAGTTGGTGGAGCCGGTGGTGACCTCGTTGCAGTCGCCGGCGTGCCAGGTCAGGGCCGCATCCAGATTGTACCACAAGCCATCGCGGGCCATGTAGGCCTTGGAGGCCACGCCCTCCTCGCCGGGGCAGCCGTACAGAATGACGGTGCCGCTTTTACCGGTCCCGGCGAGGTAGTGCTTCAGGCCAATGGCGGCGGCCATGGCGCCGGCGCCCAGCAGATTGTGGCCGCAGCCGTGACCGCTCCCTCCCTTCACCAGCTCGTGGTACTCGGTGCTGCCCGCCTCCTGGGACAGGCCCGACAGGGCGTCATACTCCGCCAGAAAGCCGATGACCGGCTTGCCGCTGCCGTAGGACGCGGAGAAGGCGGTGGGGATGCCGCAGATGCCCTCCTCCACCTGAAAGCCCTCCTCCTTCAGGACCTTGACGAACAGGGCGGCGGACTTCACCTCCTGCATGGACAGCTCCGCGTAGTCCCAGATGGAATCTGCCACCTCCGCGATCAGCTTGTTCTTTTCATCAATGGCAGCCAGTGCCGCCTTTTTTGCGTTATCCATAGCCAGCTCCTTTTTTTATAGCACTTTTTTCAGGAAATCCTGCAATCTGGCGCTCTGGGGGTGATCGAATATCTCCTCCGGCGTGCCCTGCTCGCCGATCTTACCGGCGTCCATGAACAGTACGCGGCTGCCCACCTTGCGGGCAAAGGCCATCTCATGGGTCACCACCACCATGGTCATACCGCTCTGGGCCAATTCCTTTTCATGGGTCTGTCCATCCTTCCTGTGTTGCCGTCCCCGCAGGAGTTTTCGGGATGCGGGAGCGCGTCTCTCTCGTTGATGCTGCATACTCTACCACTGATTATGCACAAAGTCAAGGGGCAATATGAATAAATATTCACAAAATAGCGTTTTTGCCGGATGCACTTACACTTGCCCCTGCGCGGAGCCGACCTGTCGTGCAATTTCACAACAGAGCAGGCGGAGGCGGTGCGCCTGGCTGCCGCCATGACCGCCGGACAGTCGGGTTTCCACCCGGCACGGCGGACAAAAGGGGGGGCAGACCGCCCCTTTTTATGCATCCATACTGCATAACCGCCCCTGCCGCCGCATAGACATAGACCAGCAGCAAACGTGTATAGGAGTGGTGCTCTATTCGCAACAATCTGGAGCAGCGGGCCGTGGAGCTGGCCCATTACCTCATAGAAAACCGGACCACGGTCCGCGCCGCCGCCAAGAAGTTCGGCGTCAGCAAGTCCACCGTCCACAAGGACCTGTCGGAGCGGCTGCCACTGTATGACCGCCCGCTGTATCTGCAGGTCAAGGCGGTGATGGAGGAGAACAAGGCCCAGCGCCACATCCGCGGCGGTCTGGCTACGCGGAAGAAATACAAGGGCGCGTAAAAAGGGACTCCCCGTCCGGCGTACCGGATGGGGAGCCTCCCTATCTTCATGCATCCTTGGGCACCTGCTTCATGGACAGGCTGATGCGTTTTTTCTTCTCGTCCACGTCCAGTACCACCACCTTCACCACGTCGCCCACGGCCACGATCTCCGAGGGGTGCTTGATGAACCTGCTGCACACCTGAGAGATGTGGACCAGACCGTCCTGATGGACGCCGATGTCCACGAACACGCCGAAGTCGATGACATTGCGGACGGTGCCGGTGAGCACCATGCCCGCCTTCAGATCCTTCAGCTCCAGCACGTCAGTGCGCAGGATAGGAGCCGGCAGGTCGTCGCGCACGTCCCGCCCGGGCTTCATCAGCTCCTTCACCGTGTCACGCAGGGTGGGCAGGCCCACGCCCAGCTGCTGCGCCGCCTTCTCCTCACCCAGCAGCTTTACTTTCTGGGCAAGCAGGGGGATGTCGCCGTTCTTCACGTCCTCCAGCGTGTAGCCGCACAGGGCCAGCAGCTGCTGCGCCGCACCGTAGCTCTCGGGATGGACGCCGGTGTTGTCCAGTATGGATCTGCTCTCCGGCACCCGCAGGAAGCCGGCGCACTGCTCAAAGGCCTTGGGCCCCAGCTTCGGCACCTTCAAAAGCCGCTTCCGGTCGGGGAATGCGCCGTTCTCCTCGCGGTACTTCACGATATTCTTCGCCGTGGCGGCGGTAAGACCGGACACACGGCTCAAAAGACTGGCGGACGCGGTGTTGACGTCCACACCCACGGCGTTGACACAGTCCTCCACCACGCCGGACAGCGCCTCGTCCAGCCGCTTCTGGGGCATATCGTGCTGGTACTGGCCCACGCCGATGGCCTTGGGATCGATCTTCACCAGCTCCGCCAGCGGGTCCTGCATCCGCCGCGCGATAGATACGGCGCTGCGCAGGTTCACATCGTAGTCGGGGAACTCCTCCGCTGCCAGTTTGCTGGCGGAGTACACGGAGGCGCCCGCCTCGTTGACGATCATATAGCTGACCCCGGGCAGGCCGCGGAGCATCTCCACCGTCATCTGCTCCGTCTCGCGGCTGGCGGTGCCGTTGCCGATGGCGATATGGGTGACGCCGTGCTTTTTGCACAGGGCCGTCAGCTTGGCGATGGCGTCCTTTTTCTGGCGCTCACCGTAGGTGGGATACACCACGGTGGTGTCCAGCACCTTGCCGGTGCCGTCGATGACCGCCACCTTGCAGCCGTGGGCATAGCCGGGGTCCAGCCCCATGGTCACGTGACCCTTTACCGGCGGCTGGAGCAGCAGCGGCTTCAGGTTCAGCGCGAACTGCCCAATAGCGCCCTCGCTGGCGCTGTCCGTCAGGGCGGACCGCGCCTCGCGTTCCAGCGACGGATAGATCAGCCGGTCATAGGCGTCCTCGCAGGCGGCCTTGATGAATTCCATGGCCGCCGAGCCGGGCTTTACCACCGCCCGCCGCAGTGCCGGCAGCGCGGCCTCCCGGTCCAGCAATACCGTGACGGAGAGCAGCCCCTCTTTTTCGCCCCGGTTGATGGCCAGGATCTGGTGCCCCGCCAGCTTGGGAATGGCCTGCTCAAAGTCGTAGTACAGCCGGTACACGCTGTCCTCCTCCGTGGCGGCAAGGCTCCTCAGTCGTCCCTGCCGCATCAGCAGGCCCCGCAGTGCCTTGCGGATGTCCGCGTCGTCGCTGATGATCTCCGCGATGATGTCGTTGGCGCCCTGCAATGCGTCGGTCGCGGTCTCCACGCCCTTCTCCGGATCGATGTACGCCTGTGCGGCCGCCTCCGGCGCGGGACAGTCCTTCTCCTGCGCCAGCAGCAGCTGCGCCAGGGGCTCCAGCCCCTTCTCCCGGGCCACCGTGGCGCGGGTGCGCCGCTTTTGCTTGTAGGGACGGTACAGGTCCTCCACCTCCGCCAGCGTGGCGGCGCTGTCGATGGCCGCCGTCAGTGCTTCGGTCAGCTTGCCCTGCCCGTCGATGGCGGACTTGACCTCCTGCCGCCGCTTGTCCAGGTTCCGCAGGTATTGCAGCCGGTCCTCCAGCTTCCGCAGGGTGGTGTCGTCCATGGAGCCGTGCTGTTCCTTCCGATAGCGGGCGATGAACGGAATGGTGCTGCCCTCGTCCAGCAGGGCGATAACGTTTTCCACGTGCTGGACCGGCTGGCCCAGCTCCGATGCCAATATCTGTGCGATGCTCTGCATATGTGCTCCTTTCAGAAAGCTGTGCCCGCGCACGGCGCGGGCACAGACGCTTATTTACTTGTGATACAGGCTCTTGACCTCATATTTCGCCTCGCAGCTGACGTTGATGCCCAGCCGCTTGTACAGCTTGGCGTCCTCCTCGGAGATGATGACCGAGAAATGGGCCTCGCAGCCCCGCAGGTTCTTCAGCTGCGCCTGCACCATGGCCGCCAGGGGGTTTGTCAGACCGGAGATCGCCAGCGCGATCAGCACCTCATCCGAGTGCAGCCGGGGATTTCGGTGGCCCAGGCAGCCGGTTTTCATGGCGCTGATGGGTTCGATCACCGACGAGGGGATCAGGTCCAGCTTGTGGTCAATGCCCGCCATCTTCTTCAGCGCGTTCAGCAGCAGCGCCGCCGACGCGCCCAGCAGGGGGGAGGTCCGCCCGGTCACCACGCTGCCGTCCGGCAGCACCATGGCGCCCGCCGGCTTGCCGGTGGCCTCCGCCTTTTCCAGCGAAGCCGCCACCGCCGGGCAGATGTCCGGCGTCACGCCCGCCTGCTGCATCACCAGCTCCAGCTTCCGCACCACGCACTCGTCCGCCTGCCCCTTGGCCCGTTCCACGCACCCGGTGTAGTACCGGCGCAGGATCTCCATCCGGCTGGCCTCCTGACACACCGCGTCGTCCACGATAGCGAAGCCCGCCATGTTCACGCCCATGTCCGTGGGGG
>OBLG01001724.1_pt1 | contig 15619 bp, 10 predicted proteins | sample 1517451 | NCBI WGS metagenome assembly OBLG01 (sample SAMN04571694, study PRJEB22368) | human gut metagenome | biome: human gut; material: stool | host: Homo sapiens | place: Luxembourg | collected 2012-06-29
CGAGCCAGCCGGAAAACAGCGGGAATGGGGGATAAGAATATGACGGAACAGGAACGGGACAACCGCGACAACCGCGACAGCCGGGAGAATCGGCAGAACCCGGAAAGCCCGGAAAACGCTTCCGCGTCGGAGCGCCCTGCACGGGCTCCGCGCCTGCGTGCGGAGCGGATGCAGAAAATACCGGCTCACCTGGAGGGATGCGCCGCGCTGGAGAAGCTGTGCTTCCGGGAGCCGTGGAGCGCCCATAGCCTGGAGCTGCTTTGCTCGGACGGGATCGGTGTCGGGTTCCTCTGCACCGGGAGCATCCCGCCCGGCGGGGGGCAGGGCGTTGTCGCATACGGCGGCATGATGGTAGCGGTGGACGAGGGGCAGATCACCAATATCGCAGTACACCCCGGATGCCGCCGGAAGGGGTACGGGCAGGCGGTACTGACCGCCCTGATCCGTTATGCCAAGTCGGCGCACCTGGCGTCTGTCACGCTGGAGGTGCGCCCGTCCAATCAGGCGGCGCTGGCACTCTACCGTCACAGCGGCTTTTCCGAGGTCGGTCGGCGGAAGAATTTCTACACCAAGCCTACGGAGGATGCGCTGATTCTCACATTACGGTTGAAGTAAGGGCGGCCTGCGCCGCTTACGGCTGGGTACTTCTGAGAATTCATTGCACAGCGGATCGGCGGAACCGTTCCGTCATTCGTCACACAGATTGCTTGCAGAGGGATAAGCCGTGATCGGCACCCTACATGATATTCCGAACCGAGAAGCGCTCCAGCCTGTCGAGGTCGTTCAGCGCCTCCCGCAGGACAGCCAGCGCGGCGGCATAGTCGGTGTCACTGCCGGAGACGGCATACGCCCGTGCCGCCGCGATCTGTTCACGTACCCGGTCGAGAATCGGGAAGCTGACCGAGAGGGACAGCCCGGTCTCATACCGATTGAATTGCGCCTCCAGCCCGTCCAGCAATCCGGGGGTGTCCGCGTCCGGGATGGCGGGCAGTGCGTCTGCCCGGGTACGCAGCGCGGCAACGCTGCCGCGCACGAATACGGCATTGGCGGCGACTGCGCACAGGATCAGGCAAAGCAGAACGGCTGCCGCTATGACGGCGGCGGTCGGTGTGCGGCTCCTCATGAGGTACGGCGCGGCAGGATGCGTACCGTTCCGCCGTCATCCGTCAGTAGCAGAAAAACCCGATCCGGTGTCAGACGGTGCGCCGCCAGAAGCTGATCCAGCCAACGGCGGTCACGCCCTGCGAGTGTCAGATTCCGGTCGTTAATCACGCCGTCATGAATAATCAGGTGCATGATGCCCGGCTCAGGCGGATCGACGCCCAGTTCCCGCGTGGTTGCCTGCCGCTCGGTGGCGCGCAGAGCAACCGAGAGTTGTCCGTTCGGCTCGGCGATGGCGTACTCCACCTGATCCGGGTCGGACACCCCCTTCTGACGCAGATGGGAGAACAGCTCCTCCGCCGATATGCGGCTTTTTTTCATGGCGGCGGCGTCCTTGCCGTGCCGGATCAGAATGGTGGGACGCACCGACAGCGCTTTCTTGAGCGCCGGAATATGCAGCAGCAGTCCGGAGAGCAGAACCTCCAGTGACATCAGCGTCAGGACGGGCACGATGGCGAAGGCAAGCGGGATGTCCTGATTGGTGATGGGCAGGGACGCTACCTCGGACAAAAGCAGAGTCGTGACCAGTTCGGATACTTCCAGCTCGCCCAGCTGGCGCTTGCCCATGACGCGCATGGTTACGACCAGCGTCAGGTAAATAATCAGTGTGCGCAACAGAATCGTCAGCATAAAAAACCTCCCGGACACACAGGATATGCATAGTGTGTCCGGGGGATCTTTTTATATACGGCGGAATGTTTGCCAGCCGGGCGCCGCAGCATCAGAGGACAAACAGCTTGATCATTTTGATTGCCGTGCCGTCCGGGTAGTCGCGAACCTCGCCGAGCGCGAAGAACGTACCGTCCGCACCGTACAGCCGCAGGCGCGCTCCGGTCGGATACGGTTGACGCAGGTTCAGTCGCGTCTGATACAGCTCGCACCCGCTCCGGCACAGCTTGGTGTGAAACTCCGACAGGGACAGGCGCGGCAGGTCGGAGAACAGCGTCTCCACCGGCAGGAGACAGGCGACGCGTGCAGCAGGCTCCATGGCAGCCAACTCCTCCGGCGTCCGGCAGGCGGAGACGGGGTAGCCGCTTGCCGCCGTGCGGCGCAGTGCCGCCATGGTGCCGCCGCACGCCAGTGCATCGCCGATGTCGGCGCACAGGGTGCGGATGTAGGTGCCGCCGGAGCAGGTGACGTGCAGACGGAAGTCGGAGGGCAGGGGAGCCGGCTCTGCCGTCAGTGACCGTATCTCCACAGGGCGGGGTTGCCGCTCCACGGTGCCGCCTGCCCGCGCGATGTCGCACAGCTTGCGCCCGCCGACCTTCAGGGCGGAGTACATGGGCGGAATCTGGCAGATTTTTCCGCGGAAACGCGGCAGAACCGCATCCAGTGCCGCACCGTCCGGCAGGCTGACAGCCGGAGCGGTCGACAGAATGATGCCGGTTGTGTCCTCGGTGTCGGTGCGCAGTCCCAGGCGCAGAACGGCTTCGTAGGATTTTTCATCGTGCGACACATACTCGGATGCCTTGGCGGCTCGCCCCAACAGCAGGATCAGCACGCCGGTCGCCATGGGGTCCAGTGTGCCGGTGTGCCCGACCTGCCGGGTACCGAACAGGCGGCGGACACGGGACACGACATCGTGCGAGGTCATGCCTGCGGGCTTGTCTATAAGCAGAACGCCGTCCGGTGCGGCGCATTTTTCGGCAGTATTCATGTGTACCTCCGTCGGATAACTTCTGTGCGCATTGTATCACATCTGCCTGCCGCTGTCAAGTCACAAATAATTAACAAACAAATGCCGCTCCGGCGGTTGACGGCTGTTCGGATTGGTGCTATAATTTGGTATAATCGGGGGAGGATGGGTTTTTTCCGAAAGCCTGTTTTACCCGGAAAAAGTACGTAAATCGGGTCGGCGGCAACCGGAAGGCGCATCTCTCTCTCTGCGGGGCAGGCGCCGGTCGGGTCAGCCGGTCAGGAAAGGAACTACGGTTTATGGATATGGAAAAGAAGGACACCATGGGTCGTGCGGCGATTGTTTCGCTGTTTGACGAGGGCACCTTTGTCGAAATGGGTGCGTTTGTCCGCAGGCAGGGAGAGACGTATGACGCTGTGCTTTGCGGCTACGGAGCGGTCGGCGGCAAGCTGACTTTTGCCTTCGCGCAGGATGCCGATCGGCAGAAGGGTGCTTTCGATGCGGTCGGCGCCGCCAAGATTGCTAGACTGTACGAGCAGGCGGTGCGCACGGGTGCGCCGGTTGTGGGCGTACTGAACAGCGCCGGCGCGGTTGTGACCGACGGGGCGGGCGCGCTGTCGGCATACGGACAGCTGATGAAGTGCGTGTCGGACGCCTCCGGCATTATCCCGCAGGTCGCGCTGGTTGAGGGCGTCTGCGGCGGTATGGCTGCCGTTGCCGCCGGGCTGTTCGACTTCACCGTTACGGTGAAGGACCGATCCGAGCTGTTTGTCAATCCGCCCTTCAATGTCGGCGGGGAGACGGGGACTACGGCGTATGCAGCCGCAAACGGGCTGTCCGCACTGACGGCGGAATCGCAGGATGCCGCTGTTGCCGCCGTCCGCACGCTGGTCGGACTCCTGCCCCGCAACAATGCGGACAGTGCAGACACCGATCCTGCCGATGCGCCGGATCGCCCCGTCAGCCCTGCCGGCAGAACGGGTGCCGCGCTGGTCACGGAGCTTGCCGATGCGGGTAGCTTTACCGAGCTGTACGCCGCCTGCGGGCAGGAGCTGACGGTCGGACTCTGCCGCATGGGCGGTATGACCGTGGGTGTGGTTGCCGGAAACGGTGCCGCCGATGAGGGCAGGCTGACTGCCGCCGGTGCAACCAAGGCGGCGCGCCTTGTGAATTTCTGCGACGCCTTCTCGCTGCCGGTTCTGACGCTGGTGGATAACGCCGGACTGGCGATGCGCGCCGATCCCGCTCTGGCGGGGGCGCTGGGCAAGCTGGCTTCCGCTTATGCCGGCGCGACCTGCCCGAAGGTGACGGCTGTGACCGGCAAGGCATACGGCGCCGCCTTTACCCTGCTCGGCTCCCGTGCGCTGGGGGCTGATCTGACGCTGGCTCTGCCGGATGCGGTGGTCAGCGTGATGGATCCTGCCGCGGCTGTTGCGTTCCTGCGCAACGGCGATGTGACTGCCAAGACGCCCCGCGCTTCGGTCGAGGCGGCGTGGACGGCGGAAAACCTGGCGGATGCCGCCGCCGCAGGCGGTGACATCGACGACGTAATCCCCGCCGAGGAGCTGCGCGCCCGCCTGTGCGCCGCGTTCTATATGCTCTCGGACAAGGCAAGCGGTACGCCTGACCGCAAGCACGGCGTGCTGCCTCTGTGAGAGGAGCGTTTCCTATGAATATGTTTACCCTTCAGACCCTTGCCGCCAAGGCAGAGCAGTCCGGCGAAGATCTGGGCGGCTTTATGTCGCCTGAGCGGCTGGAAATCGCGGGACAGGTCGTGCTGATCGGCATGGGTATGGTGTTCGCCGTGCTGACGCTGCTGTGGGGTGTGCTTGCCATTTTCGGCAAGGTGATGACCTCCGGCAACAAGAAAAAGACTGCGAACGAACAGCCCGCCGAGGCACCTGCCCCGGTCGCGGCACCTGCCGAACTGCCCGAGGAGATGCCTGCCGGGGAGACCGGGACTGCGGCGGAAGATGACGAGGAGCTGGTCGCCGCGCTCACCGCAGCCGTGGCTGCCGCCATTGCGTCGGACGAAGAACTGTCCTCCCGCTTTGCCAGTGGGTTCCGCGTGGTTTCCTTCAAAAAAGCCGGGCGCTGACAGCCGGGCACCGAATCTGTCTATTTTTATGCTGATGTGAAAGGATATACTGTCATGAAAAAGAGATTTATCGTTACGCTGAAAAACGGCAACACCTACGACATGACCGTTGAGGAGGTTGATGCCTCCGCCGCTGTGACCGTTGATGCCCCTGCCGCGCCCGCCGCTCCCAAGGCGGCTCCCGCTCCGGCACCCAAGGCTGCCGCCGCCGGCTCTGTCGCTGTCAAGGCACCCCTGCAGGGGACTGTCATGAAGGTCAATGTCAAGCCGGGCGATACCGTCACGAAGGGCGCTCCCGTGGCTGTCATTGAGGCGCTCAAGATGGAGAACGATGTGCCCGCGCCGCAGGACGGCGTGGTGGCAAGCGTCGATGTCAAGAGCGGCGATTCCGTCAAGACGGATCAGGTTCTGCTGACTCTGAAGTAAGACGACCTGCTTTGAGACTTGTCCGGGCATAGCCGGTGTTCCGCCCCGGACGGAATGAAAGGAAAACCACTATTATGCTTGATAGTTTGTTGAATTTTCTGACCAAGACAGGCGTCTGGCAGCTGCTTTTCAAGGAAGGCGATCAGTTTACGCTGGCGGGGCGCGGCTGGATGTTCAACACCGCCTGCTGGCAGACGCTGGTCATGCTCCTGATTGTCGGAGTGTTGGTCTACCTTGCCATCAGACGCGGCTTTGAACCGCTTCTGCTCCTGCCCATTGCCGTCGGGATGCTGCTGACCAATCTGCCCGGCGCGAACATCTTCCATCTGGAATACTTCATCGCGGATGAGATAGATTACGCCTACATTCTTCACCACGGCGGATTCCTGGACATGCTGTACCTCGGCGTCAAGCTCGGTATTTACCCCTGCCTGATCTTTATCGGCATCGGTGCCATGACCGACTTCTCCCCGCTGATCGCCAATCCCAAGAGCCTGCTGATCGGTGCGGGCGCGCAGCTCGGCGTGTTCATTGCGTTCGCTGCGGCGCTCCTGTCCGGACAGTTCAGCCTGGCTGAGGCAATGTCCATCGGCATCATCGGCGGCGCGGACGGACCTACCGCCATTCTGGTGACCAAGACGCTGGCGCCGGTTCTGCTGGGCGGAATTGCCATCGCCGCATACAGCTATATGGCGCTGATTCCCATGATCCAGCCGCCCTTCATGAGACTGCTGACGACCAAGAAGGAGCGCGCCATCCGCATGGAGGCGTTGCGCCCGGTTTCCAAGCTGGAAAAGATCCTGTTCCCGCTCATCGTGACCGCAATCGTCGGTCTGATCGTGCCGGATGCGCTGGTGCTGATCGGTTGCCTGATGTTCGGAAACCTGCTCAATGTCTGCGGCGTGACCGACCGTTTGTCCAAGACGGCGCAGAACGAACTGATGAACATCGTCACCATTTTCCTCGGCATCTCGGTGGGGGCAACTGCCAGCGCGGCGAACTTCCTGCGCCCGCAGACTCTGCTCATCATCGCGCTGGGGCTGGTTGCCTTCTCTATCTCCACCTGTGGCGGACTGCTGACCGCAAAGCTCATGAATGTCATCTGCGGCGGTACCATCAACCCGCTCATCGGTTCTGCCGGCGTGTCTGCCGTGCCGATGGCGGCGCGCGTCTCCCAGCTTGAGGGACAGAAGTATGACCCCACCAACTTCCTGCTCATGCACGCCATGGGTCCCAACGTGGCGGGCGTCATCGGGTCGGCAGTTGCCGCCGGTGTGTTCCTTGCCTGGGTGTAATGGGAGATTCCCAAAAGAGAAAGGATTGTGTGATTGAAATGAGTCAGGTAAAAATTACCGAAACGGTTCTGCGTGATGCGCACCAGTCGCTGATTGCCACGCGGATGACCACCGAGGAAATGCTCCCGATCCTGGAAGCTATGGACGACGTCGGTTACTACTCCCTGGAGGCATGGGGCGGCGCGACTTTTGACGCCTGCATGCGCTTCCTGAATGAGGATCCGTGGGAGCGCCTGCGTAAGATTCGTGCCCGCGTCAAAAAGACCAAGCTGCAAATGCTGTTCCGCGGACAGAACATCCTCGGCTACCGCCACTACGCGGACGATGTGGTGGAGTACTTTGTGCAGAAGTCCATTGCCAACGGCATTGACATCATCCGCATTTTCGATGCGCTGAATGATCCCCGCAACCTGAAGACCGCGATCAATGCCACCCTCAAGGAGGGCGGGCATGTGCAGGCGGCGTTCAGCTATACCACCGGTCCCGTGTATACGACCGAGTATTACCGCAATTACGCCAAGCAGCTGGAGGAGATGGGCGCAAATTCCATCTGCATCAAGGATATGGCGGGTCTGCTCAAGCCGTATGAGGCGTATGAGCTGGTACGCACGCTCAAGGAAAGCGTCAAGATCCCGATCCAGCTGCACACGCACTATACTTCCGGACTGGCATCCATGACGCTCATGAAGGCGGTCGAGGCGGGAGTCGATGTCATCGACACCGCACTGTCCCCGTTGGCGATGGGAACCTCCCAGCCGCCCACAGAGTCCATGGTCGCCGCACTTGCCGGAACCGAGTACGATACCGGTCTCGACCTTGCTAAGCTGGATGTGCTGACCCGCTACTTCACGCCTCTGCGCGAGAAGTACCTCAAGAGCGGACTGCTTGATCCCAAGGTGCTGAAGGTCAATGTCAATGCGCTGATGTATCAGGTACCGGGCGGAATGCTGTCCAATCTGATGTCCCAGCTTAAGCAGGCGGGCAAGGAGGATCAGCTCACCGCCGTGCTGGAGGAGGTGCCGCGCGTCCGTGCCGACGTCGGATACCCCCCGCTGGTTACGCCCTCGTCCCAGATTGTCGGCACGCAGGCTGTTTTCAATGTGCTGACCGGCGAGCGCTACAAGACCGTTACCAAGGAGTTCAAGGACATCGTGCTGGGCAAGTACGGCAAGACGCCGGTGCCCATCAAGCCCGAGTTCGTGAAGAAGATCTGCGGAGACGCCCAGCCGATCACCTATCGTCCCGCCGACGATCTCAAGCCGGAAATGGAAACGCTCCGCGCCGAGATGCCGCAGGGGCTGATGGAGCAGGAGGAGGACGTTCTGTCCTACGCACTGTTCGACAAGGTCGCCCTCAAGTTCTTTGAGTACCGGAAGGCGCAGAAGTACGGCATTGACGGCGCGCACGCCGATGCTGCCGCGGGAATCCATACTGTCTGACCGACAGCAAGAGAAGTGCCCTTTGCGGCTCCGCCCCCCGGACGGAGCCGCGTTTTGCCCATCGTGGCGTAAATGCGAACGAACCAAGCGAAGAAAGGAGACATTATGCCGCACGTAACCGATTATATCCAGTGGCGGGGGGATATTCCCTTTGAAAACGATCCGCTCAACGAGGTGGACAACCTGATTTTCTGCCTTCTTTCCTATGTCGAGCTGGATGGCGCAGTCCCATCCACCCCGGACCGATGTGTGACGCTCAGGGAGGCGGCGAAGGAGTATTTCTTCACGCACGATCCCAAGGATGAGCGCCCGCTGGGACTTATCGTGCCGCGGGAAATCGTTGCGCTGTTCCGTCAGATGGCGGATGCGCCGCGCTACCGTGACCTGCAGCTTTGCGGATACGTCAACGAGATTTGCGAGAAAAAGCAGGTGCAGTTTTCCGCACTGACGATCCGCCTGCCGGATGATACATGGTTTGCGGCGGTGCGCGGAACCGATGATACCATCGTCGGCTGGCGGGAGGATTTCAATCTGTCCTGGATGGACGAGGTTCCGGCACAGCGCCTGACGGCGGAGTATCTGGACAATCTGCCGCTGACGAAAAACTCCCGCCTGTACGTCGGCGGGCATTCCAAGGGAGGCAATCTGGCAGTCTGGGGGGCGGTTCACGCCTCGCCCGCGACGCGGGATCGGATCGTCCGGGTATACAGCAACGATGGTCCCGGATTCTCGGAAAAAATGCTGGAGTCGGAGGCGTACCGTACACTTGCCGACCGCATCGACAGCCTGGTACCGCAGTCCTCCCTGGTCGGGATGCTGCTTTCACATGATGAATGCGATGTCATCCGTAGCAGTCAGCTAGGCATATTCCAGCACAACGGACTGTCCTGGGAGGTCATGGGCGGTTCCTTTGTCCGGGCGCATCGGCTTTCCGGGAGGGGCGTGCGCAATGACAGCGTGATTCGCGCCCGCATTGATTCCATGACCATGGAGGAACGCAAAAAATTCACCGAGCTGTTCTTCGGCATTCTGGAATCCACCGGCGCACGCACGCTCACCGAGCTGAACGCAGGCTCGATCCGGAACGTTATCATCATGCTCCGCACGGTAAGCGATATGGACAGGGAAACCAAGGAGATGGCGCTGTATCTTATCGGCAAGCTGTTCGATATCCGTCCGCTGACCGTGCCCCGCAAGCAGAAAAAGCGGGGTGCCGTCCGCTTTGAGTTCGGCCTGACCGTCGGACGGAGGAAGTCTGCGCCGATGCAGGAACAAAAGCCCTGATACCACATAAAAAGGGGTTATCAAAAAACTCATTTGAGTTTTTTGATAACCCCTTTCGCGTATTAGGAGGCTTTCTTTTTGCGGATGAGCAGTACCGCCGCCGTTGCACCGCCGCCGAGGACGACTATCGCAAGGGCAACCCAAATCCACGTAGAGGAGCCGGCTGGTTCGGGAGGTGTGACTCCCGAATCGACCGTGACTGCCGCCTCAACCGTGAACTTTGTCGTGGCATCGCCGCTCTCGGAGCGGATGGTGAGTGTATGCTCGCCATCCGCAAGTGTCGCAAGGTAGCCTGCCTTCAGCGTAACAAGGATACTGCCTTCGCGCGTTTCGTAGCTGTCCGACGGAACCGTGTTGCCGTCCACAAGAACTTCGGTAAAGTCCACGTATGCGGCATCTGACCGGAAGGTCAGCCCGACCTCACTACCTTTGCTCCACCGGTTGTTCTTGCCGTCCGTGATGGCGGGGGCAAGCTTGCCGATGGCAACCGCGGGCTTCCGGTAACCGCAGACCGTGCATTCCGCATGCTTTTCGCCTGCCTCGGTTACGGTTGCTTCCCTGTCGGTCTTCCATGCAAAGGTGTGTGCCGCCTCGTCCTTCTTGTCTTCGCAGGACTTGCAGGCGTGCCAGTGCCGTTCGGCGTCCGTGAGCCAATCCGTGCCGTAGTCATGCGTGTGCGGGATATCCTCCCACACGGCGTAGAAAGTCATGTTCGCCGTCACGTTGTAGGCGGCATCCGGAATAGCAGAACCGGTCGCGCTGGTTGCCCAGCCCCCGAACTGCTTGCCCGCGGGAGCGGTAAAGCCGCTTGCGGGGAGCGTAAACGCACCTGCGGGGACATTCTCCACATTTTCCATTGTTCCCGTGCCGCCGTTGGCGTCGAAACTGACGGTGTAGGTCTGCGTGGGTACCGTCACGCGGATGACGCCCGCATCCGTGCGGAGCGCCACCCCGTTCCCGGCGCGATCGACTGCCTCGGCTACCAGAAACTCCACCGCATAATCCTTTGCCGGCGCGGTGCTTTTGACCTCGAATTTCAGCGTGACCAACGTGCCGTTTCCGGACTCGTTTTCCTTGCCGGCGGCTTCCAGAAGAACCACAGCTTTTTCAGGGTTGGGGGTGAATGCGCCTGTCATGACGTCTCCGGGCAACATGTCCTTCAGCACAAGAGCCGTTGCGTCATAGGAAAATTTCAGCTTCATAACATCCATTCCGGGGTTGTCCGCGACAGTGACAGCCACGTTCACGGTATCTCCCGGATGAGCCTGCGTCTCTGCCGCCGCCACCGTGGCGGGAGTTGCCGCATACGCGGTAACTCCCAGTGACAGGGTCAGGGCGATGATGAGTATGCCTGTAAGTAATCTTTTCATATTCCACCTCGTTATGCACCAAGTCCCGTGCCGATTTCGACAAGATACCTGCGCAGGCACGCCAGATCCGCGAGCGTTACGGCTCCGTCCCCGGTCATGTCTGCCCCCGGGAATATTTCGACATCCTCCTCTGCAAGGTACCGGCGGAGCCTTGTGATATCCAGCGTATCGACCACACCGTCGCCGTTTACGTCACCCGGCAGGACATCCCGGATCAGGATGTTTGCCTGTCCGCCGCACAGGAGGATCGTTTCCTCGGATGCGTTGTTGCAGGACACGATTTCGAGCGCTATGCGGTATTCGCCGAGCGCCGCCGTGTCGGATACCTTAAAGGTCAGCGTCAGGAGCGTGCCGTTTTCCGTTACGTCGGTCGCGTTGTCGAAGAGGAACAAGCCTGCCGACGGGTTGCGTGTTGCGTTGCCGAACAGCTCACCCGCGACGGCGCTCTCAAGCGTCATCGCGCCCTTCGGATAGGAAATACGGAAGGCAAGCGCCGCAATGCCGGGATTGTTTGCAAGCGATACAGTGATGCGCACGGTGTCGCCCGCTCTTGCCATACTGCCGGAGACCGACAGGAGCGACATACTGTCGTCCTTTTCGGCTTCGCCGCAGACGGAGCAGATCCTCTCGCAGGTGTTGTCCGCCAGGTTCAGTGTCCATTCCCCGAAGACGTGTCCCTTTGCCTCTCCATAGGCGTAGGTGTTCGTACCGACCCTGCCGCAGGAGCAGATGTAGTAGTACCTTGCCGGCTCCGTGCAGGTAGCATCACCTGCGAGGTACTCCGCAAGCGGCAGCGCCTTGGTGAAGCTGTGCGTGTGCGGCGTATTCCGGACCGACACCGCCGCGACGGTTTTCACTGTACCGCAGGCTATCTCAAAGTATGCCAAGCCATCGGAAACAGCCGTCACAACGCCGTTGGCATCCACCGTTGCGATTGCCGGGTTCAGTGCCCGGAAGGTTATCTTGCCCGCACTGCCCGTGACGGTCAGATCGGTCATCAGGTCAAGCCTTGCACCGGCATCCAATTCCCGGATTCCGCTGTAGAACAGCGCGGTGATCGGGTCGGACGCCGCGTCGGTAATCAGAACGTACTCGCTCTCAAACGCCGCCATTTCGATGCCGTTGTAGGTCAGAATGCCCTTTTTGCCGACCACCTTTACGGATGCACCGACTTCTATCGGGTCATCGGGGGTAAAGCGGAATTTTGTCGCCACGTTCTGTCCGACAGTCACATCGTTCTCTCCCGCCTTCTGCTTGTTTCCGAAAGCGGTGAGTGCCGCATTGAGTGCTTCCACATTGCCGTCAAGCGCATCACCGCCGAGCAGGACGGAAACAAGGTGTTTCGCGTCATCCACCAGCACGGGGCGGTCAAAGGTAAAGTCAATGTACGCGCCCATCGCACCTGCCCGGACTGCTTTCAGCATCGCGGGCGAGGTGGAGACCATGCTCATGTTGACATCCAGATGCGCCGGAGGAACATCCAGCTCGATGCTCTCGACCGTGTAGTAGCCGTCCTTTTCAAAGACGACCTTCCACTTGCCTATGAGAACATCCCAGCCGTACTTTCCGTCCGCGCCCGAGATATTCGGGTTCGGGCCTTCTCCGTGCGCCTCGGAATCCCACTTGACCCACTCGCCGCTTGCCGTGTCCAGGTAGTAGACCGTTGCGGTCACATTTTCCAGACGATTCTCCTCCGTACCCTCGAAAATATAGCCCGATGGGTCGATATAATAGTCAGGATCGAATGACCAAACGCAATCCAGGGGGAAGCCGTTGGCACCGCGCTTGATATTCGGTTCAGCCGGCGGGGGCGGATAGCCCGGACGGTAGCCGTGCTCCTTGAAGAATTCCATCTCCACCTGCTGTTTTTTCATCTGCTCGTTGAGCTGTGCCATTTTGCGGTACTGCCCGTCGACGTCCTGATCTCCGAGTACGGTTTCGATGACCAGATCTCCCACAACAGTCACTGCGGTGCCGATGCCGGAAATGCCCATCACCGATTCCACACCGATGCGGAGAGCTTCTGTCTGCTTGTAGTCGTTGTACGCTTCGCGCTGTTCGGGTGTCAGGTTGTTTTTCCAACCTGCAGCATCCGCTTCGCTTGCCGCATAATCCGCAACGCTGTCCAGCGTTGAGTAATCGGAGTATGCGCCAACTGCGGTTCCGACCGCCTTTCCGACCGTTCCCCAGCCGGCACTGCTGACGTCTGTCGGCTTGATGTCCGGCAGAATCACGGCAGGATCATCAGAGGTCATGGCGAAGCGGATGCTCTTTCCGTCCTCGCTCCTGCTCGCTCCGCTCGTTACCTTGGTAAGATACTTGCCGCCGTCCATCACGGCGACATCCATGCTGATCTGCGTGTCCAGTGCCTTGCCGCTGAAGTCGTAGTAGTTCTGCACCGTTCCGACGAGCTTGCCCTCCGGGTTGTAGATTTCCAGAAGCGGTCTGTAAAGGATCAGCGCCTTGCCGAGGATCGGAAGCAGCGTCTCCTTGGTTATCGGCTTGTCGGAATTGTAAAGCTCGGCGTACTTTTCCCATGCGCGGTAGGTTTCGGCAAGCGTCCAGCCGTTTGTCGGGGCGTTTTCCTTTACGGTCCAGCCCTCAGGCAAATTGTACTGCTTTTCGCTTGCGGCGTTCCTTTCCTGCTCTGTTTTCCGCATATCCTTCAGCTGGACGGTCGGCATGCCGTTGTAGGGCTGCTCCGCGACAAGCTCGTATACCACGCTGAACTGCTTCGGCGGGTTGAGCGCATCGCCCAGCATACCCGTTCCGGTGTAGCAGCCCAGTTCCTCATCGTACTCCAGCTTGATGGCGAAGTTATCGCATTGCGTGGGAACATTGCCTATTGCATAGACATTGCAGACTTCCGCCGGCTTGTCGAACCACGCGCGGAATGTAAAGATGTCCGTTCCGTTCCAGTTGAGGGTAAAGCGGTAGTTATTGCTCTGCTGCTGTTTGCAGCCCTCCCGGTCGGCGCGGTTCGTGATGGTTACGTAGTGCATCGGTGAGGTTTCGATGCCATATGGGGTGTAATGGTCGAAATCCCACTTCTGCAGAACAGGCGCATCGTAATACATCCGGATATCGTTGCTGTTTTCCAGCATCTCGGTCTCGCCTGCGCCGTTCTTGTACTTGAATTTCAGCTCTGCCTTGTAGGTGTGCGGATAGCTGTCCGGCTCGCTCATCGGAATTGGCAGGATGCCATAGCCGGTGGAGCGGTCATAAAATCCGTACTTTTCAAGGAAAGCAGAGGTGAGCCAGTAGCAGTTATTCTCCTTGTCATAGCCTGCGGTGAAGGAGCAGGACAGGTTGTCGGGGGGAATATACTGCTTAAAGCCCACGATCCTCGTGGAGCTGAAATACGAGGCATTCGGCCATAGCGTGTCGATATATGTCACCGCTCCGTCCACATTCAGCGCAATGGCAAAATCATCGGTGTTCGCCTTGAAGGAGACCCACTTGCACTCAAATGCCTTGTAGCTGCCACCCTGAGCAAAAGCGGTGTATGTGGTATCCCGGTAGTCATCCACCGTGTAATCCGGCTTGTAGTACTGACTTTCAGGATTCAGTCTGTCATACTCCGTCGACGTCGTTTTCCCGGTGATGGCGTTTGTAAACAGGCGACGTTCCAGTCCCCAGTATGTGCCGAACCTCGTGCCGAGATTATAGTAGAAGATGCTTTGTACCGGCTGGGTTATTCCGGGGCCCAGCAGAGACGTACCGTTGCGCAGCGCTTCGTGGAACATCACCTCGTTGGTACTTACCTTCATGGGAACACTGTAAGCGAATATGTCATGATCGATCTCACGAACGAATTGCAGACTTCTGTTACCCTGTGGCGTGATGATATAGCATCGGATGCTGTTGTCCGACTTCAGATCCGCCCCGGAGATGCTGAAGGATACATCGTGCGAGATTTTTCCCGGTTGGAGCTCCAGTTCACGGGAAGTCTGCTCCGTGCCGTCCAGCATGACGTTGAACGCGCCCGCAGGCAGAGCGATCAGGCTGTGGTAGCCGTTGGCGCCGTTTTGCGTGAGCCTGACGAGGTAGCTCCCGTCCTTTTGCTGTTTTACGGATTTGATATTCGTGTCGTGTTCGCCGGTATACCGCGGAATCCGGTAGAGCAGTTCGTAATCAGCCGTCAGTACAATGGTTTCCGGGTAAGCTGTTGTCATATCGTTAAAATCGAATCTTGCGGCTGTTCCGCTGTTGCAGACATCGACCCAATACGAATACACGGAGGCGGTGTATTTTTCCACATATCCGACCCACGCCGCGAACAGAGTCTCCGGAGGGGAAAGAGGGTCGGATATATTGACCCGCAGAGAGGATTCTATAGTAAGGCGCTTCGAGTTGTTGAAAATATAGGCAAGCGCGCCGTCATGCGGGTTCCCGTCTTTGTCCTCAAGTCGGAATTCATAGATGCTTTGGAACCCCAGCCGGAAAGACCGTTCATGCGGCGAAAGGTCGTCAAGAATCCATTCCGCGCAGTATGTGCCGAGATGCTTCAGCGATTCGGAAATATCCTTTGTCGAATGGGGGCGAATGATCACGCGCTGTCCGTTCGTCAGCTTCGGAATTCGGACAGATGTCCAGCTCAAGCCGAGTGGGGACAGTATCGGCGTATCCCCGATCAGCACGAAACACTCAAACGCCGGGATCCTGTTCCCGACAAGATCGGTAGGACTATTTACCGTGTAGTACTCGGTCTTTGAATCATCAATTCTGAAAACCGTTTCTGCGGTTTCCTTGTTCAGTACGAAGGATTGAATAGCGGTAAGCGATTTCAGCAGGTCATAGCGTTCCTGCGCGGCGTCCGGCAACATCAACCTTGTATCGATGGGTCGGGGAACAGCAATAAGTTCTCCGCCCGATGCGATAATGTGGGAGGGAACCGCGCTGTTGTCGGA
>OBLG01001726.1_pt1 | contig 15600 bp, 13 predicted proteins | sample 1517451 | NCBI WGS metagenome assembly OBLG01 (sample SAMN04571694, study PRJEB22368) | human gut metagenome | biome: human gut; material: stool | host: Homo sapiens | place: Luxembourg | collected 2012-06-29
GCGCTTTTTCCCGAGTACCATTTGTGCGGATTTACGCCCAACGCCAATGCGTGCGAGATTCTGTCGTTTTCGCCGTAGCACAAAAAGTTTACCGTTTCGTCCATTCGGCGCAAACCCGTTATTATGTCCTCGAAATCTTCGCCGCTGTGGAACAATTTTTTTAGCGGATTTAGTTCGGGCATATCTTTTATTTTGTCGGCGCGTATTTTCTGCGCTTCCCGCATTGCGGCAAGACGCCTTAGATACGGCGCATATACTTCGGGCGGCACGGATTCTTCGTTGCCCGCAGCGTCCACTCCCGTAATGACGCGCATTAGGTCGATATTCGCGCGGGAGTTCCCGCAACCTGTCGTTTGCATTTTTTCTATCCCGCTTTCGGCGGAAATTAGCGATTTTGACGAACCTGCAAACTTAATAAAATCGTTGCAGAGCGAATCGAGAGCCTTGCGTTTTTTCTTTTCAATAAAGTTCTTTGCCTTCTGGCGCGAAGATTTATTGTAGTGGTATACAATGGAAAATTTGACGGAATTTCGGTCGATGTCCCTTCCGTCGCAGAATTTGTTTATTTCGTTTTTCGTCCGCCTAAAAATCGCCGGAATATCTGTTTCGGGATTTTTTAAACCCGTCCTGAATTGTAGATTTTTTATTCCGGAATTTAAAGTGCACCTAAGACCTCTTGTCAACCGCTTGCCGGAATCCATATTGCGCACGGGCGACGAAAAGTATTTTGTAAAGAATTCCAGCCCGTTGCAGGCAGACATAACCGCATAGCTTCGTATGAGATTTATCTGGTTTATCAACATAAGCGCAATTGGGGAGTCTTCTGAATTGGCGTCCGCTCCGAATATTTTTTCCCATAGAAACATTAGAAAATAAAAAAAACTTGCTTCGTTTTGTTCCGAAAAATACTTTACGGATTCCGATAGCGGGAAGTCCGTGCAGCCTCCCGCCTTTTTTAGAGAACTTAGCGAATAAGCATTTAATATTTTGTTTGTTAGATGCCCAGACTCGTATATATTCCGCATCAACTCTTTTGATTTGCGGGAATATTCGTTTTGGTCGGGATTTTGGGATTCATATATATCACGCAACTCTTTTGACTTGCGGGAACGTTTGTTTTGGTCGGTATGTTGGGATATATGCTTCCAAATGAGAAATCTGGCGCAATTCCCGAAAAGATTAAGCAATGCCGACGCCGACCCCCACAATGTTATGTCGCGGTCGACATCGGGCGGAAATTGCCCTTCTTTTGAGGAAGACCGTCCTTCAATGCAGTCTAAAATACATTCGAGGCTCGGATAAGCTCCGGTTATATGTATGTGGTTCTCCGAATATTTCGGCGTTTTGTCGCATGAAATCCCGATATGGTCAAGATTCAAAACTATTCGATTTAGGAGCGGTTTTGAAAGCAGTGGCGTATTCAACTTGTCCCATAGCCATAACGATATGAAACAGTAGGGGTGGAAATCCCTTGCAAATACGGCAAATTCGCGTCGTGATTTTTGTTTGCAGACGACATTTGCCCCCGAAATCTCCCAAAAGTGTTCAAAACTCCTTAAAAGCGGTTCTTTGTTTATAATCGAATAGTTGCCCGAAAGATACTTTCGCGATGGTTTATTGCAGTCAAAAGTACCGAGCAATTCGGAATATCTTGCCGAATTTTCCCCTTCGGCAATCAACACGTTTTCGAATATTTTGTTTAGATGTCTGTTTGAAAGCGTATCTATTTTAAAACCGCCATTGAACGCGCAATTAAATAAATACCAAGCCATTCTCGCACTTCTAAGAACGGGAAATAACTCGAATTCAAACAGACCTCTCTTGTACATAAGACTATTTTATTTCTAAATTCGCCTTTATCGTGTCATATACTTCATGGTGAAGTTTTTTACGGATAGTACGTTTCCACCATGTGATGGGGAAGGGAATTATGTTCTTTACATCGTTAAGTTCTTTGGACGCGATTATTTTTTTTGCTAATTCGGAATTGCTTGTCTCTTGCGGAATTGTTTTTGTTAAGTACTTTGTAAAATTTGTTTTTATTTGGGATGTTGTAACTTCCGCGTTTGGAGCTTTCTTTTTTGCCTGTTTCCCCGATGATTTTTTTGGGTGGGTTTGATTCTGCTTTTTAGAATATTTTGACCCGTTAATTCTCACATCTTTCAAAAATGATGATTGTTTCTTTTCGTCTTCCAATCCGAATATTTTAAGCAAACATTTGAGAAAACCCAGTAGTAAATTTGTTTCTTCCGAAGTTTCTGGCAATTTTTTCGCTTGGGCGGGTAGACTATTTGGATTTATGAAGTTTCTCAAGCATGCGGTGAGATCGTTCGGTTTTTCATCTCCAATATTATCAAATTTCCAAGCATTTATATTCCACTTGAATGCTATATCTTTTTCCTCTAAACCGGTGACCGTTTCAACCTTTAAGCAGATATTATTTTTAGAAAATCTTTTGCTTCGTATAGACGCCCAAGCAAAAGCATTTACATAAACTATTATTAATTTTTTTGCAAGAGTTGCGAAGGCGCGCTTATTGGTGCTGGACTTCGTGTATGAAAGAATCGCATCGATATTTTCTCTGAATTTTGTGTACATATAATAAATAAACGATGCCGAACAATTAACATCTTCAAAATGCCCTAATTCTTCGATAAACAAATCTTTGTTTTTCAGTTCCTTATACTTAATTTTTTCGTAATCGCCTGCAGGTTCCGTATCCGCATTGTTGCCATCTATAATATCATCTATTTCCGCTTTTTGAACCCTTTGGCTGTCATTCGTGAATATTTCATTCTCAAACCCAAATGAATACTTTTCGTCATTTTGGAAAATGTCAGACGGTGAAAATAATTTTGCCGTAATCCATAGAAAAAATTTGTCCGGCGAAATAAAAATTCTCGAACCATTGGGAATGTCTGCTTCAAATGTTATTATATAGAATAGTTTTTCGAGGTTGTTTGTCGGATTTTTGAATTTATTTTTGTTTTGCTTCTTTGGGGGCTTAGGATAATACGCAACAAACTTGTTTTGTGTGTCGATGTAAGAAAAATATTCGTCAATATGTGCGGATTGGGCAAAGCGTTTTATGCTAAATTTCCTTTTGTCGTTGTAGGCTGCATAATTTGCTTTTGCGAAATCAAATACTACTCTATCTGTGAAGCTTCCGCCAAATTCGTAAAAATCCATAATGCGCTTATTTAGCAACGGAAAGTTGATGACCTCATTGGTGAACGCATCTTTTGTTTGATCTAAGAATTGGAGTAGTTCTCTTAAATTATTTGTTGGTACGGGCGCATTTTCGTCGTCAAATACATTGTTCTCTCTGGTCGCATATCCGCAAAGCAGATTAAAGTTTTTCTTTATTTGGGTTATGGCGGCCGATATGCACTTATCGTTCCACGGGTGTTTTCCCGCTATTTTTATCTTTACGTTCTCTTTTATTATTTCCTGAATATTTTTTAGAGTTATTCTTCTATTTCGAGGCAAAACTTTTTCCAAATATCTATCGCTCAAAGTATAACTTTTAGAGATAAAATACATGCTTTCAGGATTCTCATTACCATCGCTTGTATTTTTGTCTTTGTCATTGTCGGCACGTCTTTGTTTTCTTTTTTCGTACAATTTTTGAATTTGTTCGTCGGAAATTTCTTTGTTGTGAGTCATTTGACGGAAGAACTCGACTGTGAATATTTGGTGATACATTTCGATATCGCCGGAAATAACGGGCATAATGTATGGAGTGGCCAGATATTTTCTTATTTTCTCGAGAACCTCGAAGCCGTGGACAAAAGACATGTCGATGTCGTCAATGGGCAAAATGAGGAACGGGTGATTCAATACCTTGACGGCGATTCCCATCAAGTTGTGTATTTCGATTTCGAGATTTAATGCGTTTTGTTCGTCTAAAATGTTGTCCAATCCAGTTGATTGTTGGGAGTTGCTGATAGCTTCACTGAGTTCGGCGACTTCCGAAAGTTTGTTGAAAAATTCTTTTGCGGAATTGCCGTTCCCGTCGTTACTGCCATACGAGCTGCGCTTTTTTACGGTATCCGCAATTCGTCCGAGCACAATCGAAAGAAAATTGTCGTTATCGTGAATGAGCGTCGGGTCTATTATGTCCAGTATGTACGGCCGACCTGTTGATTCATCGCAAATAGCAGTTTTTATATTCAAAAGGAATGTCGTTTTCCCGCTCCCTCTTGCGCCGGAAATAAATACGGAATTATGGCTTCTTAGGCTTCTGAATGATTTTTTGCCCGATTCGTCGGATTGGGGCAATTGTTTTTTATGCTCCTCTACAATTTCGGTCAAACGCGCGAATGCATCCCTTTGAAGTATATTGGAGGTTTCGTTAAAAGTCTCCGGATTCAAACTTTCTTTTAAGTCTATTATAATTTCTTTGTCATTGTTCATATCAATTTGCCTCTCTTTGAAAATAAAATTTGATTTTATTGTAAATTTGTCAAGATATATTTAAAAAATATTTTTCCCATTGTTTGTTGCCCTCGTATGATTGTATATCTCAGGCATAGGTCAAAAAATGAATACATTCGAGGTACGTTTTCGGCGTTTGTGAATCCGATATGCGCGTATCGTTAAAAATGCTAAACTTGAAAACCTGTTTTTTATATATTTTTCGTTAGGATATAAGTAATCGTATGGCTTGGGTCGGAATAGCAAAAGGGAAACAAAACAATATTGCCCACTGTTTTTTTCGAAAGGCAACAAAGCCCAGTTTAATTAGGGATCTATGTTTTACTACTATGCTTAACGCAAGAACAACTTAGACGTCATTTTTCTAAATCAAGTCGGATATTATCGTTCTGGGTTATCCAAGCATCTATTCCGCCTTGCAAGATGAGAAGGTTTTGAACTCCGTATGAGTAGAGTAAATCGTATAATTTTGTCGCGTCTGGGCAACTATCGCTGGCGCAGTATATAACAATACTCTTTTTGTCTTTGTTATTGTTTAATAGCTTGCGGAAAATGTCTTTTTTTGTGTTGGCGTCTTTTGCCGGAATGTTTATTGCGTTTGGAATGTGCTGTTTGTCGAAAAATAGAGATTGGCGGGCATCTATAATAATGGAATTGTTTCTCTTTTTAAACTCGTCTATTGTTATGTAGTTCCGAATTGGAATAACATTCAACTTGATGGGGACATGAAAGGTTTTAATGTCAGTTTCGTCTTTGTATTCTGCTTCTATTGTTAAATTATACTGCCCGATTTTTGATTGAGTGGGAACTATTTGCACCCTAAATTCATTTGGGAAGGGATTCTCCAATGCGGTTTTGAAATTTGAAAAAGATTCAGGAATTTTAATGGTCTTAATGTTTTGGGAATTTGCTCTTATGTAAATTTCTTTGGGCTGAAAATTTTTGTCCTGAGTCCACGTCAGATTTGTTGAAGAAATTGTTAAGGGCGACTCGATAATGTATTCTAAATTTATAGTATATTGTTGTGATTCTGTTTCTATTAATACGGTTTTATTCTGGATTCCGGTACGGTTGTCTATATCAAAGATGATTTCAATGGATCCGCTTTCGTTTGCGTTGTATTGATATTTTGGCAATTTACCGACAATGCAGCCGCATGGAGAATTTATGTTTTTTATAGTTACGGTATTCGTACTTTTGTTTCTAAAATTGATTTTTGTATGAACTTTACTTTCCGAGAAATGGACATTCCTGCGAATATATGTCGTGTCGAAAATGAGTTGTGCAAAGGCGGAATGCGAATATAGCAGGAGAATGAGTACTATTATGTATTTCATTGCCTACCTCTCGTTCAATTTTGGGGTTGGTTCTTTGTGTATATACGTTGACGGAATGGAAAAGCAAGATTTGTCGGCGGTGAAATGTATGTTAAAAAGCTTTAAGACTCCTACATTCTTTTTGTTTAATATCTCTATGGTGTTGTTGGATTTGTCGAGTATGATTTTGTATGGATATTTCGCGTATGGACTGCCTATTAAATATTCCGCAAATTCCTTGTTTCCCTTTTTTGATACAAGTGTATTTTTATTGCCGGATAATAATGGAAAGTCGAAGTCTGAAAATTTATTTCCCTTTATTGTATTTAACTCTTTTGATCCGTTTGTGTATGTGCGATTTTTGTCGTCCAGAATAATCAGATTGTTTTCTATATTGACGATTAGCGATTTTCCCTCTTTTTCGTTTATCACTTTGATATATCCATTGTAGGATACTAATTTTAACGGAATCGATTTTTTTGTGTTGTCGTTTATAGTTGCGGTTAAATCGCAACTGTATTCTCTGGTTCCGAATACAATTTGGGAGAATGTTTCCGCAAATATATTATTAATGCCTACGAAGGTAAGAAAACAGATTAGAAAGAGTTTCATTTTTGCCTTTGGTTGATTTTTAATATTGAAAATTCCATTTGGGTGCTTTTGATCTCCCGCTTTTTTACAAGATAATTTATTCCGATGTAGATGCAGTTCTCGAATTCTTGAACAAAATTAATGTTAAAATACAGTCCCGGAAGATTGTATTCGTATTTATCTATTAAGGCGGCATCAAGCCCGTATTTGAGAATATGCAATTTATCTATGCCAAGTTTTACGATTTGTATTTTCCGATTTTCTATATCGAGTGAAGCGTAATCATTTATGATATAATTGCCCGAAGCACCGAGGCGTTGCGTTGAATATCCATTGTCTTTCTCATAGCGTATAATCCGGTAAGTCGTTGTTCTTCCTGTTTTTTCGTTCTGCAGAAAAAACATGGAATCGTCAACTGTACCTAAATATCTTACTTTCCCGTTGTATTTCGTATTTCCGCGCAAACTCCCGTTTTTATTGAATATACTTATAATGCTGCTTTCCTTGCGAATGTCTGCGCATTTAGTTATTGATATAATGCAGTCGTCTGTGAAGTCCAATTCGTAAATGGCGGAAATCGGCATATTGCAATTTAGCCTTTGGTCTGATGTTTTCCCCTGTAAAGAATATTCGCGGATATGAATGGTGTTGTTTATTATCCCTGCAATTATAATATTACGATCTTTTGTGTCGTACGTCATATAATTGAAAAAATCGAGGCCTTGCGGCTCCAGTACATCAAAAGATTTAGTTGTAATTCCCTTGTTAATGTCGAAAAGATATATCCCTTTTGAGTTTTCGTTTAATCTCATTAGGGCAACAAAGTTGTTGTTAATAAAAAACGAACTAAAGCATTTGAATGCCGACGTGGCAAGTTCTTGATTTTTGTATGATAACTGTTTTCTGTCTAATAACTTTAATTCTTTATTGTATGTATTTAAAGCAAATGACGGCTTTGTCTCAAGTGGGGGAAGCTCGCCTTGGAATAGATTTTCGTAAACAACATTCAAGGTGTCTCCCAAGATTATTCCGTCTTTTGCAAGGTTATTTGGCAGCCCGTAGCCAAGCGCGCAGGACGTTTTGTCGTTTTGAATATGTATTACTTGAGAATTGTTTGCAAATAAGTGCGTGGTGAATATTATTCCGCATATTGCAAAAGAAAGAATTTTTATGTTCGTAATTAGTTGCAGCATTTGCATACCTCCTTCTGGGCGGGTATATAATAGTCTGCTGGCGCGGCATTTGATACAGCGGCGTAATACAATAATTTAGCGTTGAGGCAGCTTTCATAAGCTTCGGCCGCTGCTGGCGATATCGTTCTTAAAAGAGACGGATATGTTGATTCGCAATGATTATCCATTGCCGTGTTGAAATTTGAATCGCATACGGCTTTTTGTGTTCTGCATGTGGAATAACATATATCGTGCTCATTGCAAGCCTCGGTAAATGATGTTTGAAAAAATATTTCTGCAACGGGGATTGGCGCACTACAACCATCTACGCTTGGGGGGTTCCCGTTTGCAGTCCTATTGGGGCAGTCGTTTAAATTAGATATTTCCTCCTTTGGTAGAACTCCGGCGTTTTCGCAACATTGTGAATTTTTATCGTATTCCGTTGGAGTTCCTCCTTTTCGACAACACTTCCCCTTTTCTACAATTTTACCACCGCAACATTCATGCGTTTCGGGATTGTATTCATTTGACCCGCAACAAGCTTTCCCGGGAGAGGCAGGCTGATCCCTTTGGCAGGGAAGGCAATCGGAGTATTGGGCGAACACCGAACCTATAAGCATTGTCGCGCTACATAATGTAATTGGAATGAATAGCTTCGATTTCATGATTATTCTTTATTTTGTTGTTGTTTTTTCCACTTCAAAATATCCGTCGGCGATGTCACGTTTACTGCTCTTGAAATATTTTGATCCACCAACTTCAGTGTTTCCTTGCCGTCAGTTGATTTTGTTAAGAGTTCTATGCCGTATTCGGTGTAATTGTAAAAGGACTCTGTCCCATCGGCGGATTTTACGTACGCGAGGGTATTTTCGTCCCAGTTTTTATAATAACTTTTGGCCTCTACAAATTTACCGTTTTCAAATATTTCAATGAAATTAAGCCCGTTTCTTTTCCCGTAAATAGTCTCCAGATTTTTCCCGTCCTCCGAAAAATATATGGATCTTATGCGGTTCCCGTTCTTTGAAAATACCTTGCTAACTAAATTTCCGTCCGAAAAATTTTCTCTTATTTGCGTCCCGTTTTTATCGTAAGAAAAAACGGACAACGCATTGGGCTGGATTTCTCTTATAATTCTGCCGTCGGAATCGTAAACTCTATAAATTTCATTTTGCCATATTTCCTGCCCGGGAAGTTTCTTTTCCACTTTTCTCGATTTCATGTATGTAGAGCCCGGTGCTCCGATATATGAAGTTCTGCGTTTTTCTCCCGTATTTGAATTCTGTACTATTTTTACTGCGGCGTTTCTGTCGTATCCCCATATTTCGGGATATTTTTTCCCGTGTTTATTGTACAATATTGTAGAGTCCATCGTTTCGCTCCAGCGTTCCCTTTGGACTGTAAAGTTTTTGCTTTTATAATCCGGATTTAGCGGATCCAGAAACGGGTTTCTTATTGCATATTCTCCGCCGTTATCGGCTACTATAAATCCGGTATTTGATTCCCACTCCAGCCAGCTAACAGTCCCGGCACTATTCATCTCGATTCGATTTATTTTTGCAAAAGGCGTAGTTATGGTCTCTTCGTTTTGTAAAAGTATATTCCGTTTCGCGTCTTTTACTCTGCCGTATTTAAAAAAAGTCGTTGAGCCGCTTGGAAATTTTATTTCGGATATTGTTTTGGCTTCGGGTTGTAATTCGTCGCACGCTATGTATGATATATCGAATGTTTGGTTTTTGTCGTTATTAACAACTATCCGGGTTATCAATCCTTCCTTGTAAAAGAACTCCGCTACATTGCATTTCTTTGTAATGTTTCTGTACGCCAATGGATTCCCTTTATGATCGTATGATATTTTAAATTCGTCGTGATCTTTTGATGGTTTGAATCTTATAAGTTTGGAATTCATGAATTCGTAGAAGCATTTGGGATCGGAAACCCTCTCGATTTTTGCCTTCCCGTTTTTGAATATCTTTAATGTCAAACGTTTTGTTCCCATTGACCTATAAAATGCTTCGCAACCCTTGGGTTTATTGGGATCTAAAATGAATGGGTATAATCCGTTGTTTGGAGGGTAGAAATAATATCTGGTTTTGTTTTTCCGAACCAATCTGGATTCCGCGAACGGCATCGACCAAAAAAGTCCAAAAGATTTGGGTTCGATTCTCGGATTTGACTGAAATTTTAAATAAACGTCCGCGCTAAGGCCTGCTCCAATGTCAAATGAAAACAAGTCAATGTCGATTGTCGCAAATCCGTTGAAGTCCGAGTTCCCTATTGGAATTTGCGCCAAGCGGTAATGTTTCAATTGGGCGTTTGCAATTGAATATCCCGCAATCAATAACAAAAAGAAGAGCAACTTTATGTTATTGCCCATTGGGTAGTCCTTTTATTCGGATAAGGTTATATCCATGTAATCGCCTTCGTCCTCCCCTCCGGGGCACCCCGGGCGTTCGGGGCATTGGATACACTCTTCCGCCGTTGGATTGCGGTCGCAATATGAACCTTCGCATGAATCGTCGTCTGCGGGCAATGGGAGCGGGAGGATGAAAGCGATTGCGATGACTTGAATTAATTTCCTAAATTTTACTTCCATATCGTGTCCTTTTTCTACCTCGATTTTTTTATGTTTTTTGCCGATGTCAAGAAATATTTGACTTTTTTTTTAATCATACTAAAGTGCTGTTATGTTTAAAAAATTTTACGTATTCGGATTATCCATATTCTGCAATGTTTTTCTGTATGCCAATCTCAAATTTGAGCAAAACGTCATTACTGCGGATTTGACCGTAAAAACCGCAAGTTTCGAATTTTCTTTTAAATTTAAAAACGAAGGGGAGACTCCGATCGCAATAGTGGATATACAGACGTCTTGCGGTTGTACGGTTGCAATGTCGGATAAGCGGACCTATTTGCCAAATGAAAATGGGGAAATAAAAGGGGTGTTTTCAGTAGGCGATAGAAAAGGTGTTCAAAATAAGACGATTGTGTTGTTGACTAACGATTTGGGGCAAAGCCAAATACAATTGGATTTAAATTTAAAAATAGCGCAAGCAGTTGAATCGTCGTCGAATGTGCTTTTCTGGAAGATGGGCAAACCGTTTAAGGCTAAGGAAATAAAAGTCTCCATTGCTCCACAGTATGATTTTTTACGATTAATTTACGATAAAAATAAATTTGATGTTGCTTCGGAGAACAACCATAAAATAATGAATCTTACCGTAAAACCGTTGGATATAAAATCCCCGATTCGCGATACGCTAAAGGTAGTTGTTGTGGGAAGCGACAAATCCGAACAAACCCACAATATTTTTCTGGTGGTAAAGTAAATGAGAATATTGATTGCAGTTGTCTCCCTTGTATATGCTCTTATTGCGCGTGCGGAAGAAAGTTTTCTGTTTGCAAATATAAAAAACGATACTGCTTCGGCGGTACTTGTTCTCGCCCCGGGAATGAATACGAATGGGGCATTTTTCCTGAAAGAATCATCGTGGAGGGAGTTTGCCAAACGGAATAATCTTGGGATAATTGCACTTAATTACTCGTCGTCTAAAGAGGATTTATATTATAATCGCAAAGGATATTATTACCCCAACAAAGGTTCGGGGAAAGCGTTGCTCGACGAAATCAAGCGCGTTTACGGAAAGGATTTACCGATTGTTCTTTACGGATTTTCGGGTGGAGCGCAATTTGTCAGCCGATTTGTTGACTGGTGTCCGGACAGGATTATCGCTTGGTGCGCATATTCGGCGCAATTTTGGGATTATCCGAAAGACGGTAGCAAAGTAACGAAAGCTCGAGGGATAGTCGCCTGTGGTGATCAAGACGGGCTTCGTTGGCAGCCGTCGTTCGGGTTTTATTATAAGGGGCGCAAAAACAACCGTCCTTGGATATGGGTAAATGTTTCAAATACGGGACATAATCGTAGCGCAAAATTTGAAAAATTCGTTCGGCAATTTTTTGACGAGGAACTTGCAATTTGGCGTGGCGACAAAAAATCTACAGAGGACATTTATTCCGATATTTCCAATTCCGACAATGAACTTTTGCTACTTTCCGAACAACCGGAGCTTCAATGTCCATTTAGAACAAAAGAATTGCTCGAATCTTGGAAAAAAATTCAAGCCCCGTAATGCCCTTAAGGATAAACGCCTTGTCTTTATTTATTCTGCCGCGACTATTTGTGCAGGTTTGGGGACAATCGGATTTGCTTTTCGAAAAAGACCGCGCTTTTGTAATTATTCGGCGTATCGACGTCAAAATGCAAGCGGCGAAATCCGATTGGAGAAATCGAACAAAACTTAAAGAAATAGCCTTCGTATTGCGTTTTACCGCAATAGGCGTCCGCACTTCTCCTATCCGAAGGACATAATTGAGAAAGCGGAATTTCAACAAGCTTGTTGCGCCCGAAAACCTTGTATTTTGCGGTTTCACCGTCGCAATCTATATCCTCCCCGAAAACGACCTATCTTCGGTGTTCGTCCATTTGCGAAGAGGTGCGTCACAACAAACCGCAACCGTCAACACGACCGAAAGTGCTCCCGTTTTACTCAAACAAGAAGACATGATATATTTGATTTTGACTTAGTGGGAAGCTGCTTTGGATTTATCAAGCTTATACTTGAAATAATCTTTCACTCTGGATTGCTGTAATATAGATGTAAAATCGCAACATGTTTGATATACTTTTTCAATGTTAGGTGCGCCATTATCGAAATCTCCATATAATACAAACGTATTAATGGGAATATTGTTTCGGTATACGGAGAAGAAAAGAAATTGTATGGCAGTTGCGCCTCTCGGAGAAATCCAGCCTTTATAATTCCTCAATTCTTCAAGCTGGGAGGTTAACAATTTAAATTCTTTTTTTGTGTGCGTTCTGTAATTGAAAACAACAAAATAATTGTCGTCCTCATCGTTCAAAAACGGGCAAACGGCGGCGTTTATTAGCTTTTTGTCCGTAAGAATGTAATAATCATATCCAGCCGATTCCGGATATATCATAAGAAAACTATAAATTATATTTTCATTCGGATCTATTGCCGAATTAACCATACTTGAAATCTTGCGTTTTATGTATGCATTTTTGGAATATAAATAATCAAGAAAATAGGTTACAACTTGTTTATCTCTTTCAACGACTTTATTGCTAACATGTTTTGTTTTCTGTAAAATAGGTACTTTCTTTACCGAATCATACATTTTTTCGGGAATCTCAATGCTTAGTTTGGCAAAAGCAAAATTCGCAAGAAACAACGTAAATGTGTAGATTAGAAATAATCTTTTCATTTTATCTTCTGGGTTAAATTTATTGCGCTATCGGCGTTTTTATCGGCATTGTCGTCTACAATAAGGCTATATAACCAATAAGGTTTGTTGCCTATTTTGTAGCTTGAAATATATGTTGCATTAGATGTTAAATTATAACTATTTTTGTGCTCTATCTGCTCAAATCTTCCCGCTTTTATTTTGATTTTGAAATCGTATCTCTCGCGATTTTTATCGGTAGCAATCTCCATATTCCCGTCGGGAAACTGAATCATTGTTTTGGGTTGGAATTTTGCAATGTTAACTAATATTGGGCTCTTGTTTTCACTGGATATTAAAACCAAATAATGTCCCGAATATTTCCCTGAAATCTTGCGTGCCCAGTGCTGAAGCACTCTTTCGTTGTATAAAATATTTTCAATGTCCTCTTGTCGGGTTTGAGATTTGTCGTTTATAGCAAGTTGTACCGAAGGTTTGTAATCTATTGTATTTGAGGCTAATTCTGAAAAAATCACCGCATTGTTGTTAAAATTTTCCAATAATTTATATTTACTTGTGTTGTCAGAGGCTTCGATGGGATTGGGATTCTTTAAATCCGAAATATTTATATAAAATATGGCAAGTTTTTGAACTTTGGTAATATTTTTATGGGTTTGCGTTGCCGTTTTTGCGCCTATTATGTGGAAATCGTCATTTATTTCTATGTCGGTCGATATCGTGTGTACATTATCAAGATATGCAACTTTTATGAACCCCTCCAATTTATTGTCGGTATTTTTTAGATCAATGCAAATATGACTATCCAGACTGTATGCGCTTGTTTCGGTTTCCCCGTTGTGGAGTTTAACTAAATCAAAACAGATGATTTTTGAATTTTCTTCTAAAATAAAACCGACATATTTCCCGTTGCTTTTAACTACCTCGCGTGATTTTTGAAAAACCGTTTCCCTTAATTCCTCCAAATCCGCGCAATTTGCGAAGGTAATATTGTGCATAAATATGCACATCAAAAAAATGAATATATTTCGCATATAATTCTGCCCGTTTGTGTCTAAAAGAATAGAAGATGATGTAAATTTGTCAATGTTATTTTTGAGTATGTATATATGTTCAACTATTATTTGGCGTTTTATTTTGTCGGATACATGAATGGCAACTGTTTGACGCAGGAATTGTTGGGCATAGATAATGCCACAGGCGCATGATGCCGTGCGAAGATAATTTTTCGCAATATATTTATGAACAAAAATTATCGGAAAAATTAAAGATTGAACACGATGGTATAATGCTGTATTCTTTTACAAAAATAAGGGTAATTTCTATGAGTAGAATTCTTATGTTGGGTTTATGGGTATTTGCCTGTGTTTGTAGTTACGCTGATACGGAAGAATATTTGAAGAAAATAAAAGATTCTCTTAAAATTCAGGTTGATATGCAACCAAAAGAGGGTTCGGTTTTTGTTTTAAATGTACAAAATATGAATTTAGACGACGATATTTTGTTCAATGAGAGCGCATTCGTCTGTAATGTGGAAGTGATTGTTTCTGTCAGCGCTATAGATAAAAAACAACAGGAGGTAGTGAGTGTTATGGCATGTGGAACATATATGTCGTGTACCGAGCCTTCTTTTTCTTCTCGGGCTATTAATTCGAAATATTTAATGGATCAGCCGACGAAGGATTTTTTGCGTAAACTAAAAGAGATATCATGCGACCCAAGCTTTGAAACAATATACAAAATTGAAGTAACATTTTCCTTTTTCAATTTATTGAAATCAGATAAAATTGATCTTAGTAAAATAGTCATACATTCCGAACCGATTGAATTGGAAGGCGAAAAACTGAATATGTGGTTAAATTTTGCGCGGAGTTTATCTAACAAAGCATTATCTCCATCTTATTAGGCGTTTGTAAATTGAAATTTTATTGTGCATCTTTCCCCTTTCGAAAATTTTTAACCTATTATAAAATTGCTTGAAAATATGATGATTGTTTTTTAATTTATGAAACATGGTTAAGAAATTAAAATATTTGCTATTCTTTCTGCTATTGTTTCTTGCAATATCAATTTCTTTTCTGTTCGGGGTTTTGTTCCTGCCGGTTTTTATGAATCCTCTTTTTAATGGTTTTGATTTATGTAGAATCCCCGATTTTCAGGAGCATGAATGGACTAATATGAAGGTCGAATACTATACTTATACTACTTCTAACTCCGATTATTCGAGTTTAAGGTATCAAGCGGAAGATAAAAAGAAAACCGATTGCGGCTTGCGTGAAATAAAATATTTTACTATTAGCGATCCCGAACAAGTCAAAAATGCCATGAAACTTATTCGTCCGAAAGACAAATGGCCAATGAGTGTCGGAGTGTCGCGCGGAACTGAAATTCGCGATAGTTCCGGGAGTATTTGGGATATGTCGATTTCTGATGGAAGAATTTACATTGCCAAAAGAGGGACAACGGCATCGTTTGGGTTTGATGTGGACAATGATTTTGCCCATTATATTATAAAGCTCATTCTTGAAAATGAACGGAAATTACGGCCTAACGCCAAATTTGACGATATTGGGTTGCCGTATTTTAACAATTACAAAAATATAAATTAAGGGATACTCCAAAGGTAGGTGTTTCTAAATCAAACTATGTATGCTTATTGCCCATTCAGACTGAAATATTTTCGCTCATCGTCAAAGATAGTGGGATGAGGGTAGGAGAAGAAGAAAAAAAGGGAGGCAAAGAGGACGAAAGTCCTACAATGCCTCTTATGCTATTCAATTTTTATAGAGTAATACGAAGTTGGCGGAAAGGTCGAGACTTTT
>OBLG01001745.1_pt1 | contig 15516 bp, 10 predicted proteins | sample 1517451 | NCBI WGS metagenome assembly OBLG01 (sample SAMN04571694, study PRJEB22368) | human gut metagenome | biome: human gut; material: stool | host: Homo sapiens | place: Luxembourg | collected 2012-06-29
ATTCCATTTGGTCGGCGGCTTTGAGCGCTTCGGTCACATCTTCCTGCCTTGCCATTGCCATACGCTCGTTGAGGCTTGGTCGATCTCGGCAAGGTGCCGATGCAGCGTTCCGCTTGTGAGCAGGTTTGTGTAGAGAATAGGGCGATGTTCTTTCAGATAGCTGCGGCGCATACGCCCGTACTTGCCGATCTGATATTCTGGTTCGTCCGGCAGCGCAAGGTTCGGGATAAGATAATCACCCTCCTGACGGTAAGTGCCGCCCATTTCCTCAAATAGAGATTTCATAAAGTTCAGCTCCTTTTTGTGTTGATTTGCAGCGGTTATAAGGCTTTTTTGGCTCCTTTCCTACAACTGCTGTTCCATTCACCACAAATGAGCCGCAGTCATATGTATTAGGTGGGAGAAACCACCCTCTACATAGTAACTCTTGATTGGTTATGGAATTTGACTCGCCAGTAAGGTCATCATCTCTTGATAAACGCTCATAAAGTGCTGTAATCTTAGAAGTCCTTGACATTCTTTTTACCTCCTTCCGTATGTATTTTTTTATTTAGGACAGTTAAATTCATCGTCCTATAAAAGTATAGCCCTCCGGTGCAAGTTCGATAGCCGTGATGGTTTCGCCGAATGTGGAAGCCCATGCGTCAAAGTGCTGCAAACCATGGGAGCACAGCGCGTCATATTGAAGATACCGCTGCATGGTATACATTTCGGTCATTGAGTTTGATATCGGCGTACCCGTTGCAAACACAATGCCGCGGTTTCCCGTAAGCTCGTCCATATACCGGCATTTCATAAAGAGGTCGGAGGATTTCTGCGCTTCGGTCTGCGCCAAGCCTGCGACATTTCGCATCTTGGTGTACAGGAACAAGTTCTTAAAGCTGTGCGCTTCATCTACGAACAGTCGATCCACGCCCAATTCTTCAAAGGTGACAACATCATCCTTTCGGGTCTGGTCGTTGAGCTTGTCGAGCTTCAGCTTAATGGAGCGTTTGCTCTTTTCCATCTGCTTGATGGTGAAGCGTTCCGCGTTTTCCCGCTTTGCTTCCGAAATGCCGTCTATTATTTCATCAAGCTGCGTCTGTAATATCGCCCGCTGCCGCTCCAAACTCATGGGAATCTTTTCAAACTGCGAGTGTCCTATGATGACGGCATCGTAATCGCCCGTGGCAATACGTGAACAGAACTTCTTACGGTTTCGCGTTTCAAAGTCTTTCTTTGTTGCAACAAGGATATTGGCAGAAGGATATAGCTGCAAAAACTCCGCTGCCCACTGTTCGGTCAGGTGATTTGGAACCACGAACAGGCTCTTTTGGCAGAGCCCCAGCCGCTTGCTTTCCATAGCGGAAGCGGCCATTGTGAAAGTTTTCCCTGCTCCCACAACGTGCGCAAGCAGCGTGTTTCCGCCATAGATAACGCGCGCGACGGCGTTTACCTGATGCGGCCTCAGAGTGATTTCGGGATTCATGCCGACGAATCTGATATGACTTCCGTCGTATTCGCGTGGACGGATTGAGTTGAAACGCATGTTGTACAGCGTGGTCAGTCTGTCACGACGGTCGGGGTCTTTCCATAGCCAGTCGCGGAACGCGTCCTTTATGAGCTGCTGCTTTTGCTGCGCAAGTACGGTTTCATTTCTGTTCAGTATGCGCTTCTCGCCGCTGCTTTCATCATACACGGTATCGAATATGCGAACGTCTTTCAGGTTCAGCGTTTCCTCAATTATCTTGTATGCATTGATGCGCTTTGTGCCGTAGGTGACGTTTGCTGTAACGTTGCCGTAGTCGCTGGTTTTGCCTGAAACGCTCCATTGAGCGGTAAGTCGGGAATAATGCACCTTTATTTTGCTGCTTGCGTAATAGGCGGGTTTGAGCAGCTCGATTACAAAGTGCTGAATATCCTCCGGCGGAATCCATGTTGCGCCGAGACGAACATCGATTTCGGAAGCGGTCAGATTATTTGGCTGTACTTTCTCCAAGGCTTCCATGTTAGCCGCATATTTAGGGTTGTCTATCTCCTTTAACAATCGAAGCTTCCACCTGACATCGCCGGAAAGATATTCGTCCGCAGTTTCATATTGCTCGGAAGATGGGTTGAAGAATATTATGCCTGCCAAGTCCTCTGTAAGCTGTTCTTCGGTTTTGCCCGCAAGCTTTCCCATATACTGCAAATCGACCTTTGCTTTTTCGGAAAGTGACACGGCGAGCGCGTCCGCTGCTGTATCGCAGGAGGTTACGGGTTCCTGCTGCCGTATGGTGCGCTTTGAGAACATATCAGCCTTGCGCACCAATGCGCCGTTTTCATCAAGAACCTCAAGGGAGCAGAGCAGGCAATAAGAACTGTCATCAGAGAACGCAGTATTGTTGGCGCGGCTGTTCAGCAGGCCGTATTGCGAGGTAAAATCATCGTAAAGCCGGTTTAAGGTATGCTGTTTCTGCCTGATTAAATCATCCGAATAGCCTTCCAGCTGATATTCAATCAGCTTTCGGGTAGAGTCGCGGATTTTGACCATGCCCTTAATGCGGTTCTCTGCGGTAACGGACAACTCAACCTTATGCATTATGGAGTTTTCGCGGTAATAGATATCCCCGTCTACAACGGCAAAACTGAAATTGCGTATGTTCGGGTCGGCAGGGATACTTTCGATGATGCCTTCTTCAGCTTCCTCAAGCTGTTCGGGCTCGGCGATTTCGGCATGTATATTGGCTATCGCGTTGGATAGCTGCATAGGCAATTCCGCGCCCGCAATAGGCTTGACCGTACTGCGTGCTTTCTTCGCTGAGTTCGCCCAGTATCATGCCGGGGTTATCCACAAAGTATTGGTTTATGGTAAATCCGCCGTCGGTTTTGCCGAGGTGTACCCAATCGGGTTCAATCTCTATGGGGCGGTCGCGCTTTTGCAGGAACAGTATGTCCGCAACAACGCCCGTGCCCGCATTGGCAAGGAAGGCATTATTCGGCAGGCGAACCGCGCCGAGAAGGTCGGCACGCTGTGCAATGTATTTGCGTACGGAGGGGTTCTTTTTATCCATTGTGCCGGAGGAGGTGACAAATGCAATTATGCCGCCGGGACGGACTTTATCCAAAGTCTTGGCGATGAAATAATCATGTATGAGGAAGTGGTTCTTATCGTATCGCTTATCCGCAACGCCGTAATCGCCGAAGGGTACGTTACCTATGGCAACATCGAAGAAGCTATCGGGTAATGCGGTTCCTTCATATCCCTGTATGGTGATATTTGCGTTTTGATAAAGCTGCTTCGCAATGCGCCCCGTAATGCTGTCCAACTCTATGCCGTATAGCTTGCTGCCGGCCATGCTTTCGGGGAGCAGGCCGAAGAAGTTGCCTATGCCGCAGGAGGGTTCAAGGATATTGCCTGTGCGGAAGCCCATATTTTCAATCGCTTTGTATATTGCTTTAATGACTGCTGGGCTTGTGTAGTGAGCGTTAAGCACGGAAGCCCGCGCGGCTTCGTATTCTTCTTCGGTCAGTAAATCCTTTAGCTCGGTATATTCGGAACTCCAGTTTTCTTTGACTTCATCGAAGGCGTCCGCGCATCCGCCCCAACCCACATATCGGGATAGGACTTCCTGCTCGTCCGCTGTTGCAAGCCGCTGTTCGGACTCAATGGCTTTCAGCGCGCGAATAGCGTTTATATTCATTCGGAACTTTGCTTTCGGACCGCCGTGACCGAGTGCATCGTCCGTAATGCGGAAGTTGATTTTCTCAGCGGGTTTTACGGGTTCATGTTCCTCAGTACGAATCGTTTGGATAACCACATCATATGGCAGGTGGTTTTCCTCTGCGGGAATGACTTCAACTGTTTCGGTTATCGGCCCGGGCTGCTGTTCTGCTTCCTGCGCTTCTGCAATCAGGCGGTCATTTACGGGACTTTCCCTAAGCCTTTGCTCAAATACATCGCGGGGCATGTCCTCTGAGAGCAAGGGGAATTTCGGGTCAGATAAGCTGACGGTGGTTTCATCGTAGCCGAGGATGGTATATGTGGTCATGCCAAGCTGCACGGTATCTCCGAGCGAAAACGCATATCCGGCATCCTTTCTGCGCTCGTCCATGGCTGCCGCCGCTGCCTGAAGCGCGCTCCTTGCCGCCGATTCTTCCTCCAGCTGCAAGCGCCGTTCCGCCTCCTGCGTCTCATATTCCGGCAGATATGTCTTTTCTTCTTCGGTCAGGTATCTGTCAATGGCAATCAGCTCACGGAGCCTTTGTGCTACGGCCCTCCAAGTTACGGTATGCTTTTCTTCGTAGTTATGATTAGAGAAGTGAAGACCCTTGCCGTCATGGTCAACGAAGCCGCCTTCTCCGTTCAAATACGTGTGTGAATGCCCGCCTATGCCATATTCCTTTTTCAGAAAAGCAACCGCCGCTTCGGTGGACGGCATGCCTTCGAAGAATTTATATATGCGGAACTTTCCTTGGGAAAAACCGCTGCCGTAACGGCAAAGCTCGTGGTCTATATCAGCCTGAGATACAGAAAAAGCGGATAGCTTTTGTGCTTCCGCTTCTTCTATGTGCTCCAACTGTTCCTGAAATGTAGGGAACAGGTTTTCGGTTGTTATGCGTAAATCAGTTCGTTCAAAACCGTTTCCTCGGCTCTGTGGTATATGTTGTTCATCCTCTGCACCCAGAGCATCTGATTCTCCGCTTTCAGTTTCTCGGTCACGCCCTCGGCTTGCACCATCTGCAAGCTGAGCAGCTGTATCTGTTCCTTCGCCTGCCTGTTGATTTCGATCAGGTGCTCCGTCAGGCCGTTCGTCAGAATCAGCGTATTGTAAAACCCGTTCCGATTCTCTTTCAGGAACTTCTTCCGCAGTCTCCCGAATTTGCCTATACTCCCTTGGCTCTGACTGTCCATTGCTATGTTGGGAATCAGGTAATCCCCGCTTCTGCTGTAACTGATTTCCATCGTCGTCGCTCCTTTCTGCTTCGTCAGCTTCATTTTGCAATGTATTGGACGGTTTTGCAAGTGTGCCGCGCTGCTGCCTGCTTATACTCCTTACGCTGCGTTCTATTTGCCGCAAGACCATTTCGGAAATATCGCTGGTCGCTGCACCGAGTTGGTTGATTGTAGCGGTGGAGTTGAACTGCAAAATGCCGGCGTAATCATCTTCTGACAGAACGGAGCTTGGCTCAATGCCCAAACGTACCAGCGCAATGTGCGATACGCCTGTTACAAGCTGAAGTATAAAGGCGGCTGTTCGCTCCTCGCTGTCCATATCTGCAAAAACTCCGTTTGTTGCCGCTTCAAGAAAATCATTGCAATAGTCGGTATAGTTATCCGATACGGCATTGATGACCGCGCCGAGTATGGTATCCGAAAGGCTTTCGCTTCCGGAGCCTGTTTCACCGAAAGCGTTTTGCAGCTCTTTGATTACCTGAACTTCATATTTCGGCTTGATCTGCCAAAGCCGGAACGGAGCGTTATGGCGCGCATTGGTGTCGGACACGTCGAACAAATACTTCAGCCGCGGTTTGTCGCCGCTGTCGTCTATAACGGCAATACCCTTGGCGTCTTTATTGACCCAGCGCCCGAACCTGTTGTTCCAAAGCTGCATTGGCGCGCATGCAGTAGCATCAGGACGCTGGGCATGGATGAGCACTTGCTCATGGAACGGATATTTGTAGAGCCACGCGGCGGAGTTGAGAAAGCTTTTCCAACTGTCAACGGACTGGGCAAGCTGCTGTGTGGTTTGCACTGCAAGCTCAGACATGATATGAAGTTTAGTCGCCATTTTTGACCTCCTTTCTTTGTGCTTTTGTACAATAAAACAGCGCATGATTTCTCATGCGCTTAGGTGGCTTATTATAGCCGTAGGGCTTATGCTCGCTTTGTTTATCTTTGTAATTGAGTTCTACGTATCAACTGCAAAGCCGAGAACCATGCAAATATTCATAGCAGGCCGCACCCATGCAATATCTTTTTTATAGATTCCCAAATAGAGAGGGATGGATTTTCTGCATAAAAGCTATATCCTTTATATTGCTTCCGCTCAAAACACTCATCGTTGTGCTGCATAAGCTGCTCAGAGCGACGGATTGCTTCTTTTACATCGTCTAATGACAGCTGCTTGAGAATACGTTGAAAGTTATCCTCGCGTTTATATTCATCTAAAGAATTAAAATGTTCGTGAAACGCTGCATTGAGAGGAGCCAAGTATTGCTGGCGATGAGCTTTTGCTCCGTTGCAGTCCGCCTTATGCAGGATTATCCACAGTTCAAAAGTAAAATTACTATATCCAAGGACATATTTGATGTCCTTGCCCAATCGCTGCGCTTCTTTCATACTGCACAAGGTCTTCTCAAATTGGCGAATATGGATAGGGTCTTCACTTTCACGGTCAAAAACATGCGTAATCTCTGTTTTGCCTAAAACATACATCCTTTTCACACGCGATACGGGATCTTTTTCAACCTTTGTATCCAGCTTGACAGTATACTTTGCCTCTGGGCTTTTGTTGATACAGCTTTGAAGCCAATCCAAATACATTTTTTCCGTTTGCCCCTCTACGGAGAAATAGTATGTCAGGTTTTCTTTCCTCATGAATTTACTCCTCGCCTTTATGACCAAGCAGTTTTTCAAAAATTGGTAGGAAATCTACATCTCTAATAGCACCATAACGGTCGACAAAGTAGTTACGCATATAATCCTCATTCTTGCGCACAGCATTCTTCCCTGCCGTGCCAAAGTCTGAAAGTGAATAAGAACTGCTGCAATGCGTTTCATCGTTGCGCTCCACAAACTTGATTTCATCACGCCGGAATAAGTTGGCGCTTAAGAAAATCGGATTATGCGTATTAAAAACTAATTGAGCATGATTGGTGTTAATATCATCGTTGTGGAAAATGTTCACAATGCTCATCAATGCCATCGGATGAATTGAGGCATCAAATTCGTCAACAACCAAGGTGCCGCCGTTCGCCAATGCAATGAACACTAATGGGAACAAGTTTGTAAAGCGAATAGTTCCGTAAGACTCAAAAAGCTCCGCGGGGATTGCTGCGCTTTTTTCTCCGGATTTGATTATGGAGCATAGCTTTGCTTCTGCGTTATCATTATCTATGATATAACCCAGCGTATTTGAACTTATTCCGAATGCTTTGGCTACATCGTTCAGTGGCTCTTCAATGTAAACAGACCTTTTCTTTGGGTCGATGAATTTCCGAATAAGCTGCATGGAATCAGCACGATAAATAACCATGAATTTATCGTTTAGCCACTCGGTAATAAGCGAAACTAACTTGGCGCTGAATATCGTTTTGAATCCATTCAGCAAAAAAAGTTCTTCGGCGTTCAAATTGGCTGATGCAATAGCTATGGCGCTTTCGGCGTTTTGCTCGAACTCATTCGCCAGCCATTCTTTTATGCTGCTCAAATCGTGAATGGTTAGCCCTTCTCCTCTTGTGAAGATAGGCGTTTCATTTACCAGAAGCCGTTCAGATACAATCTTGCGTTTATAGTCCACATCAAGAAATGTGCCGAGGTCAATTACAAGGCTATAGTCAATCAATACCCCATCTGTAATGAATTTAATTGCAAACATTACCGGAGAAACCTCATCCGCTGCGCTGTTTGGAATGAGCTCGAGCGACACTGCAGCGGTATTGGGCATAGAACTGTCCTCATCATTCCGAATATGTCCGCGCAGCACAATTGCTTTAAAAGTGTCCATAGCCCCAATGATATTAGTTTTGCCAGAAGCATTGGGACCATAAATAACAGCAGAGCACAGCCCCTTGTACGTCTTCTTGCCAATGGCAGTGTGGAGAATACTATATTCCAAGTCTTTTTGCTTTGGAGCAGGAATAAGCGAAAACACAGTCTCATCTTTAAAAGATTTATAATTGCGCATTTTAAATTCCAGTAACATAGCTTCCTCCTTTTTTATTTTGAGAAAAACGCTCAAAATATATTTGTATTTTAGGATTATAATACCCAAAAGTCAAACTAAATATTGTGATTTTGCGTAAAATTCGCAAAATCGATTTTGGGCTATACCATGAAGAATAGAAACTCTGGTTCCTTTCTCAGCAGCGCCATTGGTAATATGTGTAGAATCAGGGAGCGGCTTTTGCCGCTCCCGCCACTATCTTTATTTACTTCCTGCGCTTATTGCGAATATACAGATACACCGCTCCGCCGAGCACGGCAGCTGCACCGGCAACCATTGCGGGGATTTCCCACCAATCATTGTCCAGGCCCAGCTTTACGCTTTTGCTGTTGGGGATTTTGATTTCAAGGGGCTTGAGGGCCGAGGTGTCCTTCGTAACCTCCGCTTTGCGCGCGGTAATGGGGAAGTAGCCTGCCGGAACAACAGATTCTTCTATCCATACGGCCCCAAGCGGCATGCCAAGGATTACAACCTCGCCGTTGTTATCGACCATAAGGACCGTATCTTTGCCGTCTTTATCGAAGATGTACTTGCCGTCCGCCTGCTTTGTGAATGTCAGCGTTGAAAAGCCAAGGCCGTCTTTGACCTTAATGCTGAATCCTGCGCCGGTAAGCGGCTTATTCGTATCCACATCAAGCTTTATGAGCTTTATGCCGGTGGGGCAGTTGTTTATGGTTGGATTAAGGGGCTTACTCATGCTGTGTGCAGAGCTCAATTCAAAAGAAATGCTGTCCTCTGCAATGTAGCCTGCGGGGACACTTTCCATAAGCGAGTATTTGCCCGCTTTCAGATAGCGGAATTCGGCACAGCCGTTATTATCTACGCTAAAGGTTTCCTCGCCGTCCTCCGCTGCAATGCGATAGCCCTTGTCGGTCAGCTTTGTCTTTACAATGTTGCCTTCGCTGTCCTTCAGTGTGAATGAAATACCCGCCATAGGCTTGCCGGTGTAGGCATCAACCTTCTTGATGGTCAGCACGATGGGCTCATCGGTAAAGGCGGTGGTTCCCGTCACCTTGCCGTAGGCATCGATTTCAAAAGAGAATGTATTAGCATTCAGGGCGTAGCCGTCCGGTGATATGGTTTCCTTGAATGTATATGTTCCAGCAGGAAGTTCCCTGATTGTTATTTTGCCGTCCTTATCGGTAACGCCTTTGTAAAACAGCTTTCCGTCTTTACCGTAAACCTCAACAGCCGCACCGGGTACGGGCTTTTCGGTTGTTAAGTCAGTCTTTGTAAGCGTCACTTCGTTGGGCTTGTTCGTAAGCTCAAATACGGCGGTTTCTTTATCCTCTGAAGTAATGGTAACGGCTTTGACTTCATCCGAAAGTATGAATCCCGGGGGAGGAGTGAGCTCCTTTATTTTGTATTCTCCCGTTGGCAAGTCGTTGGTTTCGGCATATCCCTTGGTATCGGTGGTAATGGTGTCAACCAGCTTGCCGGAAGCCTCGCGCACTTCAAATACCGCGCCCGCAAGACCTCTTTCGTTATCTTCGGCGTCCAGCTTATATACGCCGATTTTTCCCTTGAACATTTCGTTGAGAATTGGCTCGCTTACATATTGGGTATTAAGTTCGCTGTCAATAATCAGAGGCAGCTTGTCCGTAAGCATCTTTATATCGCTGTCCGGCGTTGCCAATTCCTTCAGGTAATATTTGCCATAGGGAAGCTTTACCGTGCTTTGGGCTATGCCCTGTTCGTCCGTAGTCAGTACCTCGAGCAGAACATCTGCCGGTATATCTCCGGCATCTTCGGCGGTGTACAGACCGAACACATAGCCGCTGCATAATACTTTTTCAAAGCTGATTTTATCGGCATTGAACTTTTCCGTATACTTTAGCAGCTTTACGCCGCCCGTGCGCAGCTTGTTTTCGGCTTTTATTGCACTCATGACGATGGCTGTATTCTGGTCCTTGAAAGTCAGCGTTGTTTCGTGAACTGTATCGTCTATCACATATCCGTCAGGAGCGCTCTTTTCCTGCGCTGTATAGCTGCCAAGGGGCAGCGCTTCGGTTTCGGCAATGCCGTTCTTGTCTGTGGTTATGGTCGCAACTATATTGCCGGCGCTGTCCTTTACCTCGTATACAACGCCCGCAAGTCCCTTGTTTTTGTATATGGGCATTGAAACATTGCCGTATTCCGTTTCAACGGCCTCTCCGGCGGTAAGCACGTCGCCCGTTTTCTCAATGCGGATTTTGCCTATGGCCTCGGAATTGCTGAACGATACTTCCGCAGTTACGCCATCGGTTATCTCAAGGCTTTTTATCTCCGCACTCAGAATATAGGGCTTTATTGTGGAAAGCTCTTTTATGTATACGGTACCTACCGGAAGATCTCCTGATATGGCTGTTCCGTTGCTGTCGGTAGTAAGCTCCGCAAGCTTGTTCTTGCAGTCGGCATCGCTGTATATGCCGAACACCACACCCGCAAGCGGCATATTGTCCTTACCGGTTTTCACAAGCTGCATTTTGCCGTACTTAGGGGCTTCGGGTGCGCCAACGGAAAGCTGTGCCGTTGCAACGACCTGTGCGGTGGTGGCGCAGAGGAATACCTTTTGCAGGCTGCCGTTTGCGGGAACGTAGGCCGTAATGTTATCTATGCTGCGGGTGTCCATACCCTCGGCAGATATGCTGAAACTCTGCCCTGCCGCCGATGCGGGGAGCGTAATTGTGAGCGTTTCGCTTCTGTTGCCGGTATAGCCCGAAACTCTGCTGCCTGACGGCAAACGGGAAGTATCAAGGGTGTAGCCGCTGTTGATGTTTGTAAGGAGCACCGAAGTCTGCCCAATGTAACCGTTTTCGCTTGCGGTAAGCTGCACGGTGGAAGGGGAGAAGTCTACGCCGTGGGGCAAGTCCTGCCTTGCGCGGGCCTTTGTAAGCAGCTCATCGGCATATTCGAGCACATGTTCATATCCGCTTTTTGCTCTTATTGCGTTGGGGTTGGAACGGCGATTGGTAAAGTTATACGAATAGCCTTCGCCTTGTTCCGAAAGCCAGAAGCGCAGCGCATTTGCTGTTGCCTGCCGTGCTTCGTCATCCGTGAAGCCGGAGGGTTTATTGTTGGGATAGCCATACATGAGTATGGAGTTTATACCGGAAAGCGTACTCCCCGAAAAGACGGAGGACGGGGAAGTTTCGGTATATGTCTGGCCATGCGGGTTCCCCGCGGAATGCTCCACGCAGTAAACTACTTCGCCTGTCTGTTCAATCCAATGGCGGGGCGTATTCAGGTCGTGCCATGAGCCGCTTGAGTAATACTCAAGATAGTCAAAGGCGCTGTTGGTCTGGCTCTCGATTGTGACCGTGCTTCCCGCGGCCAATGCGGGGGCTGAGTGGAATATGCCTATCAGGGTCAATAGGCATATTGCCAACGTGATGATTCGTTTGGTTTTCATTTTTACCTCCGGAAATGTTTTTGTGTATAATAAAAAGCGCCCTATGACGCTTGAATTGTTGGTTGTAAATATAATATGCTTTTTCGGGCAGTTGTTTTTCGGGTAGTACTCAGGGTTGGGGGGTGCAGGGGGAAGGGAGCGAGCAGCAAATGCCGCCGAAGCCATACCGGCAAAAGGGCAGACCTATCCCTTGGCGTATGATTCATGTTTTGAACATAACAAAAGCGCCCATGCTCGTCAGCACGGACGCTCAACGTTCCGTTTCTCTGCTACGCTCCCGCTTTCGGTAAAGCTCCAGCGCCTTGCATATGATTTCTTCGATTTTTTCGGACGGCGTACCTTTGGGAAAGTATTTATCTATGCGCTCCTTGGGCAGCCTGTATACTTCCCTTTGATTTGGCTTTTCTTCGGAAAGTATAGAGAGTATAACGTCGTCGTTCAGTCTGCCCTCCCGGCTGAACTTCTTGATTTTTATGGCCTGTGCAAGCGATGGTGTGCAATCTTCGCTCTCCATTGCCTCATGCAAAGATGCCTGTTCCTCTTTGGTCAGATAGGACAATTCTACAGCAGGCCGAAATGCGATTTTGCCCTCGTCTACCATTTGAAGCAGGTCGGGTATGAGTTCGGTTAGGCGGATGTAGCGGCGTACTTGCTCGCGGCTTTCGCTATTTATTTGGCCAATTTGCTCATTGGTTCGTAACTTCGACACCAGTGGTGTCGAAGTTAAGTCAGAGCGATTGCCTTGTCTTTTTAATGCTTCTATCTTCATTTTATACGAAAACGCCTTCTCGCTCGGAAGAAGGCGTTCACGCTGGAGGTTGGAATCAACCATAAAGATAATAGCTTCGGCTCTGTCCATATTGCGGACAATTACCGGCATTTTATCAATGCCCGCAAGTTCGCATGCCTTCTTGCGCCGGTGCCCGCTTATTAGCTCATATCGCCCGTCCTCCTTCTGACGCGCTACGGCGGGCGATAACACGCCGAACCGCTTCACGCTTTCCGCCATCTCGCGCATAGCGTCGTCTATATCCACATGAAACGGATGGCCGGGGAAATCGTCTATCTCCGCTATGGGAATATCCTGTATGCGTTCTTTGTCCGCTTCGGTGCGGCTTTCCTCTGTGGAGAACAGATCATCGAGCGAGGCCAGCTTTATACTTTTCTTGTTTTCTGCCATCGCCTAAAACCTCCTTTGTCAATGCTTCATATGCTGCCGCTGCTTTGCCGTGAGCATCGTGGGCATATATGCTCTTTCCCTCTGCGCTGGTTTCAGCGGCTTTAATGGCAAGCGGTATTTCCGTTTTGAACACGCGGAGTTTATCCCCATAGTTATCGCGGAGCAGGGATGAAATCTCCTTTGCAAAGTTAGTGCGGCTGTCCACCATTGTGATGAGCGCTCCGTCAATCTTAAGGTTTGGATTGATGTTCTTCTTCACGCGGCCTATGGTCTGCAAAAGCTGGCTCATTCCCTTAGCCGGAAGATAGTGCGCTTGTACGGGGATAATTACGCTGTCTGCCGCAGCAAGGGCGTTTACGGTAATCATGCCGAGAGATGGCATGCAGTCGATGAGAACATAGTCATACTTGTCCTTTACCTCATTTAGATAGTTCCTAAGCACGCTCTCGCGGCTCATGGTATTTACAAGCGATACCTCCATAGCGGAAAGCTCGATATTCGCCGGCATGAGGTCAACACCCTCCGCATGATGCAAAATTCCCTCATTTGGTTCGATAGGCTCCTCCGTGATAACCTTGCTCATGACGGTGGCAAGGGAAACGGGAAGCTTGTCTGGTTCGTTCCAGCCAAGTGAATCCGTCAGGTTGCCTTGGGCATCCGCGTCTATGAGCAGCACCTTCTTGCCGTGCCGCGCAAGCCCTATGCCGAGATTGACGGTTGTTGTGGTTTTGCCCACGCCGCCCTTCTGGTTGGCGAGGGCTATTACTTTTGTCATGTGGTTGTCCTCCTTTGCTGATGTTTATGTTTAATAGCATTATTACGCTGGAAAATGGCGCGGCGTATCGTGGGGGCGATTCGTCCGCTATGATATAAAAAATAGCCGAGAGTTCTTCGGAATGGGAAACTCTCAGCTGGGTAGTTATCTGCACATACTTTGGCTATTTTATATGCAGATAACAGAATGGTATATGCAGAAAACGGTATGGGGCTTCGGCACCGCACGTACGCTAATCATCTAATTAACTAATGTACCCCAAAGACCTAACAAATCTTATTGAAAATAGGTATATCTCATATTATGCAGTATTCCCGTTTTCCCAAGTTCATCATTAACGGTATCCTGAACTTGTTCTGCGATTCGCTTTGCCTTGCTTTTCGATATGCCGATTTTGTTGGCAACAATAAGTATGTCTGCGAGTGCCGGATCTTTTCCATTGCCGTTTATGCAGGTGGCGTGTTCACCGCCTATGGAATTGCTGTATGTCAAATCATAAGCCGGGGCCAGTCGCCATCCGCCCTTTTCCGTATCATATAGGAACGTGAAGTTCTTTGAATGGTCGTCCCGATTGTGCGCAAAGACATTGAAACACATAAGTCGATACATCTTTTCAACTTCGGAGTAATCCTTGGTTAACTCAAGGGTCAAGGCCATCAAAGTGTTGTAATCCAGACTCGGTATTCTGTGGGATACTTCAAGTATAGCTGATACAGACAGCATATGTATGCGCTTCACATGCCCGTTTAAGGCCACCCTGTCAAACCGCTTTGTTCCGAAGTATCCTTCGCATTGACGGGAAGGCAAAAGCCTCGTCTCAGCCATTTCGATGCCGCACTTCTTAGCGCAAAGCGAATATTGGTACTCCGCAAGGCCGATATTTGGGTCATCAAGAGAAGCTGGGAACTTTACAATCCAATCTTCACCATCGATTTTCGTCAATATCTTTGGACGAGCGCCTCCTGACGACCCACTTAAGACGAAAAGTGTGTCCAGATCATTGGAATATTCAGTTCCTAAGATGTGGCGACATTCTGCTGCAAGTCTATCGTATTCTATTTCTATTTGCGCTTTTTTTGACTGAATTTTGTGAACAGGACGGTAAGTTAATGCACCCATGCCTGTTTCGCCGACCATGGCCAAGCGGTTGAGAATATCTATCTCATGTGGATTGATATGTTCGCGCAAAAGCATACGGTCTACAATAAGATGCCCCCAGCCATCTGGTAAGCTATCGGCAAATACACCAAATGCTCCATCAAACGGAACTATTTTCGGAATGTAGACTTTCTTTTGCAGAGGCAAGCTGCGCGGGCTGATTGCATAACCTTCTTTTATCCAACTGTCCGCATATTCAAAGGCAATGAGTTGGTCTCTGTATGTGGCCAAAGTTCCTACCTTTTTCCCATCAATATATGCCTCCAGCGACTTATACCTTTCCATCTATTATCTCCTGTATTGACATAATATGTTCCTTAACAAAAAGCTGCTCAAATTCTTCAGCACAGTCAAGGACAATGGCAAGTTTAAGAAGAGATACGAGAGAAATTTCTCCCGTGTTTTCAAAACGCTTCAACGAACCAAGACTTACCCCGGATATTTCTGCAAACTTTTCCATGGATAGCTTTCTGGCTTTTCGCTGAGCTCTTTCATTTTTTGCAATTATTTGGCATGATCCCTTTGGCGTTTTCATTTTCCATCACCTCTATTCATGGATAACTTTTTGTCTTATTATATTATCGAAGCCAAATTATATCCAGAGTATTAGCTGATTACATTCAGCGACCAACCCATAGGAATTATGCCGTATAATTGCATATATATATATGCAAAACGAGCATCCGCATGGCAGATACTCGCTTGTTTGCTGATTCAATACGAACGATAGCCCTCTAACGTAGGCTGTATAAAGCATATTTTGCTAATTACTTGCTAATTTGAGCTTTCAAAACCACCCGAAATCAGCAATATTGTGTGATACTGTACGAAAAGCGTTTTATTGAAAAACGCTGTAATACGGGGACTTTTCGGATTTCTTAACATTGTGCATAACGCTGCAAAAACGCCGTGGCGTAGCTCCTAAGCGGAAGGCCCCCGGTTCGAATCCGGGCGGGAACGCCCAAAAGCCCCGTAAATAAGCACTTTCGGGGCTTTTTCTTTTGCCCTGAGGTTGTGCTGACTCATGATGATGCTTGCCGCTACTTTTCCGTCCTCGTCCAGAATATGTGCGTATACTCTTGTAATCATATCTGCCTGTGCGTGT
>OBLG01001747.1_pt1 | contig 15503 bp, 10 predicted proteins | sample 1517451 | NCBI WGS metagenome assembly OBLG01 (sample SAMN04571694, study PRJEB22368) | human gut metagenome | biome: human gut; material: stool | host: Homo sapiens | place: Luxembourg | collected 2012-06-29
TCAGGATGGCATCGTCCGACTCCTTGTCGATGCGGCCCATATACTGCACGTTGGCATCTGTGGAGGCCGTGCCGTGGGGCCAGTCATCGGTGACGAGGTTCATCTCGCTCACGTCGATGGGGCCGGTGTAGGTGCAGAAATACTGGTTGAGCAGCTTTGCGATGGAGCTTGCATCCGGCACCACGCAGGAGTAGCCGGCAAAGGAGTCGGTCTTGCCCACGTTGGGCACGCCCATGAACACCGGCGTCTGGGCCAGAATGATGTTGGCGCTGTCCACCTTCAGGAAGGACACCAGCAGCTTTGCAATGGTGGTGATGTCCATATCCGTCTTGATATAGTGCTTTTCCAGCACCAGCGGCAGCTGGTTCAGGATATCGGTGATGCCCATGGCGCGGGCACGCTTGAACAGACCAGCGTAGAAATAGCGCTGCATATTCAAGCGGTCAATATCAGAGTTTGCGTAGCCGTCGCCGTGGCGGCAGCGCACAAAGAACTCTGCCGAGGCACCGTCCAGATTGCGGTAGCCCTTGAGCAGCTTGCTGCCGCCGTAGGACATATCGTGGGGGATATACACCTCAATGCCGCCGAAGTTGTCCACCATTTCCACCAGCGCCTGCATGTCCACCGAGACGTAATAGTCGATGGGCAGGCGGTACTGGTCGTAGATGACATCGGCCAGTGCAGCGATGCTGCCGCCGTTGGAAAGTGCCACCGAGTTGATCTGGTAGTTCGAAGCCGCGTAAGTCTTGCCGTTGGACAGGGTGACCTTTTTGTTCGCCGTCGTCACCAGACTGTTGCGGGGGATCTGCAGCATCCGCAGGGCGTTGCCCTTGATATCGAACTGGACGTAGAGGATCATATCGGTCATGCCGTCGTTGGACTCTGCGTCGCCGTAAGCACGGCCTTCCTCGTAGTCGATGCCGCAGACCAGAATGTTCACCACATCGCCCTTGTAGCCCTCGGCGGTCTTGATCTCCTCCTGGATGGTGGGCGTGCTGTCGTCCGGGCGGAGACTGTCCTCCACACGGTTCACAAGGCTGACTGCATAAACCACCACGCCGGAGACCACGGCGATCACGGCCAGCACCACTGCCAGAGGCAGCCAGATAGGCGTCTTCTTTTTCTTTTTGCGGCGGCGGGGCGGTTCGCTCTGGCTCTGGGCCGGGCGGCGGGGCGGCTCGCTGTGGGCACCGCCCTGCACCGGGCCCTGCCCGGAGGCGGCGGCACGGCGCGGTGCGGCGCTGGCTGCCTGATCCGGGCGGTTGAGGGAGCGGTCGGTTCTGATATGGCGTGGCGTCTGGCTCATGCTGTTTTCTATCCTCCTGGCCTTTGCAAATCTGCAAAAGTCATTTTCTGTGCAAACCTGTCATATTTTTTAGTATAACATTATCTGACGGAATCTGCAATCGGTTTTGTGGGATCACCGCCGGGACCAATTTTAACAGCCCCGGCTCTCACCCATCATTTTTCCCGCTGTGGGCGAAGATATCCTCGTAAGCTGCCTTCGACATGGGGTCCAAAGGCTTTCCCTGCGAGAGCACGAACTCGTTGGTCTGCTTCAGCGCAGCCAGCATGGCGGCGTCCAGATCCTTCTTTTCCAGCTTGCGCAGCTTGTTCACGCCGGGCCAGTCCCGCTCGGCGCTGGTCATGTCGGCCAGATATAGAATTTTGTCCAGCCTTGTCATGCCGGGCTTGCCCGCCGTGTGGCAGGCAATGGCGCTGAGCACCGCTTCGTCGGTGACGCCCCACTGGGTGCGGGCCAGGATGGCGGCGCACACGCCGTGCCACACCGGGGCCGGGCGCTCCTCGCCGCCCTCGGCGTACTGGGGGTACTGGCGCATCAGCTCGCGCATCTCGTCCTTGCTGATCTCCTTGGCCGAGTCGTGCAGCAGCGCCGCCAGGGCAGCCCGCTCCTCGTCCTCGCCGTAGATTTTGGCCAGCTTGACGGCCATTTTTTTCACGTTCAGGGTGTGCTCGTAGCGCTTGTCGCTCAGGCGGCTGCGCACAAGTTCCTTTGCCTGTTTGAGATTCATTTGCTCAAGTCTTCCTTTTTGTTTTGGTACAGCCCTTCCCGGCAGATGACCGCCCGCACCGTTTCCGGCAGCTCAGCCTCGCAGGGGTCCCCGGCCGCCAGCCGGGCGCGGAGCTCGCTGCTGGCCATGGGCAGCGCTTCCACCGGTGCAAACAGGATGCGTGCGCCAGTGGAGTCCAGCTGCCGTGCCTTTTCGTGCAGCTGCGGGTCATCGCCCACATGGCGGCTCGTCACCACCAGATGCGCAAGGCGCAGGATATCCTGCCAGCGGTACCAGCCGTCAAAGCTCAGCAGCATATCGCTGCCGATGGCAAGGTACAGCTGCGCACCGGGGGCTTCCCGGGCCAGCTTTTCCACCGTGAGCACCGTATAATTGCGGTGCCCGGCTTCGGCCTGTTCGATCTCCCAGCCGCTGACCTCCAGCTGCGGGACGGTGCTGCCCGGTTCCCCGGCCAAAGCGTGGAAGCACCCGCACATTTCCAGCCGCAGGGTCCCGGAGGCGTTCGTGCCCTGCTTGAAGGGCGATGTGCCTGCCGGCATCACCACCACCCGGTCCGGCCGGACGCGGGCGGCGGCGGCACGCAGGTTGTTCAGGTGGCCGTTGTGGGGCGGGTCGAAGCTGCCGCCGTAGAGAAGGATCTTCATCTTACTTCAGCAGGTCGGCGTAGGCGCTGTCCTTTTTCTTCTGCAGGTAGAGCACGAACTTGGAGCCGATCACCTGCACACAATCGGCACCGGTGGCCTCGGCCAGCTTGACCGAAGCCTCACGGGCGTTGTACATGCTGCTTTCCAGCACCTTCACCTTGATGAGTTCCCGGGCGTCGAGGCAGTCCTTCACGCCCTGGATCATGGTCTCGTCGATCTCACCCTTGCCCACGATAAAAACGGGGTCCATGGTGTTTGCCTTGCCGCGCAGGATAGCGCGCTGTTTGCTTGTCAGCATATTTTTTCTCCTTTAAGTTAAAACGATTTAGAATGGCCTCCGCATTCGCTCTGGCCATATTCAGCGGAAATTTTATTTATAATTCTGTAAATTGGAAAAATCTGCGGATTTTTCCAATTTACTTTTTCACAAGATGGGGTCGTAACGGGAAATTGCATTTGCTGCTGTCGGTCTTGCGACCGTCGCGCAGCGACTTGAAATCGGAGAAACGCGAAAAATGCGTTTAGCGAAGCGGCTAGCATTTTTCCGTTCCGACTTCTTCTTTGGGATCTGAAAGGGGCGAGCAGCCCCTTTCTCGTGGGTCCAGCGCGTCGAAATCGCCGTGACCTTGCTGCGCTGAACACGCAGCATTTGCTTCGCAAACCGGTCTGCGGCTTAAAAGCCCCACTGGGGCTTTCATGCCCTGCGGGCACCGCCGCGCTTTTCTGGTTCTCTTTTGCCACCAAAAGAGAACATCTCCGTCAGCGCTGCCCTTTCGCACAAGCCAATTTATTTGATTTCGATTTCTACTTTCCCAGACACCTGTGCAAGCACCCCTTCGGATGCGGCCGCATTCAGAAACCCCGGCAGCTGCTTTTCCAGTTCCGCCAGCGCATTGCCGCGGTGGCTGATGGCGTCCTTTTCGTCCGGGGTCAGCTGGGCATAGCTGCGGTGCTCGGTGTTGGGGCGCTTGTCCCGCTTGCCCACGCCGCAGTCTGCGGGGATGAACAGCGGGTCGTACCCGAAACCGTAGTCCCCGTTCAGGCGCTCAAAGGCGATGCTGCCCGGGCACTCGCCCATGCAGGTCAGGTGCCGCCCGTCCGGCAGGATGAAGCACACCGCCGAGACGAACTTTGCCCCGCGCTGTTCGGCGGGCACAGCCTTCATGGCGTCCAAGAGCTTATCGTTGTTGGCCTCGTCGTCGCCGTGATGGCCGCAGTAGCGGGCGCTGTAGACGCCGGGCGCACCGCCCAGCGCGTCCACGCACAGGCCGGAGTCATCGGCGATGGTGGGCAGGCCGCTTGCCTTGCAGATGGTCTCAGCCTTGATGAGGGCATTTTCGGCAAAGGTGGTGCCGGTCTCGTCCGGCTCAAGGGTGATGCCCAGTTCCTTCTGGCTCACCACCTCGTGGCCCTGCGCTTCCAGAATGCGGCGCAGTTCGCGGAGCTTGCCGGCGTTGCCGGTGGCTGCACAAATCTTCATGCGATACGACTCCCTTCAACGTCTCCGCCCTCTCAGTCAAAGCCTTCCGGCTTTGCCAGCTCTCCCAAAGGGAGAGCCAAGAGCAGTTTCGTCACACATTTGCTTTTTTCAGTGCTTCCACTCGCGGGGCAGCAATTCTTCCACAAAGCCCTCCGGGGTGAAGGGCAGCAGGTCGTCGATGCCCTCGCCCACGCCGATGAACCGCACCGGCAGGCCCAGACGCTGCTTGACCGCCACGACGCAGCCGCCCTTGGCGGTACCGTCCAGTTTGGTCAGGATGATGCCGGTAGCGTCGGCCGCCTTGCAGAACTCCTTGGCCTGGCTGATGGCGTTCTGGCCCGTGATGGCGTCCAGCACCAACAGCGTTTCCAGGCTGGCTTCGGGGCTTGCCTTTTTGACGCTGCGGCTGATCTTGGCCAGCTCTGCCATCAGATTCGATTTGTTGTGCAGGCGGCCTGCGGTGTCGGCAATGACCATGTCATAGCCGCGGGCCGTGGCCGACTTGACGGTGTCGAAGATGACCGCCGCCGGGTCGGCGCCCTCGCCTGCGCTGACGATGGGCACACCGGCGCGGTCCGCCCAGATCTCCAGCTGTTCGCTGGCGGCAGCACGGAAGGTGTCACCGGCGGCCAGCATCACGCGCTTGCCCTCGCGGGTATAGTAATCGGCGAGCTTTGCGATGCTGGTGGTCTTGCCCACGCCGTTGACGCCGATGACCAGAATGACCGCCGGCCTGCCGGAAAGGTCCATCTCGGCGTCCGGCGTCATTTCTTCGGCAATGATGTCGCGCAGGGCATCGGCCGCTTCTTCGCCGGTCTTCAGGCCCTTTTCGCGCACGCGGTCGCGCAGCTTGTCCACCAGACGCACGGCCACTTCGCCGCCCACGTCCGCAAGGATGAGCTGTTCTTCCAGGTCATCGTACATGTCATCGTCGATGACACTGCCGGTCAGGGTGTTGAGGATATTGCCCCAGAAGCCGGTGCGGGTCTTTTCCAGACCCGTTTTCATTTTTTCCTGTTCTTTCTCTTTGTTTTTCTTGCCAAATCCGAAGAACCCCATAGTGTCCTCCTATTATTGTAATGATGTCCGCCCTCTCAGGCGCTTACGCGCCAGCTCTCCCAAAGGGAGAGCCTTTGGCAAAAAGGAAAACGCCCTTCTCGGCTCCCCCTTTGGGGGAGCTGGCGAACGAAGTGAGACTGAGAGGGCGAGGATGTTCGCCTTCTCTGCTTTCTTATTTTATATCAGGAAACCAGCGTGGCGTCAACCTGTTCCAGATCCAATTTGAGCAGTTTCGACACGCCGTCCTCCTGCATGGTGACGCCGTAGAGCACATTGGCGGCTTCCATCGTGCCGCGGCGGTGGGTGATGACGATGAACTGGGTCTTGTCACTCACCCGGCGCAGGTACTGGGCAAACCGCACCACGTTGGCGTCATCCAATGCGGCTTCGATCTCGTCCAGAATGCAGAACGGGGCCGGGTTGACCGCCAGAATGGCGAAGTAGATGCTGATGGCCACCAGCGCCTGTTCGCCGCCGGAAAGGGCCTCGAGGTTCTTGATGACCTTGCCCGGCGGGGCCACCCGGATGCCGATGCCGCAGGAGAGCACGTCGCTTTCATCTTCCAGCACAAGGCTTGCCTCGCCGCCGCCGAACAATTCCGTGAATACACGGCCAAAGTTTTCGTTGATGGCGCGGAAGCTGTCCGAGAAGATCTCCTTCATCTGGGCCGAAAGCTTCGAGATCATGCGGCTGAGCTCGCTGCGGCTTTCCTCTACGTCGGTCACCTGACGCACCAGCGCGTCATAGCGGGCCTTGACCTCTTTGTATTCCTCGATGGCGCTGACGTTCACGCTGCCAAGGGCACGGATCTTGCCGCGCAGGTCGGCCACCTGTGCCCGCAGAGCCGTCAGGCTCTCGAACTCGATGCACAGCTCCTCAGCCTGACTCACCGAGAGCTGATACTCATCCCACAGCTTTGCCACGGTCTGGTCATACTCGGTCTCAGCGGCGGCTTTGCGCTCGGCAAGGCGGGCCATCTCGCGGCCCATTTCCTCGCGGCTGTCGGCCGAGGTGCGGGCCCGGGCAAGGGTCTCGGTCTCGGCCTGCTGGCGCTCCAGGCGCTTTTCGGTCGCTTCGCGGATGGCCTTTTCTTTTGCCGCAATTGCGCTCTGGCTGTCGGTCTTGGCCTGCCGGATGGCGGCGATTTCGGTGCGGCAGCTCTCGCTGCGCTGTGCCAGCGCGGCAAGGCTTTCTTCCAGCGAAGCGCGGCGTGCGGCGGCATCCTGGGCCCGCTGTTCCAGCGCGGCGATCTGGCTGTAGGCCAGCTCCGCGTCCTTCTGGCGGGTCACCTGTTCCAGCCGCTTGGCACTCAGCTTCTGGCTGAGCTCGCCCTGCCGGGCAAGGAAGCTGTCATCACCCTCAGCGATGCGGTTCATCTCCGCCGTCAGCAGGTCGATCTTCGCGGTCAACTCAGCCTGCTGCTGTGCAGCGGCATCCGCTTTGCTGCGGCTTTCCGTCAGGGCGGCCTGTAAAGCGTCGATCTGCTGCTGGCCGTTGCTGCGGGCCGTTTCCAGCTGCTGCACCGCAGCTTCCAGCCGCTTCTGCTCCGCTTCGGCACGCACCTTGTCGTTGGCGGCGGTGATCTGTTCGCTGGCCGTGGCGGTCAGCTCGGCCTGCAAAGCGTCCACCTGCTCCTTGCACTGGTCGGTCTTTTCCTGCGCGGCAAGGCAGTCCTTCTGCAGTCTGGCGGCTTTCACCCTCAGTTCTTCCATCTCCTGCTTGCGGGTGAACAGGCCCGCACTGCGCTGCACGCTGCCGCCGGTAAAGCTGCCACCCGCGTTGACCACCTGACCATCCAGCGTGACCACCTTGCTGCGGAAGCCGTTGTCCCGCGCCACGCGGGAAGCTTCGTTGATGTCGTCCACCACGATGATGCGGCCCAGCAGGTTCGACACGATGTTGTCATACCGGCGGTCAGCCTGCACAAGGCTGGAGGCCAGCCGAGCCGTGCCGGAGAGACGGCCCCGGAACACGCCGAGCTGGACGGTATCCAGCGGCAGGAAGGTGGCGCGGCCTGCGTTGTCATTGCGCAGCAGGGCAATGGCCGCCTTGGCGGCGGCTTCGTTCTCCACCACGATGTTCTGCAGTGCGCCGCCGAGGGCGGTTTCCACGGCCACCTCGCAGCCGGGCTCCACCTTTAAGATAGCGGACACCGGCCCGATGACGCCCCGCAGGCGGCGGGCACCGGCGGCACGCATGACGGCCTTGACCGAGTTCTGGTAGCCGTCCATGTTCTTTTCCAGCTCCCGCAGCACGGAAAGGCGCTGACGGGCGGCGTCCAATTCGCGGCCAAGGCGCTGTTCGGCGTTGTCGGCCTCGTTCAGGGCGGCCTTGCGGCCTTTGAGCTTCAGCTCCAGACCGGAGCGGACATTTGCCAGCTGCTTTTCGTTTTCTTCCAGCATCCGGCGGTACTTGACCGTATCCTCCAGGTCCTGTTTTGCTTCATCCCACTGAGCGGTGGCATCCTGCAGGCTCTGCTCGAGGGCGGGCAGGCGCTGGCGGGCAGTCTCCTCGGCGGCTTCGGCGGCGGCCTGCGCCACCTGGGCTTCGGTGCGCTGGGCGGTCAGGCCGGTCAGCTCCGCCCGCAGGCTGTCTTTGCGGGCGCCGCTGGCGGTGCTGGCGTCGGTCAGCTGGGCGATCTCCGCGTTCAGCGCTTCGATCTCCGCCGCCAGCTTTTCGCCCTCGGCTTCCATGGTCTTTGCCACGGCACGGTGGCGCTGCAGTGCGGCGGCGGCTTCGGTGCTGTCCTGCTCCCCGGCAGCGATCTCCTGCCGCAGGGACGCGGCGCTCTCCTCGTTGCGCAGGATGTCGTTTTCCAGCACGGCGATGCGGCTTTCCGACCCGCTGATCTGCTCGGTGATGCTGCGGATATCCCCATTCAGGCGCTCGACCGCAATGGTCAGCTGCTGTGCCTGCATCCGGATCTCCTCAGCCTCCTGCTCGGCGGCCTTTGCCTCGCCGTCAAAGCGCTCGTAGTCCGCCTGTGCCGTCTCGTAATCCCGCACCTGCTGGCGCACGGTATCGCGGGCCCGGTGCATGCTGTCGGTCCACAAGGTCACTTCCAGCGTTTTGCGCTGTTCGCTCAATTCCAGGAATTTCTGTGCCTTGGCGCTCTCTTTTTCCAGCGGGCCGACCCGGCTTTCCAGCTCACCCAGGATGTCCCGCAGGCGCTCCAGATTCTCGCCCGCCGCAGCCAGACGGCGCTCGGCCTCGGTCTTGCGGTAGCGGTATTTGGCAATGCCGCAGGCCTCTTCAAAGATCTCGCGCCGCTCGCTGCTCTTGGCCGCCACGATCTCCGCGATGCGCCCCTGCCCGATGACCGAATAGCCGTCGCGGCCGATGCCGGTATCCAGCAGCAGCTCGTACACGTCGCGCAGGCGGCACACCTGCCCGTTGATGGTATATTCGCTATCGCCGGAGCGGTAATATTTGCGGCCGATGGTCACTTCGTCGGCGTCCACGTCCAGCGTGTGGCCGGTGTTGTCCAGCGTCAGGCGCACACTGGCAAAGCCCATGGCGCTGCGCCGCCGGGTGCCGCCAAAAATCACATCCTCCATCTTGCCCGCCGCACGCAGCTGGCGGGAGCTGGTCTCGCCCAGCACCCAGCGCACTGCGTCCGAAAGGTTCGACTTGCCGGAGCCGTTGGGGCCCACCACGCCGGTGACACCGGCGTCAAAGGTGATCTTTACCTTGTCGGGGAAGCTCTTGAAGCCCTGGATCTCCAGTTCCTTGAATACCATCGTTTTACTTTTCCTTTATCACGCCCAGCAGCTTCAGGGCCTCTTTGGCGGCATGCTGCTCGGCGGCCTTCTTGCTGCGGCCCTCGCCCCGGGCCACCCGGTCCGAGTTGAAGCGCACGGCCACCACAAAGTGCTTGTCGTGGTCCGGGCCGGACTCGCTCTCCACCACATAGCTCAGCCGCTCTTCGGGGTTCTGCTGCACGATCTCCTGCAGGCGGGTCTTGTAGTCGGCCTCGGCATGCTTGCCCTCGGTGATGAAGGGCAGGATGAAATTGCGGGCCACCTCCATGCCGCCGTCCAGATACAGGGCAGCGATCACCGCCTCAAAGGCGTCCGATACCACACTGGGGCGGGTGCGTCCGCCGCAGCGCTCTTCGCCGCGGCCCAGCCGCAGGTACTCGCCCAGATGGATCTCCTGCGCGAACTGGAACAGGGCACCCTCGCTGACCAGACTGGCGCGGATGCGGGTCAGGTCGCCCTCCGGCCGGTCGGCGTAGGCGTGGAACAGGTAGTCTGCCGAGACGATCTGCAGCACGCTGTCGCCCAGAAACTCCAGCCGCTCGTTGTGCTTCACCGGGGCGCGGCTCTCGTTGGCGTAGCTGGTGTGGGTGAGCGCCGTTTCCAGCAGCTCCGGGTTTTTGAACGTATAACCAATGATCGATTCCAACGGATGGCTCATATGTCATTGCTCCCTTGCATTGTGCTTTTTATTCCTCAGGTTTGTTTGCCGCCGCAAGCTCATCCAGGGCAGACTGCATGGTGCCGCACAGGTCGTTCTCCACGCAGGTCTTGGCCTGCCGGATGGCGTTCTTGATGCCCTTGGCCTTGGAGGAGCCGTGGGCCTTGATGACCGGCTGCTTTGCGCCCAGGAAGGGTGCGCCGCCGTATTCCTCGCTGTCCATCTGGTGCTTCAGGTCCGACACGCCGCCCTTGAGCAGCAGGTAGGCGATCTTGCCGCCGAAGTTTGCCAGGAACATCTGCTTGAGCATGCCCAGCAGCATCTTGGCCACGCCCTCGGTCAGCTTGAGGATCACGTTGCCGGTAAAGCCGTCGCACACCACCACGTCCACTTCGCCGTTCGGCACATCGCGGGGCTCGATGTTGCCCACAAAGCGGATGCCCGGGGTCGTTTTCAGCAGCTGGTGGGCCTCCTTGAGCACGGGGGTGCCCTTGCTCTCCTCGGCACCGTTGTTGGCCAGCGCCACGCTGGGGTCCCTGCGGCCCTCCACCTTGTTCACATAGCAGCTGCCCATAACGGCAAAGGCGGCCAGCATCTCCGGGCGGCACTCCACGTTGGCACCGCAGTCCAGCAGCAGGTAAGCCTGCTTTTTGGCCGGCACCATGGTGGCCAGGGCCGGACGCTTTACCCCCCGGAGGGTCCGCACGATGAGGCTTGCGCCCACATGCAGTGCACCGGTGCTGCCGGCAGAGACAAAGGCGTCGCCCTTGCCCTCCTTCAGCAGGTTCAGGCCCACCACGATGGAGGAATCTTTCTTGCTGCGGATGGCCCTGGCGGGCTCGTCGCACATCTCAATGACCTGGGTGCAGTTCACCAGCTCGATGCCGTCCAGCGGGATGTTATTGTCCGCCGCCGTCCTGCGCACCAGTTCCTCATTGCCCACGCCGAGGATCTGCACGCCGTATTCCTTTACAGCCTGTGCCGTACCTTCCAGCACGGCCAGCGGGGCGTTGTCGCCGCCCATCATGTCCACAATGATCTTCATAGTTGCGCTCCTTTCTGTTCCGGGAGATCGGCCCTGTGGTTACAGGGCGGTTTCATCCAGCCACTGCTGGAAGCTGGCAACAGCGCGCTCGGCCTGTGCCATGTAACGCAGGCGCTTGTCGCGGGGACGCTTGTCCTCCGGCAGCGGGGGCAGGATGCCCATGTTCGCGCCCATCGGCTGGAAGTTCTTGTTCTCGGTGGTCAGGTACTGCACCAGTGCGCCGCACATGGTGTCCGCCGGCGGGGGCGGCAGCTCCCGGCCTTCCAGCCGGGCATAGAGGTTCCGCGCAGCCAGCAGGCCGCAGGCGGCACTTTCCATGTAGCCCTCAAAGCCGGTGATCTGCCCGGCAAAGAACACATTGGGGTGCTCCTTCAGGCACAGGCCCGCACTCAATACACGAGGTGCATCCAGGAAGGTGTTGCGGTGCATCACACCGTACCGCACGAACTCGGCATGTTCCAGGCCGGGGATCATGCTAAACACCCGCTTCTGCTCCCCCCATTTGAGGTTGGTCTGGAAGCCCACGATGTTGTACAGGGTGCGCTCCTTGTTCTCAGCACGGAGCTGGACGTTGGCCCAGGGGCGGTGGCCGGTGTTGGGATCCACCAGACCCACCGGACGCAGGGGCCCGAACCGCATGGTGTCGGCACCCCGGGCTGCCATGATCTCAATGGGCATACAGCCCTCGTAGACGGTCACGGTATCGGCCTTTTTGCCGTGAGCATCCGGATCCGGCTGTGCGCTCTGCTCTGCCCCGGTGTCAAAGTCGTGCAGCGGGGTCCGCTCGGCGGAGGCCAGCGCTGCATGGAACACCTCGTACTCTGCCTTGTTGAAGGGGCAGTTCAGGTAGTCGGCATCTCCGCGGCCATAACGGGAGGCGGCAAACACCTTGCTGTAGTCCAGGCTCTCGGCCGTGACGATGGGTGCCACAGCATCGTAGAAGTGCAGGCGCTCGTCGCCGGTCAGGGCACCGATCTCGTCTGCCAGCTTTCCGTCGGTCAGCGGGCCGGTGGCCACCAGGATGGGGGCACTTTCGTCAATGTGCTCCACCTGCCGGCGGTGCACGGTGATGCCCGGGCATTCCTCCACCCGGCGGGTGACCTCGGCGCTGAAGGTATCGCGGTCCACGGCCAGTGCACCGCCGGCGGCCACACGGGCCACCTCTGCCGCCTGCAGCAGCTGGCTGCCCATGCGGCGCATCTCTTCCTTGAGCAGGCCGGATGCGGAGTCCAGCCGTTCGGCCTTGAGGCTGTTGGAGCAGATCAGCTCCGCAAAGCCCTCGCTCTTGTGTGCAGGGGAAAAGTGCACCGGCTTCTGCTCATACAGGTCCACCTGCACCCCCTTGCCGGCCAGCCACAGGGCCGCTTCGCAGCCTGCCAGGCCTGCACCCAGAACAGTTACTTTATAATCGCTCATGTTGTCGTTTTTTCCTTTAATCCTTCTTCGGCACCGGCATCTCAAAGCCGCAGCCCTCTTTGGCGCAATAGAGCTTGGAGCCCTTGCGGAAGAGGGTGGAGCCGCACTTTTCGCACTTGGTGGCCACCGGCATATCCCAGGTCATGAAGTCGCAGTCCGGGTAGCGCTCGCAGCCGTAGTAGATGCGGCCCTTTGCGCTCTTGCGCTCCAGCATGCGGCCCTTGCCGCACTTGGGGCAGATGCCTCCGGTGTCCTTGACCAGACGCTTGGTGCCCCGGCACTCCGGGAAACCGCTGCAGGCCAGGAACTTGCCGTACTTGCCCACCTTGATGACCATGGGGCGGCCGCACAGGTCGCACACCTCGCTGGAAGGCTCGTCCGGCACCTTGACCTTTTTGCCCTCCATGTTCTTTTCGGCCTGCTCCAGGCTGGCCTCAAAGCCCTGGTAGAAGTCATCCACCGTCTTGCGCCAGTCAGCCTTGCCGCTTTCCACCTTATCCAGATTCTTTTCCATCTGGGCGGAGAAGTCCACGTCCACAATGTGGGGGAACTGCTCCAGCATCAGGCCATCTACGGCCCGGCCCAGCAGGGTGGGCTTGAGCTTTTTCTGGTCGCGCTCCACATAGCCGCGGTCGATGATGGTGGTGATGATGGGCGCATAGGTGGAGGGGCGGCCGATGCCGTTTTCTTCCAGCGCCTTGATGAGGGTGGCTTCGGTGTAGCGGGCGGGCGGCTGGGTGAACTTCTGTTCGCTCTTCAGCTCCTTGAGCTTCAGCACCTGGCCCTGTTCCAGCGGGGGAAGGTTGGTTTCCTTCTTTTCCTTCTCGTCGGTGGCTTCCTCGTACAGAGCGGTAAAGCCGTCAAAGGTCACGGTGTAGCCGCTGGCCTTGAAGCGGTAGTCGGCTGCGCTGACGGTGACGGACACGGTGTCCTGCTGGCAGTCTGCCATCTGGCTGGCCATAAAGCGGCTCCAGATCATGCGGTAGAGCTTGGCGGTGTCGCCGCTGATGCTCTTGTCCACCTCGTCCGGCGTCAGGGACGGCACCGAGGGACGGATGGCTTCATGGGCGTCCTGCGCAGCGGTGGCGCTCTTGGTTTTCCACACCCGCTTGTAGGGGCAGATATAATTTTCGCCGTAAGCCCCGGCGATATACTCCTTGGCAGCGGCAACGGCTTCGTCCGAGATGCGCAGGCTGTCGGTACGCATGTAGGTGATCAGACCCATGGTGCCGTGCCCGGCAATGTCCACGCCTTCGTACAGGGTCTGGGCAGCCCGCATGGTGCGGGTAGCCGTGAAGCCCAGCCGACGGGAGGCCTCCTGCTGCAGGGTACTGGTGATAAAGGCCGGAGTGGGCTGCTTGGCGCGCTTGCCCTTTTTCAGCTCTGCCACCACATACTCGGCCCCTTCCAGGCCCTTTTCGATGGCGCGGGCCTCGGCCTCGTTCTTGGGCAGCAGCTTCTTGCCCTTGCTGTCGGTGGCAAGGCGGGCGGTAAAGCTCTTGTGCCCGGCACCCAGCGTCACGTCCACGTTCCAGTATTCGTCCGGCTTGAAGCTCTCGATCTCCTTTTCGCGGTCGTCGATGAGGCGCACGGCCACGCTCTGCACGCGGCCTGCGGACAGGCCCCGGCGCACCTTGCGCCACAGGAAGGGGCTGAGCTTGTAACCCACCAGACGGTCCAGCACACGGCGGGCCTGCTGGGCGTTGAACAGATCTTCGTCGATGGCGCGGGGGTGGGCCATGCCCTCCTTCACGCCCTTTTTGGTGATCTCGTCAAAGGTGACGCGGTTGGGGGCATGGGGGTCCAGCCCCAGGATGTTGGCCAGATGCCAGCTGATGGCTTCGCCTTCGCGGTCCGGGTCGGTCGCCAGCAGAACGCCGTCGGCATGTTTTGCCTTGCTTTTCAGTTCCTTGATGAGCTTTTCCTTGCCTTTGATGCTGATGTACTGGGGCGTATAGCCGTGCTCCACATCAATGCCCAGCTGGGAAGCCGGCAGGTCCCGGATATGGCCCATGCTGGCGGTGACCTCGTAGTCATCGCCCAGATATTTGCCAATGGTCTTCGCCTTTGCAGGCGACTCCACGATCACTAGTTTCGCCATTCGTGTTTTTCTCCCGTTCTCTTTCTATCAAAACGCACCGCACAGCGTCTGCACGGCACGGATCCTTGTTCTTATGATTGTACCACAGCTGTTGTGTGCTTTGCCAGCAAAAATTATACTACCGCAGTACATAGCGCTTGCCCGGCAGGCAGGTCACCCGGCCGGTGAGCTGGAGCTTCATCAGGGTGCTCAGCAGGCTGGCCGTGGGCAGGCCGCTGCGCACGCACAGCTCCTCCACCCCCAGCGGCTGCGGCCCGACACAGGCCAGCACCCGCCGCTCGGTATCGCTCATGGGGTCCGGCTGGCGGGTCTCTGCTTCCGGCGCGGCACTCGCCTGCAGGCCCAGCGCCTGCACCAGGTCGGCCCCGCTGCAGGCCGCGCGGGCGCGGCCCTCGTGCAGCAGGCGGTTGGTCCCGGCCGAATCCGGGGAATAGATGCTGCCCGGCACCGCAAACACCGGCTTGCCGTACCGCTCCGCGTGGGACACGGTGGACATGGTGCCGCTTTTCTCGCGGGCTTCCACCACCAGCAGCGCCGACGACAGCGCCGCGATGAGCCGGTTGCGCTGCAAAAAGCCCACCGGCCCCGGCGTGGACTCGCCGGGTGCGTATTCGCTGAGGATGCAGCCGTTCTGCTCGATGGTATGCCGCAGGGCCACATTGGCGGCGGGGTAGGTGCGGTCGATGGGCACCCCAAGGATGCCGATGGTGGGGCAGCCGTTTTTCACAGCTGCCCGGTGCCCGGCGCTGTCCAGCCCGTCGGCCAGGCCGCTGACGATGAGCGCCCCACTGCGGGCCAGCGCCTCGCCGATATCGGCTGCCGCCTGCAGGCCGTAGTCCGTGGGCTTGCGGCTGCCCACGATGCCCACAGTCCCCGGCTCGTTGAGCCACACCGGGTCGCCGGTGCAGTAGAGCACCAGCGGCATGTCCGGAATGCGGGAAAAGGCCAGCGGGTAATCCGGGTCGTCAAAGGGCAGGATCCGCACCCCCAGGGCCCGGCAGCGGTCTGCCAGCCCCTGGTATTGCTCCGGCGTCAGCTGCCCGGCCCGTTTGGCCGCCGCCAGCCCTGCCGCCTGCCGGAACTCCTGGGTATCCCGGGCCTCCCAGGCTTCCTGTGCCCCGCCGAAGGCGTCCAGCACCCGGCCCGCGTGGGGGCTGGCCGGGCCCATCACATGGGCCAGCCACAGCCAGCACAGCAGTGGGTCCAGGGCAGGCTCCGGCGGGTAGAAGCTGGTCTGCCCGGCAAGGCCGTTCACAGGCTCTCCTCCCGGAAATGCCACAGCAGGATGCTGCCCGCAATGCCGGCG
>OBLG01001757.1_pt1 | contig 15420 bp, 18 predicted proteins | sample 1517451 | NCBI WGS metagenome assembly OBLG01 (sample SAMN04571694, study PRJEB22368) | human gut metagenome | biome: human gut; material: stool | host: Homo sapiens | place: Luxembourg | collected 2012-06-29
ACTTCGACGCCGCATCGGATATGGCCCCATGGACCATATCCAACGAAACCGACGCATTCTCCTGCACAACAGAAAACAACAAAACAATCACTTGGGGAAACTACATCGACCTCGAAAACATAGCCCTACTCGGCCCCAACAAAATGCATACGCTCGTCAACAAAGTCATCCAAGGCTGCAACGAAGGCAAACCCTGGCAATGGAACCTCCAAACACACAACAAACAACCCGAAAAAGGCATCCACATCGACTACATAAACAAAACAATAAAATGGTGATCCATCTACGAAAACGACTGGGCCATCAACCCATTCAACGCACTATGGCCCGGATGGACGCTACATTCAAAAGGCGACAACTACGAATGGCACGAAAACATCACCGGATATAAGATGCGCGACTGGAAACAAGACGTCGCACAATGCAAAAACACACTCACACAAACCATCAAACAAGGCATAAGAACCAACCCCATCGAACGACTGACAGGAGCGCTCGCAAAACAGGGAGTTGACATGCGGATTCGTCCCGCCACGTTCCAATTCGTCCCTTCAAGAATGGAGCAACCGCCGGAACGTATCTTCGCGTATCTGGACCGTTTGGAGTCGGACGAGCCTCTGCCACCGGCGCGTTTCATCAACAGAGATGGCGAAATCATCCCGGCGTGCCAGTGAATACGCGAAAATAGCAGGACAGGCGATAGTCTAACATCAGTCGTAATTCGTTTAATACGCCAAGCCTCAAGGAATCCGCCACATCATATAGCGCATATCAAAAATCGATTTCACACAGCCTTTATAAAGTCATGCAACACACGTTGTGTTCTAGATGGAAAACCATGACGCCCGCAGAACCGATGCGTTCTCAGCTTAAGAAGAAATCATCCACATCGTTCTTGTTTTTGAGTATTTCACGACCAGGTACGCCAACAAACGTTGCCAACTCCACTGATCCCATGAAAGCCACATCAATATCAGGGGAGAAAGCCCTGCCAAGCACGTCGATGTACCTCGCCATCCCCCTATTCAAATGGGTGATGCATTCGGTGTATTCGTCGGCGAGTTCGGCAGCAAGCGCTTCCTGCTCCTCCGCGTATCGCGAGAGCAGACTCTGTTCGTTCCTGCGTAATACGTCTTTGCCCAACTCGTATGCCGTCGTGCCGACGATGTTTCCCACCAATGCTCCAACAACCGGTATAGGTATCAAAGTCTGTCCGGCAAAGCCGGCAGCCGCGCTTACCGCCGCATCGAGACAGACCATTTCGGACTCTTCGATAAAAACCATTTCGTCGATTTGCCCGGACCGGAATCTATACGCGCGGTCGGCCATGCCGAATGACGCTGTCACCATCGCGCTGGCGACAGCAGCCGGAGTCGCAGTGAAATTGTTCATGAAATACGTGGCTCCTCCACGTACACCACCTTTGACGAGACCCATACCGGATTCCTCAGCGATTTCAATCCATTCTTTTTGGGTGATATCGCCGATATGGCGATCCGCGGAAAGCCGTCGTTTTACCGACAGCGCGAAAGTGCTGGCACCTTCGAGAGCAGCAGCCACAGCCGAAGCCTTCGCACCCTCGCTAAAAGTTGGCCGGCTTTCCCGATACGCACGCTCTCGGATTCGCTCATCCTCATGCTGGAGTTCGACACGTTTGTCCGCCATCGTTTTGCCAATCGCGTTCTTTTGCACCTGTGCGTACTCGAATTCGGATGGTTCGAGATCATTGATGTCCACATTCGATGAAGCGAAAAATTCTTGAACCATTTTCCAGTCGGAATATGATGGACCGTCCCCGTTCCGTGTGAGCCGGGAAGCCTCTTGCTGTGACATTCCATACAAACGTTTCACCGTGTCGTAGTAGTCTTTCGGAATCTGATAAACGCCATTTTTCGAAATAAAATCGGAATAAAGCTTAAGATGCGTCGACACAGCCTTCAGAGAATATTCCGACTGAACGAATTTCATTTGTATGGGAGTGTTCCCTCGTCTTAAATCCACCGCACCGTTATCGTTGATCCACTCGCATACATCTGGGCCGCCATGTAGATGGCTTTTGGCGTTTTCCAATCCGGTTTCCGCTACTTCGGCAATGAAGCCATGAATGCCCCGGCCTCCCCCGCGATTGGTGATAATGAGATTGTTGATGGACTTCATGGCGTCATCCATCGAAGCCATGACTTCTGCAAGATTGCCGTTTTGCGTGGAAAGTTTCTCAAACAGTTCGTTGAGACGGATTTGGTTCAGCCACCCCACCCATGCTGACGAGGCTTGTTCCTGAGTGCTGGAAACAATTCGTTCCTTATCCATTATTGAGCACTCCCCTCAGTCGTCACGTTTTTGGAAGTCTCCACATGTCTGCCGAGCAAATGGGACAGTGACTTCGTGTTATTTACAAGAGCGCCCAATCCGAGCTGTGCGTCCTCGGCAAGATTGACATAATCGGCGCTATACGATGAGCAATTCGTCATAAATGAATCCTCCAATTTGTTTCTAAGCGCTTCAGTGCTGGCTCGCAGATCCTCGATCTTCGCCGTCAGTTCACGCAGCTCATGGGCGTTCTTTTGCAAGGCGAGAAGATCACCATGTTTTTTCTCATTGAGATCGTGCTTCTTTTTCGCAAACAATACGATGGACGTGAGCAACGTCGCACCCGCGACGGTCCAGCCCACAGGCCCCGCCAACGCAAGGAACGCACTGCCACCGGCCATGCCTGTGCCACCAGCGGCAAGAGCTCCGCCACCAAGCCATGCGAGCGCTGCATTGGTTGCGGCGGCACCGGATAAAGTGGAAATCGCGGCGCCGGTGGACGCTGTCCCGAACGTCGTGGCCACCCACATTGCGGCTGAGGGTGCAAGGCTGGCCACCGCGATTCCCGCAGTAACTCCTGAAGCTGCGCTTGCAGCGGAATTACGAGCCGCCTGCAATTCCTTTTCCGCATATTCGCTCGCATCGGAGAACTCGGCTTTGGCTATCCGTATTTCTTCGAAATCCTGCTCGAATGATTTCGGAGTATTAGCGATTGAATTGACAAGCCTAGTCACATAACCGATGAGTTCAACCGACTTCTCCCGCGATAGCAGGAGGTTGTTTCCTGACGCGTTCATCTCGCTGTAGGCAAGGTTGTAGTCGATGACGGCCAGCTCATATTCGTCAGGGTTTTTCTCTTTTGCTCTGCTGACGGATTCCCCGAGGGCCTGGGTTGCGTTTCTGGCTTTGGACAGCGCTTCTTTCGCCTTGGATTTACCGGTCTCGAGCTTACCTTCCAAGTCATTGTCATCTGCAAACTTCTCGGCGTTTTTCTTGGCTTTGGAAAGAAGATCGCTCAATGCCGTTGGCTGCTGGACTGGATATTGAGGCATTGAACACTGCGGTGCCGGCTGGGATTGGGATTGCGCAGGCACGGTAAATGGCGATTGCGGAGAGGCCTGATACTGGCCCGGCATCGGTTGCGTGCACGGCTGTGCCGTGGTCCTAGCGTATACGCCAGATGGCCGGTTTTTCAACGTCCAAGCTATACGGTCAAGCAGCAAATCCACGTCGCCTATAGCATATCCGCCCATATACGTAGAGGTGAAGGAGTGCCGCTCGACCTCTTCGGCAGACAACCCATATCCGTTACGTAAAGTGTCGGCGCATTTTCCGAGGAACACGTCCACTTCCGCCACTTTGTATCCTTCCGCGAAATTTACTACCGGAAGTTTGACTGACTGAAGCTCTTCAATAGTAATCGTCCCAGTTGGATAAATCATATCGGCACCCTCGTCTACTCTCTTGGAAATATGCCCTCATGCTACACCTTGACGAAAAAACTAATTCAGTTGAAGTGTCGCGAATGACGCAGCAGCACCCACCACGGATCCGAAGACAGGCACCTCCACATGACTTCTCGTTACAATCAGTCTTCTGTATATCCGAAATGCTCTTTGACTTTCTGATATGTCGTTTTGTCGTTGAGCATGTAGGCAGCCAGCGGGACGGTTGTCATCCCTTTCTCCCAATAGCCATCATCAACATCCGTCACACTTCTCTTCCATGCAACGCCTATAAACACTTCTTTATTGGAATCGAGCTTCTGCTTTAGTTCTTCGGATTGCCATGATGCATCAGATACGGGTGTCGGAATGCCATCGACCATCACTTTGAAGTTCTTCATTGGCACCGCAGTGGACGTGCATTTTCCTATGCCAACGAATCCGCATCCGGCAATGTAGCAGTAAACCGTGTCTCCAACTTGAACGTTGTAGATCGATTTTCCGCTGCCGCCAAGGCTCGCGGACAAGAACCCGTATTTCAAGGCATCAGGCCAACTTCTTTCCGCGTAGCCAATCGTGAATTCGCGTCCTTTTTCGTTTTTGAAAAAAGCTTTTTCTTCATCGTCGTCCCAGCCGCCTGCAATATTCTTGATGTCATTCGGATTCCAAATGTCACTGGCCATTTTCAAATAAATCTCAGCTCGGTCAACAATGCTCTGCCTATCGAAATCGGGAATATCTCGGAAGCCATATTTGGCAACGACTGTCGAAAGAAAACTCGGGTTTTTCGAGTATGCCGTACTACTCAATGCTTGAGCAAGAATGTTGTCTCCCGCATACTTTTGAACCTTCTCCGAGTATTTCATTGCCTGGTAGCTTCTGTTCTTGTCACGAGTGAGCAGAATCAGGTTCCCGATCAGATTGCGAGTGGACTCGAAATCCTCAAGATCCGCAAAACCATCTTTGTAATCCTCGTATTTGTCGGGAAGAATATGTTCGATATCGTAAGTGTTTCCTTGTCGCTTACGGTCGACGTATTCTTCAAAGTGCGACGGATTGCCCATCAGCACGTTCACATAGGAAGTGAAGCGTGCAAGAATGTGCAGCATATACCGTTTGGAGAACTGATTCAGACCAAAACGGGTGATTCCTTCAACGGACATGCCCATACGACGAAGCGCACGAACATAAACCATACCAATTGTTTTGCAATCTGCATTGCGAATGTCCTGCATTACATGGAACAACTGGTATTTATTCGTATTCCAGTTGGCCTTTTTGAAATTCAAAATTCGGATGGTAGCGAAGTCATCTACGAATTTCGCCGTCATCCGTATCTTCTTTTGTATTATGTCATCAGTGTCATCATTTTTGATGGCGGCAATGGCGAGCATGGTTTGATAGGTCAAGTCCCGGTTTGCGTTATAGAAAACCTCTTCATATCCCGTCGTGAATTTACTGCCGTAATCCATCATTCGTAAATAGACGTCGGTAACACGCGTCATTTCGGTAAGAACAAAATTCTTGTAGTCATTCGGCTTGGCAAGCCCCATCACGGTACGGGCATTATTGCTTACCCAAGCATGGAATTTGTCCCCAAGAAGCTCATAGTCCTCATCTTTGGCACCGCGTTTGGTATCGCGCATACGGTTGGCGTACTTTGCGCGAAGCCAGATGGAGACAAACTCCACATCCTGCGTGTTCACCATACCGCTCGTATCATAGGAGGACGCGTTCTTGATACGGCTGATATTGCTCTGCCACTCCTGGTTGACCTTAATGCGATCCTCTTCAGCAACATGCTGAATGACGAAGGCCTTCATCATTTCAGCACTATTCAAGCTCAATCCGCGGTCGTTCATAGTAAGGAATATGGTGTGCGCTTCGTCTTCAGATGGTGTGTCGCTTTCTAGAAGAAGCACTTTCTCTATCAGCCAGTTAATAAAGTAAGGTAGCGCTTCTCCTTTCAACTCATCCGGGAAAAGATCCTCAATATCCTGATATCGATCAAGCATATTCTGCACACTCTCACTCATGGGCAAGTAGGTTTGATCTTTCTGTAACAGAGCTTGCATGCAAGGCTTGCGATCCTCCACGTCGATATTGAAGCTTTTCTTACCGAAAGCCTTTGAAAAAATCATGTCATCCAACGGAACAATAAGATCCTCGTCCTCAACTGTTTCCTTCTGCAGGTTGTTCAAGTAAATGATGAGCAACGTCAACGAGGTCAGACGCTGCTGACCATCAATAAGCTTCTTTATGGATCCACCGGTGCAAATGATGCAACCCATGTAATAAAACCCGTAGTCCATGACCTCTTCTGGCGTATCATGATCATCCGGTTTATAGAATTCCTCAAAAGTGTTTTGAAAGTCAGCAAGCATCTGCTCAATTTGCTTCCTTCCCCACCGATATTCCCTTTGGAAATAATCAATGGTGTACTTTCGGCCACTCAGAATCGTTCTAAGCGTGTCTGTTTTATCGATTTTCTCCATAACTCTTTGCCCCATCAATTTGTTTTTCGGCTTTAAAATCTTCGGTGAATTCAGCCGAATCCATATGACCTCGTCGCAGACATTGATACGACATCTGGAAGTCATATTCACGATTGTTTCCGGAAACTATTATCCTCCGGCTCAGCCCGATAAAGGGAAACGACACGATGGTAATTCCGTCGCCGTTAGCAAACATCATACGGTTTTGCCATTTGCCAGCCAACGCTGCAGGGTTGCGGATTCCACTACAATGCAGCATTGGTTTCGTTCGATTGATACGGAAACGCGACCAACGACCGGCACACTGGCTCAGGGAGATGGGGTAAAGGATGACGAAGACTTCCAAGGATGCGAAAACCTATGAAACTGGCCATTCCATCGCCATTCAGGCAAACCGGAGATTCCACCCACAGCGCCATGCGCAAGCGGAATACATCAGGCTTCCCTTTTCGCCTTTCCCAGCCTCCTTGACAGTCTGGTAGCAGGCCGTTCCACGGCAAGATAGAACGCCTCCGCCACCAGAAGGCACAATGCAAACAAAACCACCGGGCGCAATAGACCCTGCACGGGAATGTACGGCACAATCCAGTCGCGGACGGGAAGATGGGTCAGATACAGGCTGAATGAAATGCGCCCCAGCCAACGGACAGGTGGCGTGGAAAGCAGGTCGGATACCACGTTGCAGGTAAGTGCGAACACCACCAATATCAGGCATCCGCACACGGCCAAAGGTTGGGCGACAATACCAGGCAGCAAACCGAAACCGCTTTGGCAAACCAAGACGATGCCACACAGGGCGAGCGGTACGGCAACGACGTCGCGCATCGTCTCGCGCCCGTTGTCCGTAAGCCGTTTCGCCAACGCGACGCCAAGCGCGAACATGGCCATGTGACGCAACGGCGGCCACTGCGTCCACTCCGACAACAGCACGCATGCGAGCGCAATGGGTGCCACGAATCGCATGTCGGTGGCGATGATGACGTATACGGGCAGGGCGAGGCTGAAAAGCAGTTCCCAGCACATGCTCCATGATGGCAGGTCGACCATTGCCAATGTGGAACCGTCCACTCTGGTGCCGGCGGTGGTCATTGAAAGCATGTCGAGTTGGGTGAGCAGATTGTGTAGCCAGACTGATGGCGAGGATGTGCTGAACGCGTTTGCGTATTCTTCCGCTTTCCACCCCATGTGCATGGCGATTGTGGAGACGATGCAGCAGATTCCGATCGCCGTGCAGGTGGGGATGGCGAGTCTGGCGATGCGACGCAGCTGGTAGCGAGGCCAGTTGTATGTGTCGATTCCGACGCGTAGCGGAACGATGGAAAGTACAAGTCCGCTGAGAATGAAGAATAGGGTGACGAATTGGGCGCCTGGCAATAGTTGGCGGAGGGTGCCTCCCGTGTAATGGTATGCGACCACTGCCAGGGCCGCGAGTCCTCTGAGCCCGTCCAAAGCGTATATGCGTGTGTCGGAGTCCTTCTCTTTTTCGTTCACGGGTGTACCCTATCACGTGCGCTGGCTGTCATACATCCGCCTACGTGCGTTTGGCGTGCGTTGTTCGGCGTGCGTTCGACAACAGTGCCATCGTCGAACACGACGCCACATAACTTCCATTCGTCTCTCTTCCCCGCCCGACTGTAGTGTCGGATCATATGGAGATCCGCGAATACGACATGATGACGGACGAGGCGCGCGGCATCCGCACGGCGGTGTTCGTCGTGGAGAAGGATTATCGTCCGGAATTCGACGAATGGGATGAGCCGGGCCGAGCCACGCATCTGCTGGCTTTTGGAAACGGCCGCGCCGTGGCGACATGCCGTCTCTACCCTGATCTCGACCATGCCGATCAACCCGGACGTTGGGTGATTGGTCGTTTGGCCGTGGTCGCCGACGAACGTGGCCATGGTATCGGCAAGACGGTGCTGGCCGAGGCGGAACGTCTCATCCGGAAGGCCGGTGGACATGTTGCCGCCGTACACTCCGAAGATAAGAATTTCGCGATGTATGAACATCTTGGCTACCGCATCACCAGTGAGCTTTTCGACAACGGTACGCATGGTTGGCTGGTCAAGGCATTGAACTGAATCCGGAGGAAGCGGTCATCACCTGCGAAAGCGTCCGACACGCGGTATCAGGTGATGGCCGCATATGGCATAATAGACACTTGGCGGAAAACCTCGGGTTTTATCGCCGTTCCCCCATGGTGTAATGGCAGCACACGGGTCTTTGGAACCCTTTGTCTTGGTTCGAGTCCAGGTGGGGGAGCAAAAAGGACTATGTCTAGGGGGCTATTCCGACCCCCTAGACATGACCGGTCCGAGTCCACCTATTCGTACTGGCACCCTCTCGGATACGGCTCGTCCGAATCCATCGCCTACGACCGAAATCTTGCCGTGCGGACGGCCTTTTCTTCGTGATTTGCTTGATTCCACGGTGCAAGGCGGCAATAGGTTGTGTTGAGCCAATGGATTAGCGATTATTCACAGATTGTGCATTGATTGCGCCTACCGTATGATTCGCAGTGTTGCAGATGACGGGGATTAGCCTACCGTTTCGGACAATCTCCGTGCGAACAGCGGAAGGCGCAAGACGCGCAAATGCTCGATTTCTTCGCTCATGGTACGCGGCGGATGGCGTTTGGAGCTGACCAGTCTGCGCATGGCGTCCATCGCTTCTTCTGGATGTGCATCGAACACGGAGGTAAGGAAAACATCCGGCGATTGAGCGTGCAGTCCGTACCTGGAAAGTTCGTCTGCGGGGAAATCCTTGAGGTTGAATGTAACGATGGTTTCCGCACCGGCCCGACGGGCGGCCGCGACCACATGCCCGTCGTTGGGGTCCGACAAATTCACGTCCGGTTCAAACCGCTCCCAATCCTCCGCCATGGCCATCGGAAAGGCCCTGCAGATCGCGTCAAGAAAACCGCGGGCCCGGACGTCGGGCACATGCCGCACTTCCATGATGGCCAAGCGTGCCTCGTCCATGACCCTACCATGCTGGTTCGCACAGACCAGCCTCGGCCAAGCTAAGCAGTGGGTCGATGATCCACGTAGGTACGAACAGGTTGGCATCAAGCAGCGCAATCATAAGGGCACTCTACTTATCGAACCGGGACAGGTAATCCGAATAGTCGATGTCGTACGCGCCGTCCTCATCGGCGATGGAACGCATCTCATCCAACGCCTTGGATGTGGCCTCGTCGCGCCTGCGCTTGTAGTCGGTCACATCCGAAAGCCTCAGGAAACGGTAACTGCGCTCCCCCATGCGGGTGTACGGAATCATGCCCGCGTCCAGCATGCGTGTGAGCGTGCGTTGGGAGGCGATATGCCAAAACGCATGGCCCATTCACCGCCGTCCAGCATGCGTGTGAGCGTGCGTTGGGAGACCCCAAGAATACGCGCCGCCTCGCCAGTCGTGATACGCTCGTCATCCGCCACCGCCCGTTCCGGCTCCGCAAGCAGAAACTCCCTAACGCGCCTGTAGTCGTCCGGCGTCAACGGGATACGCGTGCCGTCCACCCCTTGCAGGAACGCTCCGGGAACTCCGCCAGCAGAGCGCCGTGCCTTAGACCTCGTCCTATGGACTTTGCCACCCATCATCATGGTCATCGCAACCACCTCCATCCGTTTTCATCATGCGGCAAATGGACACAATGGACAATATGTGGATCGGGATAATCTAGACTGCTTTCAGGTTCACCGCGGCCACCTTGACCGATACTTCTCCTTCTTCGGCGAATCCTCGTCGCCGTCGGCAATCGCGGTTTCGGAGGTCTTGCCGTTTCAGTAGCTCCAGTTGTTCCAATGCAGGCTCGCTCGGTCCGCGTTGTAGCCGAACGGAATCATGACGAACCGTTTTCGCGAGCGGCGAGAACGGCATTGCGAAGATCCCTCGACCCTGCCACCCCATGGATCGTCCCTCGCTTGGCATGCGCAGGTATCGAAGACTCGCCAGATCCGTGCAGCATCATTGCCTTGCGATTCCGGCGAAACGTCAAATCGGCCATGAGCGGCCAAAACCTCTTGACGCAAAAAACAACGCCGCCTTATAATCAGCCCATACTGCCGATAGATCGAATCGTCTGCAACCGAATCGAGAGGAGGCGAAATCATGTATGACGAGATTCCGAGTCTGCTGTATGTCGCCGGAGCTTTAATCACCGTGCTTTCATGGACTCTTTTCGCATTCTCGAAAACCATCCGTCCAGAAGGTCGAAGAGCCTTCATCCTGTGCCTCTCCGTTATCTGGATATTGTTCTTTGCGAGTTCGACACTGGCACTCGTGCCATATCCGCTTTTCGAGGCGTACTCAGGATTCATGGATCCCGATGTCCTCGATTTCTATGACCAGCCGGTCATACGGCTATTGCCGGCGGTGACCTGTGGAGTGAACCTGTGCGTGTCGGCAGGCTGTTCCATGGTTCTTGTAGGCAAGCGTTCGAAGCGATAGGCCTTCGCTCCGGATGCCGACGGAAGGTCAATCCCCACTGGTGCAGAAAAAGGCCGAGTCCGTCCACGTCGAGACCGACAGAAATCCATTGGTCTTTCCATTCAAAACGACGCAAAGTCTGCCGTTCGCGTTGAGACCGGCAGACGAGCCGCACTTCTTCTGCTTGAAACGACGCAAACCGGGCTGCCAGCGTTGAAATCAACAGAAAACCGTTGACTTTTCTGCTCGAAACGACGATAAAGCTACCATTTGCATCGAAACCAGCAGAACAATCGCAATTCATCCGCCCATTCCGACGCAAACATGAACTTTTCCGTCGGAATGAGCAGAACAATCGCACTTCATCTACCCAAAACGACGCTGCGGCAGGCTGCGCAACAGAATATATGACCGTTTTTTTATTCTTTCTTTAAGATGAACCGATGAGTCTACAATAGAAATGGCGATTGCGGCATGACATACGCATACTTTCCTGCCTATAGTGAAGGCACAACAGAAAAACAACAGAAGATACAGAGACAAGAAAACAACGAAGCGACGAGCCGCGCGACGCAGAAGAAGACAAGAGCAAGAAGACAGGCGGCCGTCCGAAAGGAAACACCATGAAGAACGACACCTTCAACCAGATCATCAACGCCAACCTCGCCTCCATCGACCCGGGCTTCGGCCAGTTCGCACTCGCCAAGGCCTCCTCCGACCTGATGAAGAAGGTCCTCAACAAGTAAGGCTTTCCGATTCCAACGAATCACATGGCGGGCTGCCGCGTCTACCGCAGTGGTCGTGGGCGGCCGCCTGGGCTATCGGGCATATGAGGACCACAGGACGGCCATGGCGCGCGGAACGTGCGTGTCGGCGGCCGCCGATCTGGACAGGGCCGCCAAAGAGTGTAGGAATCTGCTCGGCGCGGACGCGACAAAGTCGGCAAGACCCTCGAGCATCATACAGATCGACCGGAACCTGCTCGAGACCAAGCTCGACCGCCTGGTCGCCGAGAAGGTCACCGAACCATTGAACGCGATGCCCGGCGCTTCAGGCCGACGAGATCGCCAACGCCGCCAGATACGAGCGCGCCAGGGAGCGGAAGGCGTACAGGGCCGGCCACTACGAACGCAAGCTCACCGCCAAGGCCGGCAGGCTCGGCCTGAAGGTGCCCAAGCTCAAGGGCGAGGTCTTCGAATCCGCGGTCATCGAGCGCCACAGACGGCGCGAGGAAAGCGTCGACCCGCCGCTATCTCGACAGGTCCCGGCTCGATGACAAACTCGCGGAAGCGAACTGATCATCGTGCCATGGACGGCCATGGTCCAAAGTGCACATCTTTTCGGGCACTACCGAGAAGGTCCCAGCTTTACAGGGGGTATTAATGACCTTTATCTCACGGGCGGCGCGCTATGTGCTCAGAAAACGAGTGCGCACCGCGGTGCTGTTCATTGTGCTGACCATCATAACGGCGAGTATGCTGTCCGCAACCGCGGTTTCTCAGGCAGCTCAACATGAGGCCGGACAGATTGAAAAACAGGCGGTCGGCGGATTCGTGCTGGCCAGCAACCTGCAAGGCAGCATGCTGACGCCTCGCGGAGGCGGAATGGTTCGTCCCGCTGATGTGCAACGAATCTCGAAGCTGTCCGGGGTTGGCTCGTGCATGGTCAGGCAGAACGCCACCGCCGATCTCGTGGGAGCCAGCGTGGTGAAGGTCCCCGGCGGCGATGATTACGATGCGGAGAAAGAACAGCAGTTCGGCAATACGGCCAACGTCATAGGCACAAACGATTCGTCAAAACTCAATGTGTTCACGTCCCACACGCTCGGCATGGTCGAAGGACGTCATCTAAAGGCGTCCGATAAGCATATGTCGATGGTCCATGAGGATCTCGCCAAAACCAATGGGCTTAAAGTCGGCGATACCCTCACGCTCAAGGCCAATCCATATGATGCCGACAATGAGTCGCATTCGACGGCAACTGTCAAAACCACCATCGTCGGAATATTCAAAGGGGACAGCGACAGAAAGGTATCCAGCCGCGCGGAACTCACCTCCAACACTGTGTACACCGATTTGGACACTACAAGTACTCTGTACCAGTACAAGGCCGGCAAGGAAATATACCAGGATGCCACTTTCGTTCTGGACAGGGGTGTCGACGTGGAGAAAACCATGGAAGCGGCGAAGAAGCTTCCGGTGGATTGGAACAACTACCAGATCACGCGCAATGACCAATATACGTCGAGCATGCTGAATGCCGCCCGAAGTGTGCGCTCCATGATGCGCGGCGCTTTGATCGGCGTGACCATCTCGGCAGTGATAGTCCTCAGCCTCATGCTCTTGCTGTGGATGAACGACCGACGTCAGGAGATGGGCGTATTGGTGTCCCTCGGCATCGGCAAGCCATCCCTGATCGCCCAATATCTAACCGAGATGATTCTGATCGGCCTGCCGTCCCTGGTCCTCGGATGGCTGTGCGCACGGGGAGCGGCCCAATGGCTTGGCACCTCGGCCCTCCGTTCCGTGAACGCCTCCGCGGCGAAGGAACTGAGCAGCATGGGACAGGTCGGCGGCGATCTTGAGTCAAATATGTCGGTTCGTACCTTGGATTCGCTCACGGTATCGATCGACACAACCGCCGTACTGTATGTATCGCTCGGCCTGCTGGCGGTGATGCTGGTATGCGTCGCCATATCGTGCATACCGATGCTGCGCAAGTCGCCACGAAGCCTGTCGGAGCTCCGATGACGGGCATGAACGTGTGGAAGCGTGCCACGCTGGCAATCGTACGTAAACCGGTACGCAGCGGAATCATCGGACTGTTGATGCTGATGGTTTTCACCAGTCTCGTGGCTCAGGTCGGAGCGTCAACGGCGCTTCAGAAAATGTCCGACGATATCGGCGGAAGCCTGGGAATAGGTTTTACCGTCGACACCGGCGAGAATCCCGTCAGCCCAAAGGAAGCGAGCCGGTTCTCACGCATCCCCGGCGTAGGAAAAACCGTTTACGAACGTAAGACCCTGGCGCAGGTGGATGGCGCGCATCCGGTTGTCCCCGAACATGGTCCTCGACTGGATTCCGGCCTATCCACGCAGGTCAGCGTGCTGGGCACCACTGACTCCTCGTTGTCCGAAGAGTTCCAAAGCGGCCTGTACCGGTTGGAACAAGGACACCACATTTCAGGTAATGGCCGGAACGTACTGATTCACCGGGATTTCGCACGTGAGAATGGACTATCGGTGGGATCGACCTTCCGACTCAGTCAGGAAGGCCGCGATTCCACCGTTCGCGTGGCCGGAATCTTCTCTGGCAATGTACAGGCACAGAGCCCTATGCCATCGGACGCATCGGAGAATCTCATCTATTCGGGCGCCCAAGTGGTTTCCGCGCTGACTGGAGAGGAACGGGTCGGCACGATCCGGTGCCTCTCGGATAATCCGCGGGATCTTTCCGCAGCAATGGCCCAAGCAAAAAAAATCGCCGGAAGCGAGTATGGCGTCACCGATGACTCGGCGCAGCTTTCCGGCGTGCTGCAGTCGGTGGAAACGGTACGCGATCTGGTCCGCATGGTGCTGTTGTCCGTCTGCCTGGCCGATGTGCTGGTATTGGGCATGGCGCTTGTCTTCTGGATTCGCTCACGCATCCATGAGATAGGCACCCTTCTGGCCCTCGGCATCGGCAAGATGCAGATTATCGCCCAGTTCGCGATCGAAACCGGTCTCATGGCTGTGGTCGCCGCCCTGTGCTCGCTGGGAACGGGCTCCCTATTGTCCGGTTACGTGTCCTCGCTCCTGCTGCACGATTCGGGAGTCGCACCTCTTGAATCATTGCAGGTGGAGGCTCTGCCGCCAGAACAGACGCTGCTCATCCTGCTGCTCGGATGCGCGGTCATCGCAATCGCGCTTGCCGTGTCGTGCGCCGCAGTGCTGGCCAAATCCCCGAAATCCATTCTTTCCTCTATGCGTTAGGAGATACTAATCATGACTATCTGTCTGCAATTGGACCATGTCAATTACTCATATGGCGCGGCGAAGATTCGCGTTCTTTCGGACGTGAACGCAGATTTCGAATCCGGAAAGATGTATGCGATAACCGGTCCATCGGGAGCGGGAAAGAGCACTTTGCTGTCTCTGTTGGCCGGTCTGGATGCCCCCTCTGATGGAGTGGTTCGTTTTGAGGGCGAGGATATAGCTACGACGGGTTATTCAAAGCACCGTCGCGAGCACGTGTCCTTGGTGTTCCAGGACCATAATCTGATCGACTATCTCACCCCCGAAGAGAATCTGCGCCTGGTCAATCCCAAGGCCGATATGAAGATCCTCGAGGATCTGGGGCTGAGCCGTGAGGAATCGAAGCGCAACATCATGCACTTGTCGGGTGGCCAACGTCAGCGGGTGGCGGTCGGCCGCGCCCTAGTGGCGCCCGGCCGCGCGATTCTGGCGGATGAACCGACTGGCAGCCTGGATCCGGAAATGACTGATGAGGTGATTGATCTTTTGCGGCATGCCGCTCATCAACTCGGTAAATGTGTCATTGTGGTGACGCATTCCAAACGTGTCGCCGATTCCGCCGATGCCGTTTACACCCTCAGACATAAGAAGCTAGCCAAGGCATAGCACTCTCGCACAGACCACGTCTTCCGTCGTGGCCGGCAAGAACCGCGCCAATGCCCCTTCCGCCATCGTCCTCAGCTGCGAAACGGGTGTCGGGATTGCGTCGTGGATCGGTGACGTTTTTGGGACT
>OBLG01001784.1_pt1 | contig 15210 bp, 11 predicted proteins | sample 1517451 | NCBI WGS metagenome assembly OBLG01 (sample SAMN04571694, study PRJEB22368) | human gut metagenome | biome: human gut; material: stool | host: Homo sapiens | place: Luxembourg | collected 2012-06-29
ACTAGACAATCAGCCGGGGCGGGCGGCAGACGCCATCACCATTTTCAGTGAAGCCCAAATAGGCATTACTTATCTGTATTCCTTCCTGTTAGGAAATAAAGGCATCTTGATTTTCCGGACAGACAATCCGGACAGAGCAAGGGAAGTGATTATTCTTAATAATCTCTCTTTTGTAGCCGAAAAAGATTTATCAACACTGATTTAAAGTATTCCTTGTAGGGGCGGAGCTGCGTGTCCGCCCCCACAATTATCCTCTGCGTTTCAAGAAATCCGTAGGACTTTCTCCGAAATATTCCTTGTAACACTTGGTAAAATAAGAAGGAGATGTAAAACCTACCTCATACGTTATCTCGGATATGGTTTTCTCAGAAGAAGCCAACAAAGAAGCAGCTTTCTTTAATCTGGCAATACGCACCAGTTCATTGGGAGAATAATTGGTAAGTGCCTTAATCTTACGATAAAGCTGCACCCTGCTTAATCCCATCTTACTGCCTAATTCTTCCACACTTAACTCAGAATCTATCAAATTTGCTTCTATCAGCTCTCTGAAGCGCTCCACAAATCCTTTATCCACCTCGCTTACAGACTCTTTAGACAAAGTAATCTTATCTCCGAAAAACTGTTTCAACCGCTTATGGTTATCAATCAGATTCCGAAGACGCACCAGTAACAATTTGGAATTAAAAGGTTTGGAAATATAAGAATCCGCTCCACATTCAAACCCCTGTATCCGCTGTTCATCCAAAGAACAGGCAGTAAGCAACATCACCGGAATATGAGAAGTCTGTAATTCCATTTTCAGCTTCCTGCAACATTCCAATCCGTCCATCACCGGCATCATCACATCACAGATAATGGCATCAGGCACATATTTCATAGCTTTCTTTAATCCGGCATGTCCGTCGGCAGCCTCTATCACCGTATATTCCTCTTTCAATAATGATTTCACATAGCCACGTACATCCGCATTATCGTCAATTATCAAGATGCATTCCTTATTCTCATCCGGAAGCCGTTCTTCTGTTTCCGTTTCCTCCAATTCCTCCACCACCGTCGGCTGTGTAGTGTGCGGTTCCTGTATCCGATCTACAGACTGCTCCTCCACTATCTCCATAGGAATATCCACCGTAAACACTGTTCCTTTTCCTTCCACACTGTCCACCGTTATCACCCCGCCGTGCAACTCGACAAAAGCCTTTGCCAAAGCAAGACCAATACCTGAGCCCGCATGGTTCACATCCATCTGATAAAAGCGGTCGAAAATATGCCGGATGTGCCGGACAGAGATTCCCGAACCGGTATCAGCAACTACCAGACGGACATATCTTCTATTTTCCTCCTTTATTAAAGTAGAAAGTGTGACAGTGATAGTTCCATTCTCCGGGGTAAACTTAAACGCATTGGACAACAAATTAAAATAGACACGTTCCATCTTTTCGGCATCCAACGCCATCAGACAGTCTGTCCGGTCATCGTTCACGTCCAGAACAAAATGGATATGCTTTCTCAAAGCCAATGTTTGAAATGCATGGCTCCATTCCTGTAATTGCGCACGCAGGTCCATATTGGTTCTCACCAACTCCAGTTTACCATTTTCATACTTACGGAAATCAAGAATCTGGTTGACCAGCCTCAACAGAATATTCACATTCTTATGTACCACTTTCAATAAGGATCGTTGCTTAGAGGTCAAGTCTTTATCCTCTAAAAGCTGTTCCACCGGATCGGCAACCAAAGTAAGCGGAGTACGGAAATCATGAGAAACATTCGTAAAGAAGACCAGTTTGGCATGAGTCGCCTCTTCCAACTGCTTGGAGAGGCTGATCAGTTGGTCGCGTTGTTCCTCCAATTGTTTCTTTTGACGGGATAACTCCATGTTCATCCGGTTCTTTGTCCAATACGCACGGACGATGATCGCCAATAAGGCAGCAAACAGTAACAGGATAATCAGACATGCATACAGAAACATGGTCTGGGCAGAGTATCTTGACCAATATTCGTCCACCTGATTATTCAGCCGTTCTATCTTTCCGTCCTGTTCGGCAATGTGGTCTGTCTGCAACTGCATGACACGGGCATTCGTTTTATCAACAAGGGCTGTTGATAACTTAGTATCCCGTTCATACGGACGCTTCTCCAAAATATCCATCGCCACCTGCATCACTTTATCTCCTCCGGTAGGGTAAATAAAAGTGGCATCCAACACCCCTTCCAGTACCTGCTCCACTCCATACCCCTTGCCAGGCAACGCATCAATACCGACAAACAACATTTCCTTTTCCAACTGTCGCTGTCTGGCCGACAAATAAGCCCCGACAGCCATGCGGTCATTTTGGGCAAAAACCAGATTTATATCCTTATTGTCTTGAAGTATGGAATCCATTTTCTCCCCAGCCACACTTTGCAGCCAGGCTCCGTCCACGCTTCTATTCCAGGCTCTGCCTTCAAGGCATCCGCCAATCCTCTATGACGCTCCATAGCCGGAGTGGAACCTTCCAGTCCCGTTATCTCCAAAATCTTCCCTTTTCCACCCAAACGGTTCACAATATATTGTCCCACATCTTTGCCAATCTCACAATTATCAGCACCCACAAAAGCCGTATAACGGTCCGACAAAATCTTACGGTCAATTACCACAACAGGTATTCCCAGCCCGTATGCCTTCTCCACAACAGGAGTGACAGCCGCCGCCTCATTCGGAGCGACAATCAATAAATCAACTTTCCTGTCAATAAAATAGTTGATATCTTCTATCTGATTCCGGTTATTATCTTTCGCGGTACGGATCTCCACCTCCACCCCATCATAAAACAAGGCTTCACGTACAATTTCATGATTCATTTTATGCCGCCATTCGTCATCACTACATTGTGAAACACCAATGTAATAGCGCGTATGTTTCTGACTGCACGATGTCAGAATTCCCATAAGGCATAAAATCAAAAACAAAAGATGTTTTTTCATGTTCCTCAAGGTATTTATAGATAACAAAGATAAAAGGTAACCGCTAATAAAACAAACATCTGCAAGAGAAAGTAAAAAAAGAACATCGCGAAGAACCTGATTACATCTACTTTGTATTTACAGGTTCTTCGCGATACAGCCTCAGACAATATGATTTCCAATCCAATTTGAATGAGTATCCGCAACCATTAAAATTTAAATCAACTCATTCTTTAAACGAGCCGGCAACTCAGGCATAGCCCCGTTTTGCGTACATACGTATGCAGAAACCTCAACAGCCAGTTTATGCGCCTCGGCAACCGGCTTTCCCTTCAAAATAGCAGCTACAAAAGTCGCCGTGAACGAATCGCCCGCACCTACCGTATCGGCCACCTCCACCTTCGGAGTCTCTACAAATGAAATCTCACCCGGAGTAAAGACATAACTGCCATTGACACCACACGTTAAAATCAACATCTTCAGATTATATTTCGCCAACAGAATCCAGCATTTATCCTGCAAGTCTATGCCGGGATAACCGAACATACGGCTCACTGTGACCAACTCCTCGTCATTAATCTTTAAAATATTACATTTTTTCATCGAGTTGCAAAGAATCTCCTTCGTATAGAAACCTTGGCGCAAATTCACATCGAAAATTTTACATTGTCCTTCTCCTTCGGGCATCACATCCAGAAAACGGTTGATTGTTTCCCTTGAAACCACACTACGCTGTGCCAACGAGCCGAAACATACGGAACGGGTATTCTTTGCCAACTCTTCCAAAGCAGGTGTAAAAGGTATATTATCCCAAGCCACCCCTTCTTTTATATCATACATAGGTACCCCATTAGGGTCCAGTTCCACCTGTACGGTTCCTGTGGGATAAGGCACTTTCTCTATCTGATACTTCAAGTTCTTACCATCAAAATTCTCAAGTATCTCATTACCCAGCTTGTCATCGCCAATCGCACTGACCACCCGGCTGTCAAAACCGAATTGTGACACATGATAAGCGAAGTTTGCCGGAGCACCACCAATTTTCTTTCCTTCGGGCAGCACATCCCATAGTGCCTCACCCATTCCTACGATGATTTGATTCATGATATTATTTACTGTTTACAATTAAAATCATTTCTTTATTTTCAAGGTATACATCAACAAATAGATAACTCCGACAGTCATCACCGCCACAGCGCCACTCTGCCCCATGGCATCACCGGCAACTCCCATGGCCAACGGAAATACCGTACCGCCGAACAGCCCCATAATCATCAATCCGGAAACTTCATTTTTCTTTTCGGGCATGGCAAACAATGCCTGCGAGAATATAATAGAGAACACATTGGAGTTACCGAAACCAATCATGGCAATGCAAATATAAATAATTGTTTCCGAATGGAATATAAATAATCCCACCATTGCCAGCAACATGAACACGACACTGAGAGCAAAGAAAGACTTTGCAGAAGCCTTTTGCAAGATAAAGGCTCCGAGGAAGCAACCCACCGTACGGAAAATAAAATAAAGACTTGTTGCAAAACCGGCCTCAGCCAATGTCATATCCAAACGCTCCATCAAGATTTTAGGAGCCGTTGTATTCGTACCGACATCAATACCGACATGGCACATGATCCCAATGAAAGACAAGAGAATAAACGGTTTTCCCAACAAGGAAAAGCACGCTTTGAAGCCGGACGCTTTATCGGGTTTCTCTTCCTCAATAGGGGTCAGCCCCAACAACACGATGGCAAAAACGGCTATCACCATATAAACAGGAAATAATACCCGCCAGCCAAGCCCGAAAGTAGGAATAGCCTGCATCGCTCCCCACATGGCAATGTAAGGGGCAAGAAAGGAAGCAATAGCTTTTACAAACTGACCGAAAGTCAATGTACTTGCCAACTTTTCCCCCGCAATAATATTACTCAGCAACGGATTCAAAGAGGTTTGCATCAACGCATTACCGATACCCAGTAAAGAGAAAGAAATCAACATAAGCGTATAGCCGTCGCCGAATATAGGGAGCAGCAAAGAGGCAAAAGTGACAATCAGACTCAGAAGAACTGTCTTCTTACGCCCTATCTTATTCATCAGAATACCTGTAGGTACGGAGAAAATCAGGAACCAGAAGAAGACCAAGGAAGGAAATATATTGGCTTGAGAGTCTGTCAGATCCAGATCCGCTTTTACATAATTCGATGCAATCCCCACCAGGTCTACAAATCCCATGGCGAAGAAACACAGCATCACCGGAATTAATTTGGCATACAGATTTTTATTGCTATTCATGACTTTATACTTAGTTTACAAACCTAACTTATATATTGTGAAATTTGAAATTTTCATCTCTCCTCCTTTACTATAAAAACGCAAAGAGTTATAAGGTTCATTCGGGAATACCAGATTAGTCATGGCAACGCGGCCACCGTCAACAAACAACTCCACACTTCCATTATCCACAAAAACTTGAATTTTATGTGCCTTCGCGGTGTTTATCGGAGCCCAAGTACCCAAAGCAAAATCATTTTTATAATTCACCGTAACCTCTTTATAACGAGCATAACTTTCTTCGGTATCCAAATCATGCGGTTTTACCTTCTTGCCAAAGTCTACAATACCGCTTTCCGCACGGTCCATTACCACACGTCCCTCCGAAGCATCCAGATAAATCTTCACCTTCTCACCCAAACTGTTCAGCAATTCAAAACCAGCCTCTTTACCAGCCGACACCAGTTGCAATTCCAGTTCAAAAGCGCCGTCGTTATTTTCAAAAAGTGTTTCTAAACGCTTCTCGCCATTTACTGTAAAATCATCCAGCTTTTTAGAATCTTTCCGCAAGTGCTCCGTTTCCTTTACCGGTGCGGCACTCAGATAAAGCTGTTTGTCTTCTCCCGTATACAGACTCAGCTCACGCGGCAAAGCATTGGCACTGCGGAACTGTTGTATAGGAGTATAGTGCCAGTTGCTCATCCAAGGTACGGCAATGACACGGTCGCCGGTATTCGAGAAACAAACAGTGGCATAATGATCTTTCCCCCAGTCGAGCCATTTCACCACCTCGGGTTTCGTATCACATACAAACTGATGCCCGTCAAAGTCGCCTGTAAAATACATCGTACCGCTGCCTCCATAGACAAATCCCGGATTGATATTGACAATCATCACCCATTTCATCCTGGTCCGGTCACCATCTACAGGAAGTTGGATGAAATCCGGACATTCGAACTGATTGGGCTGAGGACCAAATCCTTCTCCAAACTCACTCATATATTCCCATTGCTTCAAGTTGGCAGATGAATAAAAACGCATATTCTTATCCGCACTGACAATCATAATCCATTTCTGTTCGGGTTCATACCAAAAGACCTTCGGGTCACGGAAATTCTGTAGTCCGTCAAACGGAGTAAGAACCGGATTCTGTTCATACTTCGTATAAGTACGCCCGTTGTCCGTACTGTATGCCATACTTTGTACCTGGCTCTGCCCACCGGGTATATTACGGTGCGAAGTATAAAAAGCGACAATTGTATTTTCACCGTAGCCTGCGCTGTTATGTTTATCCACAATGGCACTTCCCGAAAAGATATGCCCCAATGTATCACGGGCAATCGCCGGGTCAAGATGCTCCCAATGAACCAAATCCTTGCTCACGGAATGTCCCCAGTGCATATTTCCCCATACGGAGCCGTATGGATTATATTGAAAATAAAGGTGATATTCACCGTCTTTATAAACCAGTCCGTTGGCATCATTCATCCAGCCATAAAGCGGAGTGTGATGATAAACCGGACGGAACTTATCCCTGTTTGCCGTATCAAATGTATCCGAAACCCGGATGCTGTCCCAACACAGCGCATCTGCCGCCACCTTCTTTATAATGACAGTAGCTTCCTCACTTCCCTGAGGCAAGGCAAACGGAACATAATATTCAACGCTGTCTGTAGCCAGACGCACATCCATATCGGTATCTGCGGGGCTCCCAGTATCCAGCCTTACCAGTCCTTCCTTGCTGCTCTCCTGAATCGGAAGCAACAAATAGTTAGCGGGACGGGCAATATGTACGATTGTCACCGTATCTCCCTGATGTTCGAAAACCAGGTCATTTTTTTGTGACTGACAAGAAACAGCGCCTCCTGTAAAGGCTAAACCTAATGCAAGGTTAACAAGATTTGTTTTCATGAAGTATAGGATATTAAAAGTTTTGTTTGATTGTTTTTCGTTATCGGCAAAGTTAACGGAAACCTGCCTTACCGGCTGAAACATTTGTTTCATTCTTATGTATAAATGTTACTTTTCCACCATAAAGAAGAATTAAATCCCTCTTGAATCAGAATGTTATTTTCGCCGCAAATTCTACGGTGAACGGACGGATATAGCTGCCTGCCATCCATGCGCCGTTATATGCCGCCGCATTCTCCTTATCTACCAGCTCGGCTCCCGAAATACTTCCTTTCGCCCCGGTCTGGTTCAAGAAGTTTATCACAGTTCCGCTTAAGGACAAATGTTTGTTCACATTCCAGTTTATTCCACCGAATGTTTCCCAACGGCCGTTGAAATAATAGGCATTTTTAATATTTGCATACGTCTTGCTGAAGTAACGGAAACTGGCCCATACCTTCAAGTCTTTGGTAATGTTGTAACTAGGGTCCAGTTCAATCAGCACCTTCGGAATTTCGGTAACGATATTGCCGGTGGCATTGATACCCGATGTTGTCCCGTCACTAAAGGTCACTCCCGTTTCATACTTCTTATACTTCGGGCTTTGGTAAGTGAACAGGAAGTGGAAATCAAATCCTTTGAAAGGTTTCACCACCGCATCCGTCGTCCACCCTATTGTTTCAATATCATAACTCAATGCGGCCGCCTTAATATCCTTATCATTATTCGGATTAATCAGATTCAAGGTAGAGTTGTTGTTAGTCTTGGCAATGTAACTGAACAGTGAGGTCAGACTAATCCAGTCATTATTGAAATAAATACCCGCACGCCCCAACGGAATTGTAATCTTATCTACATTCGGCATCTCGGCAGGAGCAAAGTTCGACATATTCGGCCGCTGGGTATTGTAGGTGAAATCGGCGGTAAAGCCAAACTGCTTTGTCATTTTATAAGTGGCGGCAGCCGTGAAAGCCATGTTCAGCCAATTGTAACTGAAATAACGGGGAGCTATCTTCGTACCATCGGCTGCAACTGCCCCGATATGATAACCGGCAAAGCGGCCTACCGGATTGCCTTCGGCATTATATACCGCCAGGTTCTTTCCTGCCAGACGCTGGTACTCGAAGCGTGCGCCATAATACACATTCCATTTATCGGTGATGTCCCAGTCGTGAGTAGCATAAAGAGCCAGTTTGTTTTCATGTCCTTTGTAATATTCGGAAGCATTCTGGTTCAGATTATAATAAGGAGTGTTTCCGTAATGATGAATATCCTTCGTATCAGCGCTGTACAACATTTGGGGATATTCTTCCACCGTATGGTCATACATGGTAGTGTTCGAAGCATAGTCCACATCATAATACCATTCGTTCACCCCCACACGCCAAGTCATATCATCATACTTCCGCGACAACTCGGTGGTAAAGAAGAACTCATCTATATTCCCCCGGTTGAAACAGGACATGCGGCTCTGTACATATCCCTCATAAGGATTCAATGTTCCATCCAGTCCTTTGGTGCTATAGCCGTCGGCTCCTACTTTCTGCTCCATAGACATCGGAGTCTGGTACAGATAGGAACCCAAAGCATGGTCATACTTCATATTGATTTTCCACTCCAACCCGTTATCCCACCGGTAACGGTTCAGAACCGTCAACTGATTTCCTTTACTGGCCGTAGCATCATACAGACTGATCTTTTTCATCTCGCCGGTACGCATGTCCATATAAACCATATCCGATACATTGGGCAGATAAGAAGAAGTCCCCAGTCCGAAACCGGGAATTTCCTTCACACTCCCATCGCCTACATAAATAAATGGTGCACCGGTGGTAGCATTGGACAACCAATGGCTGTTGCTGTAATGGTAGATGGCAGAGAGCTGTCCACGTCCTTCATTGTAGAACTTGGTCAAGGCAAACTTATAGATCTGAGTCCGGTCCTGATATTGCGCAAAACGCAGTTTGAACGAACCCGGATCAAAATTCTGATAGATGCTGCCGCTGTAAAACCAATCTTTTCCGATGCTTCCATTCAGATTGAAGTCAAATTGCTGTTTACCGAAATGATTGGTGCCGTAGTTCAGCACACCATTCATTTTCTTCTCTTTATCCAAGCCGAGTTCCGTAAACGAATTGACAGCATAACCTATATTACCGGTAGTAATCGCTGTTTCGGAAATCTTCAGCAATCCGGTATGTCCCAAGCTGCTGTCTCCGCGCCAATGCGTGTTTACATTATGAGGATTCGAATTATATACCACAGGCAGACCATTTTCGAGTACATTCACATCACCACCGGGCAGACCGATAGAGATTTCACGAGGACCATTGGCACTAGCCGCATTCAACATGACATTGCGATTGCCTTCCTCTTTCGAATCAGAGGACACTTTGGTAGAATCTTGTTGTGCATAACCATTCAAGCAAGCGGCGGCAAGTAAAATAATGACCGCGCCCATCCGGTTCTTTTGCTGATTTTTGTTCATAGCATTAAATGTTTTTAGAAGTTTTTCTGAGGCAAAGGTAGGGGACAGCCGGCAACCTCTATAAAACATTTGTTACAGCTGCCGGCATTTTTGTTTCATTGCAACAAAAGTGACGGATTATGTAACATTTCTCGTGAACCATACGCCTTTTCACCTCTAAAAACAAATTCATGCCAATTTTCCTTCAGCCTTCAGTTTGGGCTGTTTTTCCCCATTCCATCGAAGAAAACACCTGAAGGATAATCCTTCAGCCTACTGTCAGCCCGCCTCCTCTTTTTCTATCCGAAGTATGCCGGTAATCAGCATAAAACACTTACCTTTACAGCACACCAACTGAAAAGAAAGACACCACAATGAAAGGAAAACCCCTCAAACCTTCAAGGGAAACATCTAATTTGCCCGTACAAGCTCTTTTCTCCTATGAATTAATAGGTTTTTCCAGTATGATTAAGTACTTTTGTCCTGAATACTAAGACAGACTCCGATGGCAGACTGTACAATCCACTATAGCAGACCGTACAGTCCACTACAGTAAACCGTACGGTCCATTGCCTGCGTCTATAGAAGTTAATAGAAAGAATCCCCTTAGCGTTCAGCAAGAAACGACTTAATCTCCCTATTAAAAAGCATTAAACATGGCAGCAAAGTATGATTTCAAAACCTCCCCCGACATACAGGGAGAGAAGGAACAGCCCACCCTGTATCCGCAAATTGTAGTATCGGGCACAAAAAACCTGAAAGACCTGGCTAAAGACATCGCCCGGCGTTCTACCGTCCACGAAGGGACCGTCGTCGGTCTGTTATGTGACCTGGAAAGCATTATCGCCAATTACCTGGCAGACGGTTATAACGTAAAACTGGGAGAACTGGGCACATTCTCGGCCACACTGACTTGCCGCAAGGTAACGGACAAAAGCGAGATACGCGCCGCATCGGTACATTTTGACAACATAAAGTTCAAACCCACCCGGAAATTCCGTAAGGAGGTACGAAGCAAAGGAAAGCTGGAACGGGCGGAATATGGTTTCCGGACCTCCTCCACCCGATATTCAGCAGAAGAACGCTTTGTACGGCTGACAAATTATCTGAAAGAGCACTCCATTATCACTTGCAAGGAATATTGTGCCTTGACAGGGTTGCTGAAAACAAAAGCCGGCAGCGAACTACGCCAATGGAGCAGCGAAAAGAAAATAGAAAGAAACGGACGCGCCCCGCACGTGATATACAGGGCGATGCCGGAAGGCTGAAAAGGTATCCTTTCACCTGCTTCCCCCCTCTCCCGGAACCTTTATTCTTTCCGGGTGCGGCTGGTGGCTATGAGATACGCCCCCAGCAGAATCAGCGGCACACTGAGCCACTGCCCTATGTTAAAAGTCATATCCGCCTCTTCGGCAACCTGCGGATTCTTCATAAACTCCAGAGCAAAGCGAGTGCCAAAGAATATAAGCAAGCTTACTCCGGTTATTAATCCCACCCTCTTTTGTAAATGGTATGTATGGTACATCACCCAGGCAGTTACACCGGCAACCAGGCAATACAGCATTTCATAAATCTGAGTAGGATGGCAAGGCAAACCTTCATACAGCTGATGCCACTCCCGGGAACGGACAAATTCAAATCCCCAAGGCAACGTGGTGGGATATCCGAATATCTCGGAATTCATTAAATTACCAAAACGGATACAGAAGCAGACAATCGCCACAGCAGGTATCATGCGGTCAAACAACCACCACACACTTTTCCGGGTTACTTTTTTCGAGTACCACATCAGAGCCAGAATGATGGCGAACACCCCTCCGTGACTTGCCAGCCCGCCTTTCCAAATCTTGAATATTTCAACAGGATGGGCGCCATAATAGTCCCATTCATAAAACAAACAGTGCCCCAGACGGGCGCCAATGACCGTACTGACTATGCAATAGACAAAAAGCTTGTCCACCCACTCTTCCGGATACTTCTCTTTTTTGAATAAACGGCTTACCATTTCATAAGCCAATATGAAACCAAGGCCCCACATCAGCCCATACCAACGCACTTCCCAACTACCTACTTTAAATAAGATAGGATCCACATCCCATACAATACTTGCTATCATTGTTCTATTTCTTTGTTTATGAACACAAAGGAAATAAAAAAATCTCTTCTCCGGAATAAAACAGAGAAGAGATTTTCAGAATATCGTTCTTTTTGAGGAAACCTCTTTATACCAAATGGGCAATCAGTTCCTCACGGTCGCCGCACAGCAGATCAATTACAGGAACTTCGATCATGGTATAACATCCGGGCTGCTGTTTCATGGAGGCGCGTGCCACGCAAACCAGCACCTGCGCGGTAAGAGCCGGATTATTAATCTTCATGTCAAACTCGAACAACTGATTGTGAGTCTTGCCCGATACCCCTTTGCGAACCAGGTTAACGCCATGACCTACGTCGTTCAAATCGTCCACACATGGAACTTGTTTTACATGTGTCTCGTCATTTACAAAATAAGGATCCGACTTGATGGCGGCTTCCACAGTCTTGAAGTCCGCACCTTCCTCCAGTTCCACATACACCATACGGCGATGGATACCGGTTCCCACAGGAATAGTCATGGACAAAGCATCCTTCACTCCATCAATGGCACGGACTGCTACGGAATGCCCCATGCTGCGTCCCGGACCGAAATTGGTATAAGTAATACCCTTCGGAGCGATGGCTTCCAGCAGTGTACGGACTACAGAATCGCTTCCCGGATCCCATCCGGCAGAAATAATAGCGACAGCCTTACCGGCCTTTGCCGACTCATCCAATGAACGGCGGAGAGAAGTGATTTGCGTATGAATGTCGAAACTATCTACCGTATTGATACCCATTGCCAGAATCTCTTTCGCATATTCTTCCACGCTACGGGTCGGAGTAGCCAGCACAGCCACATCCACATCTTTCAATTCCTTTATATCTTTCACCACAGCGTATGCTTCCAACTCGGCAGGCTTGTTTTCCGCACCGCTACGACGGACGATACCTGCAATCTCAAAATCGGGAGCAGCTTCCAAAGCCTCCACTACATACTGACCAATGTTACCGTATCCAACCACGGCCGCTCTTATTTTTTTCATCTTTTATTGGGTTTAGTTTACTATTATCTGTTAATTCGCTGCAAAAATAAACATTTTGCCTCGTTTTTTTGTTCACTACGACCTAATAATTTAAAAATATTCTTGCCGAACTTATAATTTAAAAGATAGATGTCCTATTTTTGCAAAGAACTGTAAATTTTCAAATGAAACAACCATGATAGAATATATTAAAGGAGACATTGCGGAGATTACTCCGGCAACGGTGGTTTTAGATTGTAACGGGATGGGGTATGGCATCAATATCTCATTGAATACGTATTCGGCCATTCAGAATCAGAGCAATACGAAATTATATATTTATGAAGCGATCCGGGAAGACGCCTACGTACTCTACGGATTCTCGACCAAACAGGAACGGGAGTTGTTTTTGTTACTGATTTCCGTATCGGGCATCGGCGGCAACACGGCACGTATGATTCTGTCGGCCTTATCCCCTTCCGAGCTATGCGGAGTAATCAGTTCCGGTAATGACAAATTATTGAAAACGGTAAAAGGCATCGGCCTGAAAACTGCCCAACGCATCATAGTGGACTTAAAGGACAAGATCGCCACTTCGGGCGTGGAGACGGTGAACAGTGAAATGTTTGCCAATCCGGGCAATACGGAAATTCATGACGAGGCTGTCGCCGCACTCACCATGCTGGGATTCGCACAAGCCGCATCACAAAAGGTAGTGGCTGCCATACTGAAAGAGGAGCCTGCCGCCCCGGTAGAAAAAGTGATCAAGCTGGCCTTGAAGCGATTGTAAGGGCCGTACATGAAACAAGGAACACGGACAATGCGGACTTTGGGGAGGTTCTCTTCAGGATCCGCATTGTTTGTGTTCCCATCCACATCACTTCTCTTCCTCCTGTTCCTGCATTTTGCGGGTTACAAACTCTATTTTCAAGTTCGCTTCTTTCTTATCTTTACGGATTTGTTCCATGCCGGACAGGATGCGCGCCAACTCCGTCAATTCTGCAATCGCCTTACGGTCATTGGGTTGCATAGCCGTTTTATAAGTACGATCTCCGATAAACTGAAGTTGGATATTCTTATCTTTGTTCGCTACAATAAAAGCGATAACGCCGCCGTCTTCCCCCATCTTGTAATCGGCCTTCTCGATTGCACGGCCCAAGTCAGTGGTTTCATAGCTGTCTTTCGAGGCGGGAGTTTCGGCAAAGGTATCCCCCACACTCACTTTCACCGCCGTGTGATGCAACGTGCCGCCAGCACAATAAATAGAGGTAAGGGACATTTCCCCCTGCTCGTTCACTTGCCCGCGCAAGAATGAACGGCCTATATTCTTTTCTACTGTCTGGGTGGGATAAAAATAGTTACCCACCTCCTGATATGCAGTATCTTTCTCAAGAACAAAATTACCCTTGACGGAATCCAGCTGAGCTTGTTTCACCACCATCATGCTATCCAGGTAAATCAGACTTTTCCGCTGTTCTTTCAAATCCACCTGCTGCATCAGCTTGACTCCCTGTTTTCTGGCTTCAAACGCTTTCGGATAAAGGATGCGGATACTGTCTATCTGCAATTTGGCCTCATTAAAGTTCTCTTTTTCTAAAGCCGCTTCGGCCTTACGCAAATTTTCTTGCGCTTTCTTCTCGCCGCCATCATCACAACCGGCCAGCAACAAGGCAAATAATGCTACTAATCCTATCTTTTTCATGTACTTGATCGTTTTATATGCAGGCAAAAATACAATTTAATTGCGTGATTTCTCCTTATCCTGCGCAAAAAATCGTAAATTTGCCCCTCTTTAAGATGAATATGGAACTAAAAGAACACTTTAATAATAAGATATTCAAGTTAATCTCCGAAACGGCAGACGAACTGGGATTGGAATGTTACGTTGTAGGAGGTTATGTACGAGATATATTCCTGAAGCGTCCCTCGAAGGATATAGATGTAGTCGTAGTAGGGAGCGGAATTGAAATGGCACAGGCCTTCGGCAGGAAGCTGGGACGTGGGGCACACGTTTCTGTTTTTAAAAACTTCGGTACGGCACAAGTTAAATACCATGACACGGAAGTGGAATTTGTCGGTGCCCGTAAAGAGTCGTACAGCCATGACAGCCGCAAGCCTGTAGTAGAGGACGGCACCTTGGAGGATGACCAAAACCGGCGCGATTTCACGATCAATGCCATGGCAGTGTGCCTGAACAAAGCACGTTTCGGTGAACTGGTAGATCCTTTTAACGGGCTGGACGATTTGAAAGAGAGAACTATCCGTACACCGCTGGACCCGGACATCACTTTCAGTGACGATCCGCTCCGCATGATGCGTTGTGTCCGGTTTGCCACACAACTGAACTTCTATATTGACGACACCACTTTCGAAGCACTGTCACGCAACAAGGAACGCATTCATATTATCTCCAAAGAGCGCATCGCCGACGAGTTGAACAAGATCCTGCTCGCCCCCATACCGTCCAAAGGCTTTATAGAACTGGACCGCTGCGGACTGTTACCTTTGATTTTTCCTGAACTGGTAGCGTTGCAAGGA
>OBLG01001792.1_pt1 | contig 15109 bp, 10 predicted proteins | sample 1517451 | NCBI WGS metagenome assembly OBLG01 (sample SAMN04571694, study PRJEB22368) | human gut metagenome | biome: human gut; material: stool | host: Homo sapiens | place: Luxembourg | collected 2012-06-29
AAAAAGTCCACGCACTTTGCTTTGTGCGTGGACTGCGATCATCCGGAAGACCGCTTTGCACGCAACAAAACAAAGCCGACGAAAGAACACTTTCTTCGGTTCGATTTTGTGGTGCAAAGCATCGAAACAACAGGGGGACAACGACAGTCAACCAGCAAACTGCTTTCTCAATTCCATAATGAGAATTTGATTGGAATCAATAGTTTCGAGGATTTACTCATTTGTCTGCAAAATTGTCTATGTCTCTGCCGTTCAATATGATTCGTACTCTCATGCTACGAACGATCAAAGTTCAGGACAGTCTAACAATTTAACTCTATCATGATAACATGAATGAGAAGCGAATGCAATGGATAACTTGCATATTTCATCCCATAATCCCAATTTTGTTACCGTTTTCGTAAATGTCCGTGCCATCTTTGCTGTGATTAGGTCCCTCGTACTCTACCCATCCGAAGCCCGCCACATAGACTTTGTCGCCGGGGTGCAGTTCTTTATTGGCTCTGGTGCGGAATTCTTAGCGGGTGCCTGCCCCGTGGAAAGCTGGAGTTCGGAAGCTACGGGTGTTTCAATAGGCCCTGTCTTCGGTTCAGGTTGCTCTTCTTGGGGCGCTTCTTGTTGCGGAATCGTTCTTTTTTCCTTCTCTGCCAGTGTTGCTGGTTCCTCAATTTCCGCAACGGTCGCTTCCTTGGCGCTCACAGCGGTTTCTGCGGCTGGGACGGGTGTTTCCTCGACCGCGTTGCCATGTGGCCACACAGCGGCGCACAGGGCGACACATGCGACAATCATTGTCACTATGATGAGTTTCTTCATTTCTCTTCCTCCTTAGATGCGAAACGAGCGCCTGATCCCATTGCCGTTTGACAGGAGACTGAGCGCTCGTTTTCGTAGTGATTCAATTCTACGGAGAGTTTCCACGCCAGTTCAAATCCAGCGATAAAGCTGTCGATGGAGGTCTCCTCCGCAATACGGTCTTTTGCGTCGATGATCTGGAGCACCAGCCGACGCTCCAGTTTGCCCAGTACCTTGCTAAGTGCTTGATGGCATTCATCAATTTCCTGTTTCTGAGCCTGGAGTTCAGGCGGGGTACAAAAGCAATCGTATAGGTCTTTCAGCAGCTTGTATTTCATGCGCTCGCCTCCTTGCAGCACAAACATATACCACAGTTCGACGGAAATAGCTACTGAAACTTTTTCAGAAAAATAGCGGCTGGAACATTGTGTTTCAGCCGCTATTTAAGATGTGGGGTACTCGTGGTGTGGGCTCGCAGGTTAGCTATACCCCCATAGGTCATATTGCCAAACATCTTCATTGATACACTAATCAACACCAAGTAACACCAAGAGAGTTGATTATATAAATACTGTGCACAAACTTTCTCCTGTAATCCTGTGTTATACAGTTTTTAAAGATAAAGCCTTATAAAAAATGGTCTTCAACAATGCGATTAAGCTGAGCAGATATTTCTGAAAAGTTCTTATTCAAATCAAGTGTTTTCACACTGATTTGATTACCGCTCATCCGATAGCGGTTGTCCGGCTGGATTGCTTCGTCTGTTGCGGCATACAGAAGCATGCCGGATACTTGATGCGGTTCGTTGCCGAACTCCGCCGCTTTGTTCTTCACATAGGTGAAAATCTGATACAGATTACCGGAATGCAAGGTATGCACATCATACTGAGCTTGCGTGGTGTGTGTATAGTACTTGGCATCAATGATGAGGACCTCATTGCCTCTGGTCAGCATAATGTCGCTTTGCATGACCGGAAGCATGGTGCCAATTCCATCGTCCAACGCCCACGGAATCTGAGATGCCGTTGCCGTTACCTGTGGACATTCCTTGGCGTAATACTCCAGTATAAATTTCTCATACAGGCGGTTCATGCGCTGCTCGTCAATGAAGGAAGCCAGTCGGTATTCGCCGGAGTCCGAGGTCAACAGCATTCCTTCGAGGATCAGTTGGCACAAACTAATGAGCATACGATAGGTATTGTTGTTCCGTTGAAACCGAATGGCCGACCAGTGAATTGTGCCAGGGTCAATGGTATCAATATTTGAAAAGAACAACATTTCCTTCTTCAAATCGCTTTTGTATGCTTGATCCACCCTTACATGACGGAGCAAGAGCATCACGGTCGTTTTAAGAATCTGGTTCAGCAGATTGTTTTCGGAAAGCTCATCATATTCACAGGTCAATACCTGCCTCCTTGCGAGGCGGTTCTGTATCGTTCCGGGCATGTCAATTTTGCCGCGAACAGCAGTGACCGTCTCCTTTTGGTTCAGATACTCACGGTAAAGGCCCTGTTTCAGCTGTCTACCGATACCCTTTGCAAGAATCGCAGCAAACAGGTTATGTATGTTCTCGAACTCTTCAGTAGCAATATCCTCATAGCCGCCCTGATTCAGAGTTGTGAAGGCATACGAAAGCATATAGTATATGTTTTTTATGAAGATGCTTTTATCTTTGATCATTGAAACATACCCTGCAAAATATTTTCCCAACGTCGGAGTTTACTTGTATCATCAAACCAGTACTCACTAAGCATTGGCAGAATGTCATAATCAACGATGGAGTGCAGCCATTCGTCCGTACAGACATCTTTGCCGCAAAAATAGCTGTGACCAATACAAAAGCCTTTGCCCAAAGATTTGTCTGCGACAATTTCGCAGTTCAGCTCCTTCACCTTGGACACCAGTTCGTTCAGCGTTTCATTATTCAACCCATTCTGATAATGGATGAAGCCCTCGGAATCAAACCCAGGTTCGATCTCAAAGAAGCTGAAACGGCGGCGGAGCGCATAATCGATCATGGCAAGACTGCGGTCTGCCGTGTTCATCATACCGATGATATATAGATTCTTGGGAACGGAGAAAGGAAGTCCGTTATACGCCAGTGTTGCCTTGATGCCACGGTAATCCCTTTCAATCAACATAAGCAGCTCGCCGAAAACTTTGCTCATATTGCCACGGTTGATCTCATCAATAATGAAGAAAAACTCCTTGTCTGGCTGGTTGGCAGCTTTCTGGCAAAACCGATAGAAGATTCCGTATTTCAATTCAAAGCTATTCTCTACAGGCTTGTAGCCCATCACAAAATCTTCATAGGAATAATTCTGATGGAACTGGACGAACTCAATGCGGCTGTCATCCTTCTCCCCCATCATAGACCATGCCAGACGCCTTGCGGCGAAAGTTTTGCCGACGCCGGGAGCGCCCTGCAGAATGATGTTTTTCTTATTGTGCAGAACGGCCACAAGGTTCTCGTAGCGCTTTTCGCTCATATACACTTCATCCAGAAAATCGCTTTTTGTGTAAGCATCGATGGATGCCTCCGCGGTAATCGGGTTTTCTTCCCGAATCATATCAAGGATGAAGTCGTATTCGCCTCGGGTGAGCTTGAACAGGCTGCCCTGCGGATTCTGGAAATACTCCATGCGCTCCAGTTCCGGGCATTCCTTCAGCGTTGTATAGTCAATGGGGGAGGTCAAGCCTTCTATTTTTTCAAAGAACAGCTTTTCACCGTCCTGTTCTGCGCTGATACGGCCAATTGCTACAATCTGCTTTACCGGATTGGATTCATAGCCAATGATCATGTCGCCAACTTTCGCATCCAGGAAGTTCTGGAAAATACGCCGCTTGTTCCCGTTTTCATTGTAAAGCGTATAGGACTGCACCTCTCCGACAGCAATGTCGGAAAAGCTCCAGATTCTCGGATTCGCATTCAACCACCAATAGCCATGGTCTTCTTCGGGAGCGGCAGCTGCACACAGTTCAATATTACTCAAATCTGTCTGATCAAGTGCTTCAGAAAGTTCATCTCTCAGTTTCCAAATAAAGCTGCCATCCTCGCCTTTGTCTGCATCACGCCCAGTGTAAAGGACCGTCCACCATTGTGTGGAGCCATCTTCTCTTGTTGCGGGCTTGATTCCGGCGGCTTCACAGACACGATGAGCCAGTGCAACAGAACCGGAATTATAGAAGTTTTTTGTCTCACCATATTTGACCGCAAGTTGTGTGCAGGAGGCCTGACCACCATAGTCTTTGATCCGCCTCATAATTTCAAGTGCACTGGTAGTGAAAATAGTTCCATCCTTTAAGAGTTTTTTCCAATCTTCGATGGTAAGCCCAGGATTATAATCTGTACCGTACCATTCGGTGGCAGCTTCAGCATTCTCATCCTGCTGAGAGTAAAATCTGCTGATATAAAATCCCACATCGATGGTCAATGTTTTGAGCTCAGGGTCGGGGTAGCAAGTATCCGTCAGCTGTGACTGAAACAGATTGACGAGCTCTGTGTCCTCTTTGAGGGCAAGGCTGATTTCGTTATAGAGCCGCAGAAAGTTGCGGATATTGTCTGCGTAAGCACCCTTTTTGAAGCGGTAATCAGTCTCAAGCTCGTTTGCAACATTTTTCACCTCGCCGAACTTATAGATGTAATACTTATCCGGGTAGCGCAACCAAAGATAAGTGCTGATAGCATTTTCATATTGGTAGTGCTGTGCGGCACCGTTTCCATATCTCTCCAACAAGATGGAAGCCTGCAATTTGAAGGCATTCATGCGCTCATACACATCCTTGTTCTCGTCAAACAAGGCAATAAACATTGCCCGGACCTCTTCCGGTGCCGCTTTGGAAAAACTTACAATCATGCGTCTCGGGAAATTGTTGATGGAAGCCAGCAAATTGAAGGTTTTATCGAGGGAACAGCTCAGCATTTCAGGAAAATTTTGAGCGTTCACGTCCCAATTGTCCTGAAACCATTTGACAGCTTCCCATTTGTATTTTTCGTTGCCCCACTGCGTGGAGACAAAATTCTGCTTGTAGTGCGCCAGTACATCTTTCAATCGAAACTTGTCAAACATGATGCTACCCCTTTATGCCTCTCTCAGGCTTTTATAAATCTCGTCTGTAAAGATACCAAGGACCTGTCGCTTGATCTCATCGTTGCTGAGAAGAAGCGAGAAGAAATCCTGATTCTGCTCCAAGCCCTCAATCAGTGCATCGTCAATGTCATCAAAATACGAAAATTCAAAATCTTTGACGGTATTATTCCGTGCGCTGGTTTTCAGCTTGTCGGACTTCAGCAGAATATCCCGAATCTGCAGCATCGCTTTGACCGCCACATCGTTATCGTAGGCTTTTCCTGTGCGACTGTTGATCTCCGCAATAATCTGGGAAAGCCGTTCTTCTTTTGCTTCGGTCAGGCCAAAACTCTCAGCGGTCGGCAGCTTTACCACAGGCTGTGCGACAAGGTTTGGAGTAGTATGTTCCTCCGACTTTTTCTGAACGAAATTGGTAGCCTTGATTTTACCGTCCAGATTATATCCGCCGCCCGGATGCTTGATATTGATGTAAGCCAGCAAATAAGTGATGAAGTTATATTTCTTATGCAGGTCGGTATCCTCGAAACAGGACACCTGTAGCAGGAACTCATAAAACCGGACGAAATGGCGCATCATGGACACGATCTCGTGCTGTTTGATAAGTTCGTATTGCTCGATCCTATTTTTTGCCCGCTTGAAGTAGAACGTCAACTTCTGCTTATCCTTCGAGGAGATATTTCCCTTGTAGAGCAGCTCGTTGGCCTTTTCGATATCATCAGGGTCAAGAACGGTGTACGCATCGATCTGTGCCTCCAAATCATAGATCGCCGTCGGCGTTACGGAAGTGGAAAGCAAGGTGGTCGTATAATACGGTGCAAACGCAGCCTTGATGTCCTCATATGTATTCACAAAGTCCAGCACGAAGGTCTTCTTCTCAAACGGAGGGCAGATACGGTTCAGGCGGGAAAGCGTCTGAACGGCGGAAACGCCCTTCAGTTTCTTGAGAACATACATAGCGCAGAGCTTCGGTTGGTCGAACCCGGTCTGATACTTGTTGGCAACCAGCAACACCTGGTAGTCGCCCTTGTCGAATTCCTTTGTCAACCGATCCTCAGGGAAACCGTTCATGGAAGCCTCAGAATATTCGGTATCATCGTCCGGAAGCTTCACCTTGCCGGAGAAAGCGACCAACGCCTTGATATCGGTGTAGCCTTTTTTCTGAGTGTAATTCTCAAATGCCTGGCGGTATTTGACCGCACCCTGTCGGGAAGCGGTGATGACCATTGCTTTTGCCATACCACCGAGTTCCGGCATAACCGTAGTGCGGAAATGCTCCACAATGACCTCTACACGCTGTGCAATGTTTGTTTCGTGCAGTTCCACAAAACGGGCAATTTGTCTTTTCGCATCAGCAGTCTTGCAGCGAGGATCTTCTTCGATTTCCTTGTTCAGCTGATAGAAGGTATCGTAAGTGGTGTAGTTCTGAAGCACGTCGAGAATGAAGCCTTCCTCAATGGCCTGCTTCATAGAGTAAATATGGAATGCCTCACGCTGACCTTTTGTGTTCAGGCGACCGAACAGCTGAATGGTCGTAGGCTTCGGTGTGGCAGTGAAAGCAAACATGGACACGTTGGCCTGTTTACCGTTTCTACGGATTTCATCCGTAATCATATCTTCCACATCGGCAGCTTCCTGCTCTCCGGCACCAAGCGACTTTGTGACCGCTGCCATGTCCTTACCTGCGGTGGAGGAATGTGCCTCATCGATAATAACCGCAAAACGCTTGTTTTTCAGCCCTGCAACGCTATCCACGATATACGGGAATTTCTGGATCGTGGTGGCGATGATTTTTGTATTGCCGTTCAGTGCAATGGCAAGGTCGGCAGAGTTGCACTTATCGTCCATAACACGGATAAGCCCCGCTTTATGCTCCATACCCATAATAGCTTTCTGCAGCTGACGGTCAACTACGACTCGGTCGGTGATAATCACGACATTGTCAAAGATGATTTTATTATCTGCATCGTGCAGTGAAGTCAGACGGTGCGCCAGCCATGCGATGGAGTTGGTTTTGCCGGAGCCTGCACTGTGCTGAATCAGATAATTCTGCGTTGTGCCGTTGTCACGGACATCACCCAGCAGCTTGCGAATCACATCGAGCTGATGATACCGAGGGAATATGACATTCTCGGACTTTTTCGTTTTTCCTGTCAGCTCGTCTTTGCTTTCCTTGGTTTCGATAAAGATGAACTTACTGATGAGGTCAAGGACGGTATCCTTTGTCAGAATATCCTCCCACATATAGGACACGCTGTACTTGTCTTTGGAGGTAGGATTGCCCGCACCGGCATTGACACCTTCACCGTTTCCCATGTTGAACGGCAGGAAGAAGGTGGCGTTGCCTGCGAGCTTGGTGGTCATATAGACCTGCTCCAAATCCATTGCAAAGTTCACAAGGCATCCGGCTTTGAACCAAAACAGCCGGGTCTTGGGGTCACGGTCAACACGGTACTGATAAATAGCATCCTGGTACGACTGACCGGCGGCATTGCATTTCAGTTCAAATGACATGATGGCAATGCCGTTCAGGAAGATGACCAGGTCAATGCGCTCATCGTCGCTTGCCCAGACCTCCTCCATAACGGAGAAAATATTCTTTTCGTACTTTGCCAACAAGTCACGATTGAAGGTGGTTGCAGGCTTTGTGTACATAAGCTCCAGCTTCATGTTGGAAATCTCAATGCCGTGCTTCAGCACATCCAGCAGACTGCCGCGGGCTTTGGTCACCTCGGCATTGATAAAGTTGACGAGGGTGTCCTCCAAATCGGATTTGTAGATTTTGCGGAGTGCCGCCATCTCATCCGGCTGGGTATCGTTCAGAAACTGAAACAGCAACTCACGATCCATAGCAAACAGGCGGTCATAGCTGGTTGCCTTGCGGATGATGTAACCGTTGTCCTGAGAGAGCCTGTCCATGATGAAGTGCTGATATTCTTTTTCGGTCAGTATGTTGTTCATATGCCATCTACCTCCTTACTCGCTTTTCAGGCGCTTGATTAGTTGCCGTGCAAAAAGCAAAGTAATCTGGTCGCAGCTATATTTAGATGAGTCAATCGCTTGTATATCCGCCACAGATGGGTACTTTTCTTGCAACTGCGAAGCCGTGATGTTGTGTAAAATCGGCAAAATTAACTTCTGTCCGCTTCGATTTTGCCGGTTCAAAAACTCATGTAATTCTCGCTCGGTCCACTCTCGGTCAAAAAAGTTCTCTGAAATAACGATAATTGCAAATTCTGCTTTTTTCGTGCCGTTCAGAATGCGATCTTTCCAATTATCACCCCACTCCAAAGACTCTTTATCGTAGAAAATTGTTACGCCAAGAGTTTTGAGCGAGCTGTACAATTCCTCTATCAGGTTTTCCTTATCCTTATTGGCATGGGAAATAAATACATCATATTCAGGCACGTCTTTCGCGCGGTATCTGGGGATATTAACCGTGGAAATTCCATTCTTTTCATCCACAAAAGCATTGTCACTGCGAACGCTCTCCAAACAAGAAACCAATTCCTCGAATGCACCGGTTGAGCGATGAAACAGTATTGTGTTTATGCGCTGCCCTAAAGCGTGGTCTTTCAGGTAAGTATTATAGAAAATTTGTACATCATTCATCCACTTATCGGCAGGTTGTTTTTCAGAGGCTGTTTTTAACTTGTTAGGTGATGCAATGGTTTTTGCCCGTTCCAAGAGGGAATCGAGCTGTTCTTCAAAAGTAGCCATTAGACAACCTCCTTCTTTCCGGTTACATACTCAAAAATGAGTGATTTCTTGTAGTCGTCAAGTGTTGCAAGCTGTGCCTTTTTATCGGAAATAACAGCATCCGCTTTTGCAAGCACCGCATCGATATGTTCAACAATCGCTTTTTGTTCATCCAGCGGTGGAACAGGGTATGAGAGATCCGCTAACTTGTTCCAGCGCAAATCACACGAACGGACTCGTATGCCGGTTGCAAGTGCAAGAAATACATCGCTGTATGCCATGCTGCGAAGATAATACATGATGTATCGCTTGCACTGGTCGGTATCCAGTACATTGAGAACAGGAGAAGCCTTTCCCCTTGAATCAGAAATACCGATAGAGCCAGCAAAGCCATCCATACCATGTACAACTAAATCACCGACATCAATGCCTTGATAGCCGATTTCCTTATCGGACATCGTAAAGCCTTCTTCACGGCGATTGCTTCTAAGAGTAACCTCACCATCACGGAAACAAGTGATTACACCGTCATCCTCGCGCACGGGCTTCTGCATATAGTGAAGAATGTATTTGCCACGGACAACATCCCAGTGTGCGGGCATATTGCCGATCCACTGAATCCCGCTATCTTTCATCTCCGCATTCGGGTTCAGTCCCTTTGTGACGGTTTCGGTGATGACAGACCGTTTATACTGCTCCAGCGTGTCGATCTGGGTCTGGATATCAGCGGTCAACGCATCAATCTCGGCACATTTTGCATCGAGAAAATCAGCGATGCACTGTTGCTCATCTGCGGGCGGAATTAAGTAATCCAATGATTTCAACTTTTTCCAATTGGTATCACAAGTCCTTACTCGAATGCCTGTTGATAGTGCCATAAACACTTCGGTATACGCCATTGCCCTTAAAAGGTACATTATATATTTTTTATTCTCTGAACAGCTAAGAACATTAAGCGCCGGCGTCCCTTTACCTCGTGAATCACTTATTCCAATTGCTCCCGCAAAACCATCCATACCATGAACGACCAAATCTCCAGGCTCGATTCCCTGATAACCCGCTTCTACAGTGGCAACTGTAAATCCGTCTTCTCGCCGATTGGATCGAAGCGTGACTTCCCCATCGCGAAAGCAAGTGATAACATTATCATCATCTCTAACGGGACGTTCTAAAACTGCCATGAAGTGCTTTCCTTTTGCGATATTCCAATACTGTGGAATATCGCCTGCCCACTGCAATCCACTGTCTTTCATCTCACGCATAGTCCTACCGCCTCACTCAAACAACTTTGTTATTTGCTTGGACACGGAAAGCTCCAAATTTGAAAATCTTGCTTTCAGTTCCTCACTGGCTATTGGTTGCTGATATTTATAGAAATACCGCGTGAACGGGATCTCCGCTCCGGTTTTGATAACAGGTTTCTTTGCGCCAAGGTTCTCCTCGAAGAATGCGGCGGCATCCGGGATGTGCGGCAGGACTTCTCTTGCCATATAATCCTCAATGCTTTCTTCCCATTTCACCAGTTCGGTGTCCTTGGTTTCCTTGTCGTAAATGATGTTGCCCTTACGGTCACACTGGATCTCGGCACTCTTGTCCATGACGGAAAGACCGTCTGCAATCTTCTCCAACAACTTCTTATCTGTTGTAGCCTTGCTTAATACTTCGGTAAGATGCGGCATAAAGGCGTCCGGCGACATCCACACAGTATCGCTGATGGCGTGGTTCAAGTCCGCAAGAATCGCATCGTAGATCGGCTTGCCGACAAAAAACTTATTCAACTGTTTCTGGGCTTTACCGTCCCGCTCTTCCATCAATTCCAAGTCTGCAAATTTTACTTCGTTGTAAAGGCTGTCAAGTGCTCCTTTGCCCACCATCGCCTGAATCCGCTCCTCCGTAATGGCGTAGCTGCGCTGGAGGGGCTGCATTACCGTGTATTCGCGGTAAATGAACTCCTCGTTCCGGTAAATTTTGCAATACTCGTTCTCTGCGAAGTCCGCATACAGCTTGGTAACGGCACTGCGGTCTTCAGGAGAAATCTCATTTTTCTTATCGCCCAAGGCTTTACGCAGCTTTTTGAAGAAAGTAGATGCGTCAATCAACTGAATCTTGCCTTTGCGCTCCGGACGCTTATTCTTGGAGAGGACCCAGATGTATGTAGCGATGCCCGTGTTATAAAAGAGGTCGGTTGGCAGCGCAATGACGGCTTCAATCAAATCGCTTTCCAACATCCAGCGACGAATCTGACTCTCGCCGGATGCCGTACCGCCGGAGAAGAGCGGGCTGCCGTTTTCGATGATTGCAGCACGGCCAAAGTTGTCGTCCATTTTGTCAATGGCAGACTGGAGGAACAGCATCTGCATATCACCGGAACCCGGCAGGCCTGCGCCCCAACGACCATCAAACCCTTTCTGATACTCTGTGCTGACGGCATCTTCGACACCTTCAGCAGCGTCCTTGCCGCCCCAGGCGGTGCCGAACGGCGGATTTTCCAGCACAAAGCGCATCTTCGTGCCCTTAAATCGGTCGGCTTTCATGGTGTCCTGATAGCAGATGTTTTCGGCGTTCTGCCCCTTGATGAGCATCTCGGCAAGGCACATGGCATAAGACTCCGGGTTGATCTCCTGTCCGAACAGGCGCACATCGGCAGAGGGATTATAACGCTTGATGAAATTGTACCCGGTGGAGAGCATACCGCCCGTGCCGCAGGCCTGATCCAATATGGTGATGACCTTGCCGTCATCAAAGATATCGTCACAGCCTTCGGCAAGCAGAATATTGACCATCAGTTTAATAATGTCGCGGCCGGTATAGTGGTCGCCGGCTTCGGCATTTTCAGAGAACTTACGGATCAGTTCCTCGAAAATATATCCCATCTTCACATTGTCGATGGTACGAGGATCAAGGTCAAGTTCGGAGAACGCCTTGATGACGGAGAGCAGGCGGTTATTCTTGTCCATCTTGTCGATTTCTTCGCCAAAGTTCAGACCGCGCTCCTTGGACATCAAGATTTCCAGCACATTTGCGGAAAATCCCTGCAGATAGCTCTTAAAATTGGCGGCGATATGGTCTGCGTCATTTACAAGCTCTGCAAGGTCAAATTCACTGGTGTTATAAAACTGGAAGCCGGAAATGCGATACATCGCCTTTGCCGGGAAATTCGGGTTTGCTTTGAACTGGTCTACGACCTTCTGCTTGGTGGGTGCAAGAGCACACTCAAAGCGACGGATGATCGTCATCGGAATGATAACATCCTTGTATTTGTCGCTGCGGTATGGTCCGCGCAGTTTGTTCGCGATGGACCAGATAAAGTTCACTTCGGTGGAAACATCGACAGGTGAATCGTCCCACATTGCATCTATCATCTGCTTATTAGCCATTTACTTTTCCTCATTTCTCTATTTATGTAGCTATTATCAGCTGGAAATCATTCATCCTCCTGAAGCAAGAAAAGTGCGTTGTTATTTATCTGGTACAATCTCCATGATATCTTCGATACTGCAATCCAACGCAGTGCATATCTTTAAGAGAATCTCTGTAGTGACATGCCCGTTTCTTCCCATCTTAGTAACGGATGCAGGGCTGATACCCGCCTTTTCGCATAGATCCTTCTTCTTCATATCCTTGTCGATAAGTAGCTTCCAGAGTTTTTTATAACTTATGGCCATATTGAATCTCCTTGAACACATACAAATGTGTATTACTATAGATTGTTTTTTGCTTTCAGAAGTTGAAAATCTCTTTTGTAGTTCACAGGCCTAATGCGCGCCAAAATGCGATTGCACACTTCTGGCGACCAATATATTGTCAAGTGCTGCTTGGCTCGAGTGATTGCTGTATAAAAAATGTTATGAGTTATTTGATCTTCGGTTTCATCTGCAATAACAATTTTCACAGAATCATACTCAAGGCCCTGCGCTTTGTGTATGGAAACCGCATATGCAATCTGGAAAGGAACGATGTGCTCCATCGTTGTGCGTTCTTCATCACTGGAGTATGGCTTTGTTCGATTAATGTTAAAGCCAACTTGCGTTTTTCCTCCATCATTACCAATATAGTCCAGTCCATAACAACACAGCACTTCCAGCTCATCGAGCAAAGCATCAATCTCTACTGTGAAATATACGCTTTCAGTTGAATCTTGGATTGAGAGGATTCTTCCTTTCATGTTGTTATAAAGGACACTAAACCGGCCAGAATCGTTAAACAGAATGGGATCACCAACTTTGAATCTCCATACTCCTATATCTACTGCCGGATTCGAATTATTTAGTTGTAGTAGACGATTAATGTTATTTAGGCCATAGAGCCCATTATAATTTAGGCACAATATAATCTCATCATCTGATTTTGAGTCGAAAATATCGCTATCGATTGGATGAGAATAGTCACTACGCACCATTTTTTCCAAGACAATATTATCATCGTCCATATTTCGAACCTCTTCCCAAAGCCTTTGAAGTTGTTCGTCTGGGCTTCGATGAGGTATTGTCAACTCATGACAACAGCGGTCTGGTAGTACATTTCTAATTATGCTAAATCAATTGCCAAATCCTATAGCTTCAATTTGGTATGTATCCCCAACCAGAAGCAATGCTGCATCTTCTGCGCGATTTATGACTTTAAGGATATCCTCGTTCTTTACTGTGCTGCATTCGTCAACCACTACTAAGTCATAATTTGAGGTCTCATACCAACCACTACGAACAAACTTATCAATAGTAGTAAATTCGTCCGATCTATCACAACACGTGACCTTTCTTCGCAGATTTTCTACTGCTGGATTAGTCTTTGCAAGATAAATTTTCTTTTTCCCTTCTAAAAGCTTTGATATATGGTTTACCAGTGTCGTCTTTCCTGTTCCAGCTGCACCATAGATGAGGTGAACTGCAGATTCAGAAAATAAAGTCTTTAAGATTTGCTCCTTAACCTCGTCATCCAGTCTTTGACCCGCAGGCAAAAGTTTTAGCCGAGAAATCATTTCCTCTGAAAAAGATGATGAAATTGCCGGTACATTATCAGCTAATTCTTCAAGTTTATTAATAATCTGCACAGTTGCAATTTCGCAGCCCTTAGAATAAACATAATCCTTAAAGACTCCTAACTCACTCGCCGGTCTAAACCCGCTATATAGGGAGCGATTATATTTTTCTATTGTTTGCTCAATCTCTTGGGGTATGCCAAACATTGTAAGCTGATCAATTGGAGTAAACAAAACTCCATTCTGATTTGTATTCTTTTCGATATATCTGGTAAGCAATTCTCCTTTATGTCCCGCTGTATCAATGCACTCGAACAAATCGTACAGATTGGAAATGTGTCCTTTGGGATTAAATGAATAAGGATTCCTGTCAAAAGGCATACACCTGGAAGAAATATTTAGTCCCGCATACCTCTTTTCATCTCCGTGTGCCTGTTGATCTTTAATAATTCGGTTGTTCATGCGATAAAGCAAATATCGAATAATATTTGCGCCGTCTCGCTTGCTGGCAGAAATCTCGCGGCAAATGTCCAGCATATCAAAAATATACGAATGGCGCTTTTGAGTTGATGCAATAACCCGGTTTTTTATACTGTCATATTCTCGCTGATCGTAGTCAATGATGTCTACCAATGTTGCTCCGTTTTGCTCCAAGTAGCTCATCACCATCTTATACTCATTGAGGCCTCGAGATACAGAGCACTCAACATTAAGCAATTCAGCAAAATTATTTAGTTCACACGGGCGAATTGATACATGCCATTCGGTTATGATTTTGATGGGAAAATCTGTATTGAACACACCAATGGTGGCATCAGAAAATGATAGCGCAACACAATAATCTGTAGAAATGTCGTACTTGGTAAACGCAGTTATTCGATTGAATTTATTTGGTTTCTCGTCTGCAGGTTCTAATGCAACCTCATAATAGATTTCTTGATTTACAAAGAATGGCTTAATTTTATCAATATAGTAATTATCAAAGTTTTTCGGCGGTGGAGTCCTAAGTCTCTTTTCAATTTCTGTAGCAACTTTTTGATAATAATCTTTTGTTTGTTCATCTAAATCCTCGAGAAACATGTCGACGTTTCTGAGGATAATCATTCCGTATCTATCATATACCGCCTTTTTAAGTTGGAGCAAATATCGATAGTACTTTATCATCAGACGCTCAGCGCCCTCTTCTGAAGGGGTAAAGTGAGAAACTGATGCACGCAAAAAATGATCAAACCTCGCAACAAACTGGTACGGACGAACATTACCAAACTTGCTTGCTACCTTATTGATATCCATTTTTTGATCCGGACGCACGTCTTTCCAAATTTTGAATGCAATGTGATCGTTTAGATTGCGAACTACACTTAAAATACGGAAAGCGACTTCACCGCGGTTGCTACGTGTAGCAGTAGAAAGCGCCTTATCGATACCATCACTGGCTCTATTGATTTCCTTATCTGTAAGGCTATTCATAGTGTCCTCCTTCCGATATACAAAAACTGCTCTGCCGCTTGGCAGAGCATTCGGTCTATTGCAGCCATACTGCCAAGGCCTA
>OBLG01001799.1_pt1 | contig 15056 bp, 15 predicted proteins | sample 1517451 | NCBI WGS metagenome assembly OBLG01 (sample SAMN04571694, study PRJEB22368) | human gut metagenome | biome: human gut; material: stool | host: Homo sapiens | place: Luxembourg | collected 2012-06-29
GTTGCCGGTGAACACGCTGGGCTCGGTGGATGCGTCAAAGGTGAACTCGCCCGGTTCGGCGCACACCTCCACCACACGGCCCTGCTCCACGATGAGCATGCACTGTCCGTCTGCCACGGCGATGCCGCTGCCGTTGGTGATGATGTTGTCCTCGCCGTTGTTGGAGCTGCGGCGGGAGGTGCGCTTCTGGCCCTTGACCATCAGCACATCTTTGTCCAGAGAATCGCAGTAGAAAAATTCCTTCCACTGGTCTGCAAGAGTTCCGCCCAGTGCGCCCATACCTGCTTTGATAAGACCCATAGTAATTTCCTCCTGTATGTTTTATTTGTGCAAACGATAACTTTCTGTTATCGCACGGTTTCCGGTTTTGGTCACGGTTCAAGGGTAAGTTCCGGGGAGTCGTTTTTCCAGTAAGCGGGACGTGTGTCCCGGTCAAACAACTGCTCTCCGGCGCGGTATTTCAGGCTGCAGCCGCTGGGGCTGCCGTCATCGTTCAGCAAAATGGCCCAGAACTCGCAGGGCCTGCCATCCGTGTCGGTCAGTGTAAAGTGCAGCTCGGTGCCGTCCTCGGTGCGGCCCTGTGTTCCCTCTGCGGTGCCGGTCAGAATGCCGCTCCACCCGCCCCATTCCACGCTCATGCAGCAGCTGCCGTCCGGCAGAAAGGTCATCCAGCGGATGCCCTTTGCGGCCTCGTCTCCGGCGCGGTAAGTGCCCCACAGCCTGCGGGGGATGGCGGTGTAGCCGATGTCGTCCCACGCCTCGGTGCGCTGAAAAACGTACCAGACCTCACTGCCCTTTTTGGGGCCGGTGGACTGCATCCGCAGCGAACCGTCCTCCATCATGGAGATGGTCCAGCAGCTTCTGCTGTCCTCGTTGAGACATTTCAGGTTCCAGCCCTGACTTTTTTCCCCGTCCCAGCCGGTTACAGCGCCGGCATTCAGCTCTCCGGTGCGGGTCTCGGCAGCGGACTGGATCTTCGGGCTGACGTATGTTTCCCGGATGAAGGAGACGGTCACCGTGCCGGTGATCTCGGCCTTTTCCAGCCGCAGGGTAAAGCTTTCGTTGCGGTCGGCGGGAGCATAGCTTTCACCCTGCGTCACCGCCGTGACTGCCATCCACTCGGCCAGCACCTGCTGCTCCCAGTCCTGCGGCAGCGGCTGCGCGTCCAGCGGGATGACCGGGATATCGTTCACATACTCTCCCCCGGACGCGCTGAACCGGCTGACCACAAAGGAAACGTTCCCCGCTTCGTCAAACGAATACGGCAATTCATCCAGCGTGGCCCACCATGCAGTGTTGCCCTCTTTCAGGCTGTCGGGAGGCAGCAGCCCCCGCTCACAGGCGGCCTGCCGGTCCAGCTCATCCCGGCGCTTCACGTCGCGGTACAGTGCTTCTTCCAGCGCGGCGGGGTCTGCCCCCATGCGCTGCAGCAGCTGGGTGGCGGTGAGCTGTTTTCTGCTGTCAAAATCGAAGCACCAGCCATTGTGGAAGGGCGCATCCGTACCGCCGTAGCAGCTGCTGACCACAAGGCTGACGCAGTCACCGTACCAGCTGGCGTTCCAGTTCATCTCAATGCAGATGTCCCACACGTCCGGATCGGCTGCCTCCGGGCAGTCGGCATACTCCTGCACATCGTATTCGTAGAGCCGGGCGATCTCGGCGTTGATGCGGGCGGCATCGGCGCTGTCGCTTTCCAGCCGGGGCAGATGGATGTTCAGCCGGATGGTGCCGCCATTCTCTGCCTGCACCACCTTTTCAAGGGTGTACTGCTCGGTGATCGCCGCTGTGGCGTGCATGGAATCCGGCGGGGTCGATTTCAGTTCCCGGCTGCCAGCCGGGCGGGCAGAGGCTGCGGTCTTTGCCCCGCAGCCTGCCAGCAGCGCCGCCAGCAAAACTGCCGGTATCCAGCGGAATGCTTTGTGTTTCATGGTGGTTCTCCTGTGTTCTCAGCGGCTCCCGCCGTGGTCAGTTATCCGGGCAGCGGATCAGCTGCAGCTGGGTCTTTCCTTCGGCAAAGGGGTTTTGACCGTCGAGCATGGTCAAGGTCAGGGTCTCGTTGTGCAGGTCGTACTTCACCGCCGCCACAAAGGTGATGCCCGGCATCCCATCCGCCGTCTCGTTGGTCCAGACGCCCAGCACCATGCCCTCCGGCACCACGCCCAGATAGTCGGCGTAGCCCTGATAGAAAACGTTGTTGTCCTGCACGCCCATCTGGACGGAGCCGCTGCTTTCCACGTCCATCCAGTCAAACTGGTTGTCAGACATATCGTTGAAGGCACCGACAGCCTCCGAGGGGATCTCCTGAGCATTCCACTCTGCCGTCAGGGGAGCAAGCTCCAGCACAGAGCCATCCTCCTGACGCAGGTTCACCTCGCTGCCGCTGCGCTCCAGCGCCACGCCCTGATTTGCAATGTAGATGGGATCCTGACAGACCAGAGCGTTGCCGAACATGAGGCAGTGCAGCACGTCCACATACTCTACCACGCCGTCCTTGGTCAGCAGATAGACCACCGGGTGGAAGGATGCGCCCAGCTCTCCGATGCACAGGTCGATATACTCATTATAAGTGCCAAGGATGGGGTAGGTGCGGTCCTGTTCCAGCCGGATGCCGTAATCCGCGTCCCATGCGGCGGTCTCCGGCGTGCGGCGCAGGGTGATGGTGCCCTTCGTGCCCTCCAGCTGCACCGAAGCGCTGCCGTAGGTATCGGTCAGCACCGTCTGCGGCTGCGGGTCAGCAGCCTGCAGCGGGATCTCCACATCCAGCTGCCGCCAGCCCGACCCGGCGGTGGAGCTGCACCCGCCCCGGAGCACCAGCCGGTTTTGTTCCGGCAGCAGCAGGCACAGGTCATCCAGTTGGTTGTTTTCCAGCGTGTTCAGCCGCATACTTGCCAGATTGCCGCCGCTGAGCAGGCCCTCGTAGTAGCCGCCCTGCGCCATGTGCCGGTCAAAGGTCTGCATGGCCTCGCGCAGCATCTGCTGCTGCACGGCATCCGGGTTCAGCCCCATGCGCTGCAGCATTTCAGCCACGGAGACCTGCTTTCCGGTGGCAAAATCGAAGCACCAGCCCCGGGAATACCCCGGGTCGGTACCGCCGTCGTAGCGGAACACCACAAGGCTTACGCAGTCGCCGTACCAGTAGGCGTCCCAGTTGATATAAATCTCCGGGCTCCACTCGTCCTGCTGCGGCTCGATCTCCTGGCTGTCCTCGTACTGTCGGAAGTCTGCCGCATACATGGCGGCAAGCTCATTATTGATATATTCAGCATCCGGGCTGTCGCACACAAGCTGTGGCACATGGATGGTCAGCTTCTGTGCGCTGCCCCACTCGTTCCGGACGTTTTTTTCCAGCGTGAACTGCTCCGTGATGCGGTCTTTTTGTGCCGTCTGCACCGCCGTGTCTGCGGCGCTTTGGGAAGCTGCGCCGGAGCCTGCGGGGGCAGCGGGAGCCGCCGCGCCGCCGCAGCCGGTCAGCCAGAGAGCCGCCGCCAGCACCGCAGCGGCAAGGCGTTTGTATTTCATGGTCGTTCTCCTGTGATCTCAGCCGTAGCTGCGGGTCATCTGCAGCTGGGTCTCGCCCTCGGCAAAGGGGTTTTGCCCGGCGATCATGGTCAGGGTCAGGTTCTCGTTGTACTGGTCGTTCTTGAACGCCGCCACAAATTCGAGCTCCTCATCGGCAGCGATGCCCAGCACCACGCCCTCGGGCACCACGCCCAGATACGCGGCATCGCCCCGATCCACGCGGCTGTTGTCCTGCACGCCCAGCTGAACGCTGCCGTCGCTGGTCAGGTCCATCCAGTTCCAGCCGGTTTCAGAGGTGTAGTTGTAGGAGCCGGTGACGGAATAGGGAATCTCCTGCGCGCTCCACTCTGCCGACAGGGGTGCCAGTTCCAGCACAGAGCCATCCGCCCGGCGCAGGTTCACCTCGCTGCCGCAGAGTTCCAGCGCCACGCCGTTGTTGGCAAAGTAGATGGGGTCCTGACAGATCATGGCATCCCCGAACAGGAGGCAGCGCAGCACGTCCACATACTCCACCACGCCGTCTTTGGTCAGCAGATAGACCACCGGGCGGAAGAAGCCGTCCTCCTGCTCCCCGATGCACACGTCCACATACTCGTTATAAGCGCCAAGGATGGGGTAGCTGTGCTCCTGTTCCACCCGGATGCCAATGTCTCCCCATTGGTCGGTCTTTGGCGCGGGGCTCAGGGTGATGGTGCCCTGCGTTCCCTCCAGCTGCACCTGCACACCATCGTAGGTATCGGTCAGCAGCGGGGTGTCAGCGGGGGGCAGCGAGAGCTCCATATCCAGCTGCTGCCAGCCTTCTTCGCAGCCGTACTTACCCCGGAGCACCAGTTGATCCTGCTCCGGCAAAAGCAGGCACAGGTTTTCCAGTTCATTGTATTCCAGCGTATCCATTCGCATTTGCGAAAGCTCTCCGCCGCTGCGCAGGCCCTCGTAGTAGCCGCCCAGCGCCATCTCCCGGTCAAAGGCCTGCATGACCTGCCGCTGCACCTGCTGCTGCACTTCGTCCGGGTCCAGCCCCATCCGCTGCAGCATCTCGGCTGTGGTGATCTGCCTGCCGGTGGCAAAATCGAAGCACCAGCCGCTGTAACGCCACGGGGCGGTGCCGCCGTAGCGGCTGCGCACCACCAGGCTGACGCAGTCGCCGTACCAGTAGGCATCCCAGCCTACACCAATCTGCGGGTACTCGCCGTCCGGCTGCCCGGCCTCCTCGTAGGCCTCGAACTCCCGGAAATCCGCCGCATAGATGGCGTTCAGCTCATCGTTGATGCAGGCGGCATCCGGGCTGTCGCATTCCAGCTGCGGCACATGGACGGAAATGCACTGCACCGCTTCCTCCCCCCACACGCCCGAAACGTTCTTTTCCAGCGTGTACTGGTCGGTGATGCGGTCTGTCTGGGCGGCCTGCGCCACCGCGCCGGGGGTGCTTCGGCTGCTGTCGGAGCTTTGGTCGGCAGCGGCGCTGGGGCTGCTCTGGGTGCCGCCGCACCCCGCCAGCAGCAGGGCCGCAGCCAGCACAAGGGCCGCAAAGCGTTGGTATTTCATAGTAGGCTCCTTTTCTATGGTATGGCTCAGCCGTCTCCTATGCCTTGCCACTTGTCGATGATGTAGGCGGCCCAATAGGTCTTGTCGTTGATATCCACCACAGTGATGCCTACCTTATTCACCACCGGGTCGTCCTCATAAAGCCCCGGAACACCGCCGTAGTCCTTGATCAGTTCATCCACCAATTGCTGGAACTGGGCCTCGGTGGCGGGGTAGAGACGATCCATACTGTAACGTTGCTTTCCTTCGTAGTCGAAATCCACGCCTACCCGGTACTGATTGAGCATACCGAAGATAGCCGTGGAGCCGGAGCTGTAACCCGCCTCGTGCAGACCATCCCACATCTTTGCGGCATAGTCGCCCTCCATCCGCAGCCTGAGCCCTTCGTCCGACGGGAACTCCGGGCTGCCGTTATCCACAAACATCTGCACATCTGCCTGAATGGCGTGCTCCAGACCCTTGCTGTACTCGAACTTGATGTTCTCCACCTTTCGCCGGGCCAGCTCTGCGTTGAAAATGGTCAGGATCTTCTGCCCGTCCCGGATCACAGGGATCGGCGGCGAGGGAGGCGTTTCTGTGGCAGAGCCGGAACTTGTGGAGCCGGAGGAGCAGCTATCGTCACAGGCTGCCAGCGCCAGCATCACCGCCGATGCGCCGGAGAGCTTCAGGAAAGTCCGTCGGTCATATCGTTTCATGGGGGTGCTCCTTTCTATAAAGCCCCGGACACAGGGGGAGTGTGCCCGGGGCAAAAGGGGGAAGTCTGGTTATCTTATGCCTTGTTATTTCGGAACACAACAGCGGTCATGTAGGTCTTGCCCTGAACCACCGGGCAGTAGATGCTGATGAACTCTGCCTTGGCGCTATTAGAATTGTTCAGCAGTTTTGCTACAAAAGTCCGAACGGCAGTATCCTCGCAAGAATACGCATCCTCCAGAGCCACCACCCTATTGGGAGACGGTTCGGAGATGCCGGCCATACCTGCCAAACTGTCCTTGCCATACTTGTTCAGTATCTTGTCCTCAAGTCCATTGAGTTCCCCAAAAATGAGCTTGTTGTCAGAGTCATTAAGCGTATGCGGTGTCTCGTTGGCCTCTTCAAAAACACGTCCGTAGCACCTTATGGCACCCACCGCATCCTGATTGAGGGTCAACTGCTCGTGGACAACCGCCCCTGCATCGTGCTTTTCCTTCCAGACCTTGTTGATGGCTGCCACCAGCTCAGCTTCCTTGCTGCCAGCGGGTACTGCGGGCGTGGAAGGGGTGCTGCCGCAGGCAGCCAGTGCCAGCAGGGCGACCGATGCGCCGGAGAAGGCGAGGAATTCGCGTCTGTTCAGTTCTTTCATGGGGGTGCTCCTTTCGATACAATATTATTATAGATTACGGTTCGGGACTTGCGGGAAGTCCGTGCATCCCTGCCCCGCTTCAGATCGGTGCAAAGTTTACCATTACCGCCACCGTATAGGTCTTGCCCTTAATGGTGGGGCAGTAGAGCCCGATCATCCACTGCTCGGGATGCAGACTCGCCAGTCCATGCCCGGCCAGACGCCGCACAAACTCCCTGACCTCGCTCTGACTATTAGGATACAGTTGATTTAATTGCATACCATCATGGGTGTTGTTAGAAACTCCCACAGTCCCCCGATAGCTTCCGTTTCCATATTTGTTCCTGATTTCCTGTATCATTTCAGACTCACGGAGTTGGTACTCGTGGAATACATCATCAGGCAAGTTCCATTTGCGGTAATCCTCTTCGTCTACTTCAGGTTCATAGATTTCAAAGGGGCTGGCTGTAAACTTTGCGAGGTCGGCAGCCTCCTGACAGTAGACCACAGACTTGCAGATCTGAAGTTTGGGATTGGGGACTACTTCTCTGTTGACTTCATACCAGACCTCGTTGATGGCTTTGAACAGGGCCATCTCTTTGCTCTCAGAGGCCGGAGGTGCGGGAGGTGCGGAGGGCCCGCCGCAGCCTGCCAGCGAGAGCGCCACAACGGCTGCGCCGGAGAGGGTGAGGAATTCGCGTCGGTTCATCTCTTTCATGGGGGTGCTCCTTTCTCTTTGTCCCCCTGCTTTTTAGGGGGGCTGGTTTGGGTATTCTCTGCACTTGCAGTCCGCTCCATCTTATGCTATTCTTATGAATAGAATCCGCAGTTGCCCGTTGACACGTTTTGTGCACAGCGACAGACTTTCTGCACCGGCGCGGGACCTCTTCTGTTTGTACTGTATCATACCCGGGAAAAAAATGCCCCCTCAGAAAAGCCGTTTTTGGGGGGGCAATTCCAAAAAAATTTTTGGGGTTTTGGCCTTCCCCCTCAAAAAATCCCCCCAAAAAGCCCAAAATTGGGGGGATTTGGGGGTGTTTTCCCCCTCAAAACAGGCAGCTGCAGCCCTGCCTGTGCCGGTTTTCCCCCTCTGGCTGCAATGTGCGGAAAGGAGTCATGAAAAATGGAACGAAGGACATTTTTGAAGCTTGCGGCGCTTGTCCCCGGTCTGGCACTTGCGGGCTGCGGCGGCAGCAAGACCCTGCTTTCTCCCAAGGACCCCACCATGCTCAGCATCTGGCATGTGTACGGCGAACAGGCCGACTCGCCCATGAACCGCCTGCTGACCGAGTTCAACGACACGGTGGGCAGAGAGAAGGGCATCCTGCTCAACGTGACCAACATGACCAACAGCGCCGCCATCGGCGGACAGCTGCAGGACGCCAAGGCCGGCAAGCCCGGCGCGCTGGACCTGCCGGACCTGTTCTCGGCCCACCCCGCGGACGCCAGCGCTCTGGGCATTGAGAACCTTGTGGACTGGAACGACTGGTTCACCGCCGAGGACATGGCAGCCTATGTGCCCGGCTTTGTGCAGGACGGCATCATTGACGGGAGGCAGGTGGTGTTCCCGGTGTCCAAATCCACCCAGCTCATCTTTTTGAACGGCTCCCAGTACGCCCGGTTTGCGGCGGACACCGGGGCGCAGCTTTCCACCCTTGCCACATGGGACGGCTTTTTTAAAATGGCGGGTGCCTACCGGCAGTGGTCGCAGGGCAAGCCCTTCTGCGCGCTGGATTACCCCCTGCGTCTGGTGGAGCTGAACGCGCTGGAGCAGGGCAGCGGCGAGCTGTACAAGGGCAGCTGGTACGATCTGACCAACGAGACCTTCCGCGCTTCGTGGATGGAGTTTGCCCGGGCACTGGTGCAGGGCGATATTCTGATCTCGGACCTGTACTCCAACACGCAGGTGATGACCGGCGAGACGCTGGCGGGCCTTGGCAGCTCTGCGGCCATCCTTTATTACAATGATTTCGTCACCTACCCGGACAACACCACCGAGCCCACCGACCTGCTGCTGGCTCCCCTGCCCCACGCCGCAGGCACCGCCACGCCCCTGATGCCGCAGGCCGGTGTGGGCCTGTGCGCCTTTAAGACCACCGACCAGAAGGCCGAAGCCGCCGCCGTGTTCCTGCGCTGGCTCACCGAACAGCAGCGCAATCTGGAATTTGCCGCCGATACCGGCTATATGCCGGTGTCCAGCGCCGCCTTTGACGCCATTGCGGACTATCCCTTTGAGCAGCAGAGCTATCAGCGGCTGTACGACGTCTACAACGAAATGCGCATCCAGAACACCCCCCTGTCCGAACCGGGCATCGTGGGGTACCACGCCAAGGCCAAAACCTTGTACGACAGCCTGCGCCAGCGCCAGAAGGACTACCCCCAGCGCCTTGCGGACGGCGAAGCGCTGGAAGCCCTTGCCGAGGAAACATGGCAGCTGCTGTGTGACAATGCCTGAGCCTGCCGCTCAGCCGGAAAGGAGGGACTTTGATGCACTTTGTTGACCGGCACCGTGAAAAGATCCGCCAAAGCCCCATGAGCAGCCGGCTGCTGTGGGCCTGCCTGTTGCTGGTGGTGCTGCTGGTGTTGACCTTTGGTGCGGCGCTGTTCCTGTTTGCCAGCCTGCACAACACCAAAAAGGACATCAGCCGCAGTCTGCAGATCCAGTTTTCGGTGTTCCAGAACGATATGGAGCGCTATTTTGACCAGCTGGCGGTCATGGGCGTGAACCTGTCCGAGGACATGAGCACAGAGGTGGACAAGGAGCTTGCTTTGCGGCAGATGTCCTTTGCCCAGCTGAACGACTCCCCCGAGGTGCTGAACGCGCTGGAGGAGAAAATGATCGAGCCGCTGTGCCGCCGTCTGCGCCAGACCGGCTGTTCCGGCGCTTTTGTGCTGCTGGATGCCACCGTCAACACCCGCATGGAGGGAGCAGAGCATTCCCGCGCCGGGCTGTATGTGCAGAAAAGCGGTGCCGACACCCCCACCGTGCCCCTGCTGCTGTACCGGGGCAGTGCGGAGGTGGGCAAGACCCACAGCGTGATGCCCCACCGCAAATGGCGCATGGAGTTCCAGACCGACCAGTTCCCGGACTACGACCGCTGGATGACCCCCGGCAGCGCCCCGCTGTACCAGTCTTACACGCTGACCGAGCGGTTCGAGCTGCCCGGCACCTCGGAGGAGGTGCAGTTGTTTTTGCTGCCCCTGCGGGGGCGGGACGGCACGATGTACGGGCTGTGCGGCTTTGAGATCAGCGAGAGCTACTTCAAGCAGAACTTTGCCCAGCCCACCGGCTTTGACCGGCTGAGCTGCCTGCTGGCCCCGGCGGGGGACGGCCTTTCCGCCGATGCCGCCCTCAGCAGCGGCACCACCGGCGGCTACTACCATGCCCCCCGGAACACGCTGGTGCTGCGCAGCATGGGCGGCGGGCTGACCCAGTTGACCGGCCCCGACAGCGCCTATGCGGGCATCTCCCAGCTGTGCCGCCTGAGCGAGAGTCAGTCCTACCGGCTGGCGGTGTGCATCCCCATGGCAGACTACCGGAGACTGGTCTTTTCCGGCAATCTGCAGATGCTGCTCATCGGCCTGTTCATCGCCTTTTTCGTGGTGTTCTGCTGCATGAACTTCCACCGGCGCATCCTCTCGCCTGCGTTCCGGCAGTTCGAGGAGGACCGGCGGGAATCCCGGCGGCGGATGGACGAGCTGCAGCTGGAACGCCAGCAGATGCAGACTGAGCTGTCCCGGCTGGCGGACGTGTGCCGCAACGAGTCGGTGCCCGATGCCTTCCAGACCTTTGTGGCGGGCATCCCCACCCTGACCAAGACCGAACGCCGCATCTTTGACGGCTACGCCGCCGGGCTGCGCACCCGGGAGATCGTGGAGCAGCTGGACATCAAGGACAGCACCCTGCGCTTCCACAATAAAAACATCTACGAAAAACTGGGTGTAAGCTCCCTCAAGCAGCTGCAGCAGTTCGTGGCGATCCTGAACTCCGGCAGCGGCAGCGCCCCGGATGAAAGCGACCCCAAGAAGGCCCGCTGAATGGAACGTTCCCGCACCGCAGCTTTCACCGGAAACAAGCAAAAATGAAGGGGCTATTGCAAAATAGCCCCAACGAAAAAACGCAGCGCACCCCAATTCTATGGGCTGCACTGCGTCTGGCGTCTGGTTTGATTCAATTATTCTGCTATTCTGCCGCCAATTTCAAAAATTTCTTGTCCGACTGGATGCTCTGGGTCACAAATTTGCCATCCCGGAACAATGCGTATGTTGTGACCGGTGCAGGCACATTCTGAGCCGTCTCTTTCTCGGTGATGTGGATGGCTTTGAACGGGATTCCATGTTCCTTTGCAGCCTCCTGTACCTTTGGCACCCAATAATAGGTGTAGGGGCACTGGTCGGTATAGTAGAGGACAAAGCCGTTTTCCTCCACCTTGGGATGCTTGGCACACGCCTTAAATTTTGGCGGCTGGGCACTCTCTGCAAGGGGCAGGCACATGAGATTGATCCCGCAATCGGAGATGTCCGAAACCTTGAAGCCCTTATGGGTCAAAAACTTGGGGTCAGCGAGAAACTCCCGTTTGCGCCCCTCGGCACACAGAATGCAAACGCCGTTTTTGCCCTGCGCCTTGGCATCCCGAAGGCATTCTTCCAGCAGGTCGCTGGAATAGCCGTGCCCTTTCAGGGAGCCGGAGACCCACAGACAGTTGATATAAAGCCAGCCTGCCGCATCAATGGGCACCCATGCGTTTTCTGCCGGGATGTACTCGATAAAGCATTTGCCGCGCTCTGCGCTGCGGTAGAAAACAAGCCCCTCCTCAAATCGCTGCTTAAGCCATTCCTTCTTGGCAAGGCTCTGTTGGCCGGACATGGCACAACAGATGTGTTCCTTGTCGATGTTTTCTTTGGTAACTCTGATATAGTCCATCTTGCAGTTCCTCCTGCGGCTTACCGCATCCGTCCATCACCGCCCATCAAGGCGGTCATTTCTTCAATATAGTCCAGCGGGAACGGCGGGGAGCACAGGGGCTTCATGGCAATGCTCATGAGCTTCATGGGGTTGTCGTCTGCCGCCACCCGGTTGGAGCTGAGTTTTCCGCAGCGTTTGCAGCGGTGGATGATGGCCCACTCGCCGCCCTTGCGTACCCAGACGGCCACCGGCTCCATGATGCCGCCGCAGTCGGAGGCGCGGTCGCCGGGTTCTTCGTCCACATGAAGGCTGGACAGGCAGTTGGGGCAATGGTTGCGGTGGTCGCTCCCGGCATTTTGCGGGGTGCAGACCCGTCCGCAGACTTTGCAGGTAAAGGTATCGTTGCAGGCGTGGGTCTTATAGTAACCTTTTTCAAAGGTCTTGCGTTTATTTTCGCGATTCATGGTAGTGTCCTCCTGAAGAATTGTGTCTGTTCGTCTTCGGGAGGCGTGGCTTGTGGTATTTGCCAGACCTCCCGGTCAGCCCACAAGTCCCAGTGCAAATGTTGTATGTTTCAAAAAGCTTCTCCTTTGATTATAGCATTTATGGCGTTTTTCTACTTCAATATAAAATTCAAAAATTCCTTTATTTTTCACCTTCCTCGACGTTAAAGGTACGGAAGAACAGCCTTACATGGGCGTCCAGCTTTGCAAGGCTTTCGGCTTCCCGTTCCGGCTGACGGTCGCAGACGCTGAGCAGAACGATGATGGGTGAAACGTACATCCACGCCAGCGTATCAGGGTCTTCGTTCCGCAGTTCGCCGTTTGCAACCAGCGCACGGAAGATGCCTGCATGGTAGGAAATCATCCAATCCACATAGCGTTTGGAAAGCAGTTCAGCAAATTTGGGGGAACGGAACTGCTCCAACGTCATCATCCGGCGGAATTGGCTGATTGTTTTATCGTGCAGCGAATAGAGGAAAATTTGTCGGACTTTTTCAACCAGTAACTCCTCCGAGATGTGGGAGAACACCGGGATATCTTTTTGGGAATCCTGTACATGGACTGAAATTTCAGCAGTATCTTTTTGGTAGTGCGCCGAAGTTGTCTCCAAAATCGCATCAAAAATGGCCTGTTTACTGGGGAAATGGTTGTAAAGTGACGGAGCCTTGATGCCGACCGCCTTTGCTATTTCGCCCACGCTGACCGCATCATACCCTTTGGTCGAAAACAGTTCCAGAGATTTTTCCAGAATGCGCTGCTTGGTATCTTCCATTTTCCTTTGCCTTTCGCTAACTAACATTTGTTAGCTTTACTATAATCAAAAAAGTTTCCATTGTCAAGAGGTTTCAAAGACAATGGAAATAAAATCGTACCCGCAGCCTAGCGGCGTCCATGATTGATTCAACACCCTCCACCGGCTGGCATCCCCAGTTATGTTCCGGAGATCAATATTGTTGCATCATATAGTACCTCCTTGCGGCTATTTACAGCTAACCCTATAAAAAGTATCCTGCACTCCGGCAAAAAGGTCAAGGGCTTTGCGGCAGAGCGGGTGCGGGCGGCTTCTTCTGCCGAAAAATTAGCTTCCATAAACATCCCTGCTTTTTCTTGACATCCCTTTGTATGCGTGTTATTTTAAATTCCGTCAATTAGCTTAACCTAACCATCTGAGAGGCTTTGCCCCGCAGGTTTTTCTTTGCGCGCAATGTTAGGAGCAGCTAACTGTATGGCAACGATTTTCTGCCACTGCGATAAGCTGCCAGCTGCCGGAGGGCACTGACGGCACCGGCTACTGAACCATCACCATCCGTGCACTGGGCTACGCCGACACGGTGGTCAAGTTCCAGACCACTGCCGAGAACCTTGCCAAGCACGAGCTGGCAAGCGATGCCGACCGCGCCGCCCTGCAGGCTGTGGTCGCCAAAGCACAGAGCAAGACAAAGGCCGCTTACACCGCCGACAGCTATGCCAATCTGGAGACCGAGCTGGCCGAGAGCGTGGAACTGCTGAGCCGCGAGACCCTGTATAAGGCCGCTGCACTGGAGCAGGTGACCCACCTGACCGATGCCGTGCAGAACCTGAAAGCTGCCTGATCCGGCAAAAAACAGAACACCAAAAAAGCAAGGTCGCTTTATGCAGGCGGCCTTGCTTTTCCGTGTCAGGAGGAGTTGGAATGAACAAAAAACGATGCAACACGCTGCTGCCGCTGGTGCAGCTGCTCCCGGCGGTGGCGGCAGCGGCAGCGGTGCTTTTTGCCCTGCCCCGCACCGTGCCAGTGCTGGCTGCTGTACCGGAAAGGCTGGCAGTGGTGATGGAGCAGCCGGTGGAAGCCGCTTCCGTTGAAGCGGAGGAAGAAGCCCTGCCCAAGCTGCCCTATGCCGACGGCGTTTACGTTGGCTCTTCCCGGGGCTACGGCGGTGCCGTCCGGGTGCAGGTGACCATGGAAAACGGCAGCATCACGGAGGTCGAGATTCTGGATGCTGCCCACGAGACCAAGCAGTTTCTGCGGCGCGCCAAGCGGCTTCTGACCACCGTAGTGGATGCCCAGAGCTGGGAGGTGGACGCCGTTTCCGAAGCCACCTACACCAGCCGGGGCATTCTGGGCGCGGTGCAGAACGCCCTGACCGGCGAAGTGGTCAGCAACCCCCTGCCGCCGCAGCCAAAGCCTTCCGCACCGCTGGTGGTGGAGGAATTTACTGCACCATCCACCTACCGTGACGGCATCTACACTGCCGAAGCCATAGGCTTTGAGGGCAAAATTACGGTACAGGTCACGGTGGCAGAGGATAAGATCACCGATATCGCGGTTCTGAGCGCCGAGGATGAGGAAGAATATCTCTCCCGGGCAAAGCGGGTCATCCCCGCCATTCTGGAGGGACAAAGCCCCAATGTGGATGCCGTTTCCGGTGCGACCTACTCCTCCACCGGCATCCTGAACGCCGTCAAGCTGGCATTGGCAAAGGCCGCTGTTGCCCCGGCTGAGGAAACCGCCCCGGAGCAGACAGTATCGGAAGAAGTGGTGGAAGAAGCCGCGCCATCCGAAGCGGCAGAACCCGAGGAAACGCCGGTCACCGTGCCCACCGTGGAGGTGGTGCAGCCGGAGGAAAAGCGCACCGTTCCTGCGTGGCTCAAGGAAGTATGGCAGCAGCTTTTCCCGGCAGAAACACCGGACGATTCTGAACCGGAACCGGCATCTTCTGCGGAGGTGCTGCCGGCATCCGAGGCGGCGCTGCCGCCGGAAGAAACCGAACCTGAAACGGAAGGAGCAGCGGAATGAAATACAAGAATTTTCTCCTCCGGGCGGTGAACCTGCTGCTGATTTTGGGTATCCTGTGGCAATACCAGCAGGTGGCGTTAGTCCGGGCTGCGGCGGTAAGCCAGCGCAAGCAGGAGATTGCCGAGGTGGAAGCCTACAATGCTTCCGTTTTGCAGGCGCAGAGCGCAGCGCAGGCAGAGCAGACCCAAAGCGGCTACCAGGACGGCACCTACGAGGGCAGCGCCTTTGGCTTTGGCGATGTCATCCGGGTGTCGGTGACTATCCAGAACGGAAAAATGACCGATATTGCGGTGCTGGATGCCTCCGGTGAGGACAAGCCCTACTATAAACAGGCGCTGCCTTTGCTGGACGAGATGCTGGATGTGCAGTCTGCCGAGGTGGATACCGTTTCCGGCGCTACCCTCACGGCAGAAGGTCTCATCGGTGCAGTAGAGGACGCACTGGGAAAGGCGGCAGGATGATGGAAAAAACACAGACAAAGCCTTT
>OBLG01001801.1_pt1 | contig 15035 bp, 16 predicted proteins | sample 1517451 | NCBI WGS metagenome assembly OBLG01 (sample SAMN04571694, study PRJEB22368) | human gut metagenome | biome: human gut; material: stool | host: Homo sapiens | place: Luxembourg | collected 2012-06-29
CGCCTGCTTTACCTCCGGCTCCGCCGGCACGATGTCCGCGGGCGACCTTCTGAAGGAGCGCTACCCCGCCATGAAGCTCGCCGTCGGCGAAGCCCTCCAGTGCCCGACCATCCTCGACAACGGCTTCGGCGGCCACCGCATCGAGGGCATCGGCGACAAGCATGTGCCCTGGGTCCACAACGTCAAGAACACCGACATGGTCATCGACATCGACGATGAGGACTCCCAGCGCCTGCTCCGCCTGTTCAACTGCAAGGAGGGTCAGGAATACCTCAAGGCGCTCGGCATCAGCGACGAGCAGATTGAAAAGTTCCAGTGGATGGGCATTTCCGGCATCGCCAACGTCCTGTGCTGCATCAAGATGGCGAAGTTCTACGAGCTGACCGAGGACGACGTGGTCGTCACCGTCCTGACCGACTCCGCCGTCATGTACAAGTCCCGCGTCGATGAGCTCAACGAGCAGTACGGCGCATACACCGCGCAGGCGGCGGAGCTGGATCACAGCCTGCATATGCTCGGCCTCAAGACCGACAACATGCTCGAGCTGACCTATCCGGAGCGCAAGCGCGTCCACAACCTCAAGTATTACACCTGGGTCGAGCAGCAGGGCATGGCGGTCGAGGACCTCAACGCCCAGTGGTACGACACCAAGAACACCTGGGACGCCGTCCACGCACAGGCCAAGGAGCTCGACGAGCTCATCAATGCCTTCAACGACGAGGTCGGCCTGCTCAAGGCGCTGTAAGCATCTGATTTTGTCATCCGACCGATCACTGCGGGGGTGGGGTTCGCCCCACCTCCGCGTTTTGTACTTTTATGGAGAGATGAACGAACGAAAATCACTGCGGCTGCCCCGATACCGTTATGATCAAAACGGTGCGTATTTTATCACGATCTGCACCAAAAACCGAATGCAGTGCCTGTCCCGGATCGTAGGGGCCGATGCCCACATCGGCCCACAGACCGCCCTGACGGAATGGGGGCGTGTTGTTGAAGAATATCTATTAAGGATTCCGGGTATCGACGCCTATGTTATCATGCCGAACCATGTGCACATGATCGTGCGAATCGAATCGGTGGACGGGTCGATGTGGGCATCGACCCCTACGCAATCTATATCCGACAGGATCCGCTCATTGAAAACGCTCGTTTCCAAGAAGATCGGTGTATCCATTTGGCAGCGGTCTTTTTATGACCATGTCATTCGCAGTGAGAAAGACTACGGCAACACCGCACAATTCGGCAAGCAGATTCGACGAGAGATTTTTCGTCAAGGCAAGGTTTGAAAAGCGCAGGAATACTGTATGTATTTCAAGCTTTTCAAACCGCAGAATTGGCGGAAAAGATCCGTCGAAGCGCGAAGAAGCAATTGTACGGTGCTGCCATACCTTGGTATCCGGCAATACATCGACGACAACCCCGCCGGGTGGGCGGAGGACGAATATTACTACGCTGAATAAGGAGAATACCATGCTGAAAAATGTAAAATGCGCGCGCTGTGTGCGCTGCGGCAAGGAATATGAGGCCGTCCCGAATCTGACCAACTGCACCTGCGGCGGGATTCTGGACATCATCTACGACTACGACTATATCCGCGGTCATTTCAGCAAGGAAACGCTGAAAAACCGCGTCAATCCGACCATGTGGCGCTACCGTGAGCTGCTGCCGGTCGAGGAAACGACGCCTGACACGCCGCTTCGCGTGGGCTGGAGCCCGCTGTATGAGGAGCCGCGCCTTGCCGCGCAGCTCGGTCTCAAAAAGCTCTGGGTGAAGGACGACGGCATCAACCCCACCGCGTCGCTCAAGGACCGCGCCTCCGCCATGGCGGTCGCCAAGGCGCAGGAGGCGGGCGCGAAGATCATCGCCTGCTCCTCTACGGGCAACGCCGCCTCCAGCCTCGCGGGCAACGCCGCCGCGGCGGGGCTCAAGACCTACATTTTCGTCCCCGAGCGCGCCCCGAAGGGCAAGGTCGCGCAGCTCATGATCTTCGGCGCGAACGTCATCTCCGTCAAGGGAAACTACGAGGAGACGTTCAAGATGTCCGCCGAGGCCATCGACAAGTGGGGCTGGTACAACCGAAACGCCGCCATCAACCCCTATCTCTCCGAGGGCAAAAAGACGGTCGCGCTCGAGATCGCCGAGCAGCTCGACTGGGAAATGCCCGATTATCTGGCCATCTCCGTCGGTGACGGCTGCACCATCGCGGGCGTGTGGAAGGGACTCAAGGATCTGTACGCCATCGGCTTCATCGACAAGCTGCCGCGGCTCATCTCCGCGCAGTCGACCGGCTGCTACCCCATCAACCGCGCCATTCAGGACAACGCGCCGTGGGAGCCGATGGAGGAGAACACCATCGCCGACTCCATCTCCGTCGGCGTGCCGCGCAATGCGGAAAAGGCGCTCATGGCCATCCGTGAGTCGAACGGCATCGCCGTGAACGTCACCGACGAGGAAATTCTGGCGGCGCAGAAGCTCCTCGGCCGCACCTGCGGCGTGTTCGGCGAACCTGCCGGCGTGACCGGCACGGCGGCCGTCAAGAAGGCGTGCGAGCTGGGGCTGATCGAAAAGGATGCGACGGTCGTCTCCGTCGTGACCGGCAACGGCCTCAAGGACGTGGCAAACGCCATCAAGTCCGCGGGCGAGCCCATCAACATCAGACCCGATCTCGATCTCATGGTCGAGGAATTTGCCAAGCGCGGCGTCACCGTCGAATAAAAAAGTCAAGCTGCCGCCCCGGCATGGGCTTCCTGCCGGGGCGGCATGCTGCATCCGTGCGTGCGGATGCAAAAAGCCTGCCCGCACGGCATGACGCGGCTGTTGCAATTTTTTCACCTTTGTGCTATTTTATAGCCAAGAATGACTATTTTCAAAAGAAAACGAGGTGAAGGAGATGCGTAAGCTTTTTCTGCTTCTTTCGCTGTGCCTGCTGCTGACCGTTCCGGTCTTCGCCGCCGACGCCACGATCACATCGATGAAGACCGACTGCCGCGTGGACGCGAGCGGAACGACCTATGTGACGCAGACACTGACGCTCGACCTTCCGACAATGGAGAGCGAGCTGGATTTCCCGCTGGGTGAAAACGTCAGCCATCCCGAGATCGCGGGCTACAACGCGAAAAAATACACCGCAGACGGCGTGACCGGTCTGCGCCTGTCGAGCAGCACCGGCATCACCGGCGTGCGGACGTTCACGATCACCTATGAGCTGCGCGGCCTTGCATCCGAGGCCGACGGCGTGCAGACCTTTACGCTGCCGCTGCTGTGCGGGCGCTGGTCGTGGCCGATCGAGCACTATGATTTCACCGTCTCGATGCCGAAGGAGTTTTCCGGCTCGCCGTCGTTTGCAAGCGGCTATCAGGGCGATGCCATCGAGGGCTACATGACCTATTCCATCCGCGAGCTGATGATCAGCGGCTCGATGAACGAGACGCTCAAGGACCAGGACTCGCTCAGGATGACGCTCGCGCTCCCGTCCGGGTATTTTTCCGGCACGCGCGCGAAGTGGTCGGCGGACTGGGTGGCGGCGGCGTTTGTGCTGCTGCTGATCGCGCTGGCGCTCGTCTACTGGGCGCTGACGCTCCGCTCCGGCAGACTCCGCGCGTCGGCGCGGATGCTCCCGCCCGACTCGGTGCAGCCAGGAGACGTGCCGTTTCTTCTTTGCAGAGGGCGCATGAACTTCAACATGCTCGTCTGCCACTGGGCAAGCCTTGGCTACCTGTCGATGTTTGTCAATGAGAAGGGCAACGTCATCCTCCGCCGCCGCATCGACATGGGAAATGAGCGGCGCAAGATGGAATGCCGCCTGTTTGAGGCGCTTTTTGCCGGCAACGATCTCTGCGACGGCGCGAGCCTTCGCTACAAGCGCACTGCCGCCAAGGCCATCGAGCAGACGCCGCGCTATTGGGCGCGCCGCCTCTATGACCGCTCCAGCGGAAACATCTATGTGATGCAGGGGCTCTGCGCCATTGCCACGGGCATTGCGATGCTGCTGAGCATGAGCGTCATCCTGCCGGTCATGGGCGCACGCGGGTTTGTGCTTTTCTTGTTCCTGCTGCTCGGCATCCCGATGAGCCTGCTCGTGCAGCGCGCCGTGCGCGCGGTCTGTCTGCGCGAATATCTCTGGCTCGCGCTCGGCGGTGTGTCGGCGCTGGCGATGCTGATCCTGTCCGGCCCGGGTGATGCGCTGACGATGCTCGCCTCGCTCGCGGCGTCGGTCTTTACCGGCTGGCAGACGATGCACGGCGGCAAGCGCTCCGCGCTCGGAAACCAGCTCATCGGCCAGACCGCAGGCTTCCGGAAGTATCTTTTCCGCGCCTCCGGCAGCCACATCGAGACGCAGCTCCGCCGCGACCCGCAGTATTTCTACAAAATGCTGCCCTACGCCGAGGCGCTCGGCCTCGGGGCGCAGTTTGCGGGGAAGTTCGCCGAGACCGAGCTTGAGGCATGCGACTGGTACGACGAGGCAAAGGAGCTTCCGCATCAGGCGTCCGGCTTCTACAGCCGCTGGAAGGAAACCATGGCCATGCTCAATACATCCATCAGAAAATGACACAAAAGAGCGCGTCAGGCCCTTGCCTGACGCGCTCTGAGCGTATAGGCTGACGATTGGCGAATCCGCGGAATTGCGATTCTGCGCCGTAGGGGTCGATGCCCACATCGACCCATCCCACCGCCCAAACGGGAATGCCCCCGCGCGGGGGCGGTCGGACGTTATTGCATTGGGTTTCGATTTCGCACCGTAGGGGTCGATGCCCACATCGACCCGCCGAAAGAACCCGTTTTATGGTGATTTTCCGGCGAATCCGTGTTGATTTCCCCTTTTGCACCGTAGGGGCGGACGACCCTGTCCGCCCGCCGGAATTGTCTGGTTTTACGGAAATCCGATGCGAAATCGCAATATTTTGAAGGGCCGATGTGGGCATCGGCCCCTACGAACGACCACGGAAAAACGCCGGATTTTGAGGGCGGACAGGGTCGTCCGCCCCTACAACCGGTATTGGAAAATCGTGTGTGGGTCGAAAAATCGCCGCGTTTTCCGTTTCGCCCACCCCCAAAAAACGCGAACACCCCGCGCAGGGGCGGATGGGTACGACGGACGAGGCGCGGGGCGGTGCATTTCGGGTCATGTCCTCCGGCCTGTCCGCATAGGCTGTACAAAGCATGCGGGAGGTTGATCGAATGACAGATACCAGACAGGCACAGGAGCTGGAGCTGCCGCACCGGCTGACGCTCGACGCGCGCAGCCGTCTGAGCATGACCGGCGTGACCGAGGTGGAGAGCTTCGACGAGGGCACGGTCGTGCTGGTCACGACGCGCGGGACGCTGATCGTGCGCGGAACGGGACTGCATCTGCAAATGCTCTCGCTCGAGGGCGGGCAGGTCAGCGTGGACGGCAGGGTCGATTCGCTGACGTATGAGGAGCCCGTTCCGGCGGGCGGATTTTTCGCGCGGCTGTTCGGCTGATGGAGCTTCCGCTGCGCCTTCAGGCGCTTCAGCTTGCGGCGGCGTTCGCGCTCGGCGCGGCGCTGGGGGTCGTGTACGATCTTCTGCGCGCGCTGCGGCGGCGCGTCCCGGCGCTGACCGCCGCGGCCGACGTGCTGTTCTGCCTGCTTCTGCTCGTCGGGCTGCTGGCGCTGGCGCTCTATGCCGGAGGCGGCCTGCTGCGGCTGTTCTTCTTTCCGGGGATCGCACTCGGCGCGTGGGCGTACTTCCGGACGCTCGGCCGCCTGCTCCTGCCTGCGTTTTCGTGGGTTTTTTCGGCAATCGGGCGCGTTTTTCACCTGATTTTGGCTCCGGGAAAAATTTTTTTGAAAAAATGCCGTATTTTTTTCAAAAAGTCCTTTGCAAGTGTGAAAAAATGGTTTACAATATTCAGTACAGTGCAATGTGGGCGGGACGCATCCGCCCCGGAAAGGAGTGCCGCGAGAAATGAAATTCGTCCGGTCGTCTCTGCTGGTCAAGCTTGTGATCTTGATCGTGGTGGTGTACGCCGTCGTGACGCTGGTGTCGCTGCGCAGCCAGATCGCGGACAAAAACGCGGAGGCCGCCGCGCTGACAGGCAGCATCACGGCCGTCGAGCAGAAAAACGGCAAGCTTGAGGAAGCGATCGCAAACGCAGACTCCGATGAGGGCGTCACCGCCATCGCGCGGGAAAAGCTCGGCATGGTCTCAAACGGCGAGATCGTGTTCAAGGATGTCGGAGACTAAATATAGAGATGGGAGAACAGAGGGGATATATGGAGCTTTCAGTCGGAACCGTCGTAGAAGGTAAAGTCAAGCAGATCACCAAATTCGGAGCGTTTATCCTGCTGCCCGATCACTCCACGGGAATGGTGCACATTTCCGAGATCGCGCACTCGTTTGTAAACGACATCCATGACCATCTGACCGAGGGGCAGACAGTCAATGTGTTGGTCATCGGCAACGAAAACGGCAAGGTCAACCTGTCGATCAAACGAACGCTGGAGCCGCCGGCCAAGCCGCAGTTCAGCCGCGCCCGCCCGCAGGGCGACCGCGCACCGTCTGACCGGCCGCAGGGTGAGCGTCCGCAGTCTGCCCGTCCGCAGGGCGAGCGTCCCGCCTACGACCGCCGCCGCTCGGCGCAGCCCTCCGCCGCGCCTGCCGCGCCGCAGGCAAAGTCCTTCGATGATATGCTCAAGCAGTTCATGACCGAATCGGACAGCAAGATCTCGTCCCTGCGTCAGTATTCCGACCGCAAGACCAAATCCCGCAGAAGATAATGAAGATAATAACACTTGCGCGGGCCGTGCTGTGTGCGCTGCACATGGCACGGCTCTTTCGCGCGGAAACGGAGCGAATATGAAAACCGTCGTCATCACCGGCGGCAGCCGCGGCATCGGCGCGGCTGCGGTGCGCCTGTTTGCCGGACGCGGAGCGCGCGTCTGGTTCCTGTACGAAAAAAATCACGAGGCCGCGCGCGCCGTCGCGCGCGAGACCGGCGCGCAGGCGCTCTGCTGCGACGTGGCGGACGAGGCCGCCGTGCAGCGTGCGTTCGACGCCGTCGGCAGCACTGACATCCTTGTGAACAACGCCGGCGTCTGCCATTACGGGCTCATCTCGCAGATCACGCCCGCCGAATGGCGGCGGCTGTTCGCCGTGAATGTGGACGGCATTTACAACTGCGTCCGCGCGGTGCTGCCGCAGATGCTGCAAAAGCAGTCCGGCGCCATTGTGAACGTCTCGTCCATGTGGGGGCAGGTCGGCGCGTCGTGCGAGGCGGCGTATTCCGCCACCAAGGGCGCGGTGCTCGCGCTGACAAAGGCGCTGGCGCAGGAGCTCGGCCCGAGCGGCATCCGCGTCAACGCCGTCGCGCCCGGCGTCATCCGGACGGACATGTGCGCCTCGGTCGCGCCGGAGGTCATGGAGGAGCTTCGCCAGCAGACCCCCACCGGGACGCTCGGCACGCCGGAGGACGCGGCGCAGGCCATCGCGTATCTGGCCGATGCGCCCTTTGTCACCGGGCAGGTGCTCGCGGTCAACGGCGGCTTCGTCATCACCTGACGGGCGTGTTTTTCAGAAAATCTGCACCGTGCAGCGCAAAAAGCGCGGTTTTTCCGATAATTTCAGTTGACAAGGTGCGGCAAAGCCGCTATAATATTCTAGTCTGCGGACGTGGGCTTTGCTCACGGCAGACATATCCTTGCCGCAGGCGGGACCTGCGGCCATAAGTCCAGAAGGAGGTGCAACATCATGGCAAAACTTTCCGCAAAGTATGAGGTCATCTATGTCGTCGATCCCGCAGTGGGTGAAGAAGGCATCGCTGCTCTCGTGGAAAAATTCAACGGCATCGTGGGCAACTACGGCACCGTGTCCAGTGTTGACGAGTGGGGCAAGCGTCGTCTTGCTTATCCGATCAACGACCTGGTCGAGGGCTACTATGTCTACATGACCTGCGAGGTCAGCCCCGACATGCCCGCAGAGCTTGACCGTGTCTTCAAGATCACGGACGGCATCCTGCGTTCCATCATCGTGGCTGTCGAAGAGTAAGGAGGCTAAAACATGCTGAACCACATCGTTCTCATGGGTCGCCTCACCCGCGATCCCGAGCTGCGCCGGACCGGCAGCGGCATCGCGGTCGCATCCTTTACGCTCGCCGTCGACCGTGATTTCGCGGCGCAGGGAGCGGAAAGAGAAACGGATTTTGTTGATATCGTCGCATGGCGCAATACGGCTGAGTTCGTCAGCAAGTATTTCACCAAGGGCCGCATGGCTGTCGTCTCGGGCCGTTTGCAGATCCGCAACTGGACCGACAAGGAAGGCAACAAGCGCCGCTCGGCTGAGGTCGTGGCGGACAATGTCTACTTCGGCGATTCCAAGCGTGACGGCGCCGCCCCCGGCGGCTTCGATCAGTCCGCCCCGAGCTATTCTTCCGCGCCGTTCGGAGGCTCTCCCTACGCCGCGCCCTCGCCTCAGCCGGTTCCGCAGGCTCCTGCGTCCGACTTTGCGATGCTCGAAAACGACGACGATCAGCTCCCGTTCTGACAACACTCGTTTTTCCACAAGACTATAAGGAGGATTTCATATGGCAATGGCTAACGACCGTGTCCGTCCTCGCCGCCGCAAGAAGGTTTGCAGCTTCTGCGTCGATAAGGTCGAGCACATCGATTTCAAGGACACTGCAAAGCTTCGCCGTTACCTGTCCGAGCGCGGCAAGATCCTGCCCCGCCGCACGACCGGTACCTGCGCCGCCCATCAGCGTCAGCTGACGGTCGCCATCAAGCGCGCCCGCCACATCGCCCTGCTGCCGTACGTAGCGGAGTAATGTAAAACGCAATCCCCCGCAGAAATTTTTCTGCGGGGGATTTTTCAGGCGCAAATAAAGTGTAAATCGGTTTTGTCCGGGGGCGTGTACCTCGGACAAAACACACTACGCCCGGCAAGTGTGGAATTTGTGCGCAGCCGGGTGCAGCCTTTTCAAACGCGGCAGCCTCCGTCTGGAGACTGCCGCGGTTTCTATCCGGTTATCCTTCTGCCTTGGGTGCGCCGCCCTGCGGAGCGCTGCCGCCTCCGCGGTGGCCGCGATAGCGGCGGCGGCGATGCGGCTGCGCACCGGCTGCGCCGGGGGCATCGCCCTTTTCGGCGCTCTGCGCGGCGGGCGCCTTCGGCTCGCGGGGCTTGTCGCCCTGCGGCGGCTTCGGCTTGCGCTCGCCCTTGGGACGCTGCGGCTGCTGGCGGGGCTTATCGCCCTGCGGGGCCTTCTGCTTCTGCGGCGGCCTTGCCTCCGGCGCGGCCTTTTCCTGCACCGGCTCGGCGCCCGGCTCCAACGGCTTTGCGCCGCGGCCGCGGCTTCTGCGGCGGCGGTTCTTGCCTGCGGCCTTTTCACCCTCGGCGGCAGCGTCCGCCTGCGGCTCCGGCTCTACCACGGCGACGTCGTCGGGGAAGATGACGTCGGGCATCGCCTCCATCTCCTCGACCGCCTTCTTTGCAGGACGCGGACGCGAGGAGATGGGCGCAAGCTCCTTGGGGATCGGCGGATCGTTTTTGCGCGCCTTGCCGTTGCGCAGGACGCAGATCTCGTCGTTTTTGTAGCTTCCGATCGTCTCCGGATGGTCCTCCATGCGCACCTTGACGCTCTGACGCAGGAGATTGACCTCGGTGACGGTGCCGCGCCCGTCGGGCGTGTCCACGAAGGACTCGTTCTTCGGCGCGGTGCGCAGCAGATCCTCGTAGGCGTCCTGCTCATACTTGAGGCAGCACATCAGCCGCCCGCAGACGCCGGAGATCTTGGTGGGATTGAGGCTCAGATTCTGGGTCTTTGCCATTTTGATCGAAACGGGCTGGAAATCGTCGAGGAATTCGCGGCAGCAGAACGGCCGTCCGCAGACGCCGAGACCGCCGACCATCTTCGCCTTGTCGCGCACGCCGATCTGGCGCAGCTCGATGCGGGTGCGGAACACGGAGGCCAGATCCTTGACCAGCTCGCGGAAGTCCACACGCCCGTCGGCGGTGAAGAAAAAGAGGATCTTGCTGCCGTCAAAGGCGCACTCAGCCGAGACGAGCTGCATTTCAAGGTGGTGATCTTCGATCTTTTGCAGGCACACGCCGAAGGCGCGCTTTTCTTTTTCGAGGTTGTCGGCGTTGACGCGCTCGTCCTGCGCCGTCGCCAGACGCAGGATCTTCCGCAGCGGCGGCACGATCTCCCGCGCGGGAACGGCGTGATTTCCTGCGGCGCAGACGCCGTACTCGACGCCGCGCGAGGTGTCCATGATGACGTGGTCGCCCGGCTTCAGTGCCAGCTCGCCGGGGTCAAAGAAATAGGATTTTGCGTTGTTGCGGAAGCGCACGTCCACGACCGTGGTCGTCTCCACCGTGTCCTCCGCCGGGGCGTCTGCCGCAAGCGCGACCGCCTCCTGCGCGATGTCCTCGTCCGGCTGTGCACATGCGCCGCAGCCGGGACATGCGGGCGCGTCCTGCCCGCCGCAGCCCGGACAGACCTCCGCGCCGCAGCCGCACTGCGCCGTCTCCGGCGTTTCGGAAACGGCCTGCGCCGCGTCCTGTTCGCCGGGATTCTTGGTATATTCGTTCATGTATTGCTCCTGTCCGCCGCCGTGCGGGCGGCATGAAATTGGTTCGATTATCGCAGCACCGTCGTCAGCCAGCCGATGACCGGCCCCGCGCCGACATTGCCGTTGAGATATTGGATCGCTTTTTGCAGGCTCTGCACCATCGCCAGCAGCTCCGCGCCTGCGCGGCAGCGGCTGACCGCGGCCGACTGCGCCGTCTGCGCCGGCAGGCCGCTTTTGGCGGCGAGGGCGTCGGCGAGCAGGGCGCGCCACTGCTCGAGAATTTCCATGAGCTGGTCGCGCTTGCATTTTTCAAGCGGCAGCAGCACCGACAGCATCGAAAGCGTGTCGCGCGCGCAGAGCGCGTTTGCAAACGCATCCACATGCTCCGGCTGGCCGCTTTCCAGACGCTCCGCCGCCTGACCGAGATAGCCGCCCGCGTGCAAAAGCGCCGCGCGCAGCGCCTCGTCCGGCTTGTCGGGGAAGCGCTTTTGAAGCTCCGGCAGCGCCTCGGCCGCGCTCAGCGGCGAGAGCGGCAGCTCGGCGCAGCGGCTTCGGATGGTGGCGAGCATTTTTTCCGCGTTCGGCGCGAGGATCAGGAACGCGCCGTATGCAGGCGGCTCCTCCAGGATCTTTAGAAGCGCGTTCTGCGCCGCCTCGCCCATGTCCTGCTCCAGAATGTAGATCTTCCGTCTGCCCTCATTGGGGCGGATGAACACGTCCGCGCGCATCCGCCGGATCACGTCCACGGCGATCTGCTTGTGGTCGGGGTCGTTTACATAGATCACGTCCGGATGCTGACCGCTCAGCGCCTTGCGGCAGGCGGGGCACACGCCGCAGGGCGTCTCGCCGCGGCCGGTGCACTGCATCGCGGCGGCAAGGATGCGCGCGAGCGTATGCTTGCCGGAGCCGTCCGGCCCGCACAGCAGAAAGCAGTGCGACACGCGCCCGCCGGAAAACGCGGCGCTCAGCCGCTCCTTGAGTCCGGCGTTGCCGTAAAAGCCGTCAAACCGCATCGTGCTTCATCCCTCCGTGCCAAATGCCTATCTAATTTATCAGTATACCAAATTTTCCGCAAAACTGCTACTGTTTTTTGAAATTTGCGCTCGGAGCGCCCGTTTTTTGCCGTCCGGGGAAAATGAAAAAGCAGAGGAGCCGTGGCTCCTCTGCTGAGCTTGTCAAAAAGTCTTTTTGACAAGCTCTCAAACGCGAACCGCGAGGCTGGGTTCGCGTTTGAAAAGGCTGCACCCGGCGGCGCGCATAATTTGTGCGCTGCTTGCGCACAAATTCCACACTTGCCGGGCGTTTTGTGTTTTGTCCGAGGTTCACGCCCCCGGACAAAACCGATTTACATTTTGTTCGCGCCTGCGGGCGCGAACTCTACGAGGTTTATTTGACAGTCTGAGCAGCCCATCTGCCGTTCGGCGGATGGGCTGCTGCGCTTGTCAGTACATGCGGATGACGGCGCGGACTTTGCCGAGGATCTGCGCCTGAGATGCATCGATGGGGTCGGAATTCGGGTTTTCGGGCATCAGCCAGACCTCGCGCCCCTTGCGCCTGAAGCGCTTGACCGTGGCGGAATCGTCGAGCAGCGCCACGACGATCTCGCCGTTTTCGGCGGTCTGCTGCGGGCGGACAACGACCCGGTCTCCGTCGAGGATGCCTGCGCCGATCATGGAATCGCCGCGCACGCGCAGGGCAAAGCAGCCCGGCTCGCCCTCCCACGGGATGTAGCTTTCGATGTTCTCGACCGCGAGGATCGGCACGCCCGCCGTGACCACGCCGACGACGGGGATACGGTCGGCGCGCTGCGATTCGGGCAGGGTGATGGTGCGCTTGCGCATACTGTCCATCTGGATGAGGCCTTCTTCGCGCAGGGCGTTGAGGTGATAGTGCACCGTGGCGGTCGATTGCAGGCCGACCGCGCCGCAGATCTCGCGCACGGACGGCGCGTAATGGTTTTCGGCAATGAAGCTGGTCACAAACTCCAGAATTTTTTCCCGTTTATCGGTCGTTCGCGCCATACAGGTTCCCCCTTGCACAGAATGCCGCCTGTGCGGCCTCCGCTTTTTCTTCAGTATAGCACGGTTTTCCGGAAATTGCAAACATTTGTTTTTCTTCTGTAAACCGGTTTTAGTATTATAGCCCCGTCAGATCAAACTCCGGCGTGTAGTCGCTCGTGGCGGCAGAAAAATCCTGCGTGAAGCCGTCCTCGATGCCAAGCAGCTCCATGTACGACAGCACCGCGTCATACTCCGTCTCCGTGATCCGGCGGTCGAGCGGCGGCATGGCCTTCGCCTTTCCCATCGGGACGTACTGGCTCATGAGGCTCACGAGGATGTCCCCGGAGCGGAAATTTTCCGCGATCCAGTCGAGCACGCCGAGAGAGTTGTCCACAAAGCCCGGCAGCACCAGATGCCGCAGCAGCACGCCGCGCGTCATCTGCTCGTCCTCGATCACGGGCCGCCCCACCTGCCGGTACATTTCGAGGATCGCCGCGGCGGCGGTCTCATAATAGTCCGGCGCGGCGGACAGACGCTTTGCAAGCGCGTTGTCGCTGTATTTGAAGTCGGGGAGATAGACGTCGATCTTGCCCTCGAGCCGGCGCAGGGTCTCCACCGATTCGTAGCCGCCGCAGTTGTAGACGACCGGAACGGGGAGCTTCGGCTCGAGCGCGGGCAGGATCGACGGAAGAAAATGCGTCGGCGTGACGAGGTTGATGTTCTGCACGCCCTCGTCGATCAGCCGCTCCATCGCCGCGCGGAGCGCCTGCGGCGTCAGCTCGCGCCCGAAATGCTCGTCGGAGATCGTGTAGTTCTGGCAGAAGGCGCACCGCAGCGTGCAGCCGGAGAAGAAGATCGCGCCGCTTCCAAAGCTGCCCGAAATGACCGGCTCCTCCCAGTAATGGGCGCTTGCGCGCGCGGCGTAGAGCTTGTCCGGCATACCGCAGAAGCCGCGCCCGCCCTTTGTCCTGTCCACGCCGCAGCGGCGCGGGCAGAGCGTACAGTGTTCATAGGAGAGCATCGCTTCACCGCCTTTACAGGTTTGTGCATCTATGTTAGAATGATTCACAGAAAAAATCAAGTATGGCGGCATTTTTGCCGCTGAATGTTTCACGTGTAACAGAGGAATTCGGTATGAAAGAAAACGATCGTTTGACTGTCACCGTCACGGGCTACACCTCCGATGGCGAGGGCGTTGCCCGCGCGGACGGGCAGGTCATCTTTATTCCGCGCGCCATTGCGGGCGAGACGTGCCGCATCCGCATCGTCAACGTCGGCAGGAGCGCGGCGCACGGCGTCATCGAATCGGTAGAAAAGCCCTCGCCGCACCGCATCCGGCCCGACTGCCCGTATTTCGGCCAGTGCGGCGGCTGCGATTTCCGCCACATGGACTACGCGGAGGAGCTTTCCCTCAAGCGCCGGCGCGTGCTCGACGCCTTTGCGCGCATCGGCGGCGTCACGCTCCCGGAACTGACCATCACCGGCGCGGACACGCTCGACGGCTACCGCAACAAGGTGCAGTTTCCCGTCGGCACGCGCAGGGGCGCGCCGGTCGCGGGCTTTTTCCGCGCGCGGACGCACGAGGTCATTCCGGCGGACGGCTGCAAGCTCCAGCCGGACTGCGCCGAACGGCTCAAACGCGCCGTGCTCGCGTGGATGCAGGCGCACCGCATCGCGGCATACGATGAAAAGACGCACACCGGCCTCGTCCGCCACATCTATCTGCGCCTCGGCGCGGTCAGCGGGCAGGCGCTTTGCTGCGTGGTGCTGAACGCAAAGAAAACGCCGCATCCGGAGGCGCTCGTCCGCGCCGTCCGCGAGGCGGTGCCGGAGGCGGTCAGCATTGTTGCAAATTACAACGAAACGCGCGGAAATTCCATCCTCGGCGCACACGAGGAGGTGCTCTACGGCTCCGGCACGATCGAGGACACGCTCTGCGGCCTGCGCTACCGGCTCTCGCCGCGCAGCTTCTATCAGATCCATCACGATCAGGCCGAGCGGCTCTATGCCGCCGCTGTGCACCTTGCAGACCTCGGATGCGAGGAATCGGTGCTCGATCTCTACTGCGGCGCGGGCACGATCACGCTCTGCCTTGCCCGCGAGGCCGGCCGCGCCTATGGCGTGGAGGTCGTGGACGCCGCCATCCGGGACGCAAAGGAAAACGCCGCGCGAAACGGCATTGAAAACGTCGAGTTTTTCTGTGCCGACGCGGGCGAGGCCGCGCAGGAGTTCGCGCGCCGCGGCGTGAAGCTTGACGCCATCGTCGTTGACCCGCCGCGCAAGGGCGTCAGCCGCGACGTCATTGACGCCATGCTCCGCATGGCGCCGAAGCGCATCGTTTACGTCTCCTGCGACCCCGCGACGCTCGCCCGCGACGTGAAGCTCCTGTCCGAGGGCGGCTACGCCCTCCGCCACGCCGAGGCCTTCGACCTGTTCCCGCGCTGCGCCCATGTGGAGACGGTAGTACTGCTTTCCCACAAAAAGCCAGACGGACATATCAACGTAAAAG